>Ga0209349_1001747_pt1 | contig 10646 bp, 19 predicted proteins | sample ETNvirnome_2_130_FD_184067 | JGI IMG/M metagenome (GOLD analysis project Ga0209349, IMG submission 184067) | Marine viral communities from the Pacific Ocean - ETNP_2_130 (SPAdes) (version 2) | ecosystem: Environmental > Aquatic > Marine > Oceanic | place: Pacific Ocean | collected 2013-06-22
AAGAACAATTAAATTTGCATAAATTTTATTCTTACTGTCTGACCATCCAAACCATTGACCACCTCTAACAGTTACTAGATAATCCTCTATATGATTAGGTCTGCCATTATTATCCATTCTATGTATCTCCTAATCTTATGAATTGAACTCCAGTTCTAGTATATCCACTATTACCCATTGTTTGTGTACTACTATTTAATACTCCTACTTGAAACCTAACCTTTACATTTGTAGTGTTTGTAACATCTAATTGATGAAAACAACCACCTGTACACATAGCAGAAGAACTTGATGTTTGTTGTATAAATTCTCTAACCTCTGCTGCAACATCATAACTAGAGTTATCAGTTGTTGTATTTATTGATGAATAAACTTGTCTATCATCACCATCCAATGTAGCTACATGATTCCAAATAATTAAATAAATTCCTGTGGCACTAAAACTAAATACTCCGCTTGATTGGCTAACATTGCTTCCTAACTGTCCATAACCATCTGTATCCACTTCTTCCCAATTAGAAGCAATAGGGTCAGCAGAATCTGTGAAAGATGTTGTTAATCTAAAAGTTTGAGCGTTAGTAATTCCAGGAGAATAGGAAGTCGTTCCTGTTCCTCCTCTTGCTTCAGCTAAAGTTCCTGTTGAAATATTTCCTGCAGCTAGTGCTGTTAGGTTTGCTCCACTACTTGCAGGCATTGTTGCTGGAGGTGTAAGCGTGGAAGCACTAATATCTAATGTTGCACCTGATGGTACTGTTATTGTATCACCAGATGATCCAATTTCTAAAGCCGTGCCTGTACTAGGATCTACTTTATCTACATTTAATGTACTCACACTATCACCACATTACCTGTTATTGTTACTGTTCCCGTATAGGAAACTGGTCCTGCCAGGACGGCCGATTCAATGTAATGATCTCCGTCTATGGTTGCTTGATGTGTAAAGAACCCATCCTTCGCAGCTTCTTGTCCTACATATAAACTACCATTTTGGTCTTTAGTTTCAGCCATATTTTATTTCTCCTTAGGTGCTAATTGAATCAACATAACTAATCCAAACATGACAGCCACTGGCTGTTCCGCAATTCCCGTAGACTACATCTGTATTGTTTAAAACTATTTTAGCCCCACCTTGAATAAGTTCTATTGAACTTGCTGGTGGAATACTTAAATTTTTGCAAATGTAATAATCAGTTCCTGCGCCCGCCAAATCAATATAAACATCCATTGTAATGGCAGTTGCTAAAATATTAGTTAATCTTAATCCGACAATAGCATCATCTGAATTTGATGTTAAAATAGCTGTTTCACTATTTGTTACCAATATTCCAACCGATTCAAAATCTTGTGCCATTTATCCTCCTTATATTATAATGCGATTGCCATGGCTGTTGCAAAGCCTTTTGTCGCATTTCCTGATGGGTCAACTCCATTAACTGTAGCAACCTGTAAATCATTTAATGCATTATAAATTTCATCCGAACCATCTACATAAATGATGGCATCTCTTCCCGCTGAAACTGTATAAGTTGCAGCTCCTGTTCCTGCCGTGCACACAATATCATTGCTGTCTCCAGTATTGTTTAAAATAACATACCACATCAACTTGTTTGGGAATGTGACTGTGCATGTGGCTCCTGGAGTTCCAGTAAAATTTAAAATCTTGCAACGTCCATCTTCTTGCGCGTAAGTAGTTGGATCATTTGTAAAAGTTAAAGTCTTGGTTGCTCCTGATAATGTTACGCCAATGTACGCATTGACCATATCATCAAGACGTTTTAAATTATCGTTAGTTTGATCTCCCCAGGTGTTGTCATTTTCACCTGTGGTCATCAACCTCAATTCGGCGTTAGACCATGTTGAAGCCATGTGTTACTCCTTTATGCTATTCGTATGATAGCGTTAGTTGAATCTGCTGCTGGCCATTGTATTTCAAATGTACCACCTGATACAGAATAATCCGCACCAAAATCAATTACTGCCACAGCTGAATTGCTATCGCTTGTGTTGTATATTAAACAACCACGTGTAGTAAATGTTGCAGATGACCACGACGCGTTAGCACTAAAATCTGTGAAAGCTGTTGTACTTGATGATGTTGGATTGACATTTGTTAATGCAAATCCTCCTGTAGAATATCCTCCAGCTGCAGCCAATTCATCTGAATTACCTGTCATATCAGAATAGTTAGTTGTTGTAGCATCGTAAGTACCTGTGATACTTGCATTAGCTTTAAACAACGCTACTTTAAATGCGTCTGCTCCGTTATTAAAATCATGATCGCCTTCAAGAAGTTCTACTTTAAAACTTGTACATAATGCTGATGTTAGACCTGCCATTATCTATCTCCTTCTAATCTTCCTAATGTTCGAAGTTCACCTTTATATAATTCAGTGTTCCTCATTCTTACTTGTTCCTCTACCCCAAGTGTCTGAGCTGAACGCTCATACAATTGTTGGTAGTTTTGTAATTGTGCAGAATCCTTCATAAATGTCGCCGCTTCAATGAGGCAAGCATATAATAATGTTTCCTGACATCTATCCCCAAGATACGTATTCGCATTACTTGCAGATAAACCTGGTACTCTATAAGTATAACCTATTTCGCACGTAGTGTCAACCCCCGGAGTTGGTGCAAAGATAATATTTGTATACCTATTAGATGATGTATAAGCTGTTCCTGGACGCTGTAAAGCGTAATAAATTATAGTTCCTGTAGTAGCTGGATTATTTGTGTATTCTCTAATAAAAGTCTCATCCTTTTCATAAAGATGAGCTCCATTTTGAATGCGAAGAAATCTCAATACTACTAAATCTTCAGGCAATGCCACTCCTGTAGTAGCTGTACCGCTAGCTATAGTTGTAGTTTTTCTAAAAGCTGTAAGATCTAATTCCTTTTCAATGCGTAATTCTGCATTTGCAATGCATACATCAATTGGAGCTACACCTGATCCTGTAGCCGCAGTAAATTCTGTAGAATCATTCTCAGTCCAATCCTGGATTGCCTGCTTTAATTGTACATATGTTAATGCCATATTATTGACCCCATGTATCTTCACCCCAACCGAGAGTACCCCAGCTTGGAGAAGTTATTGATACAGTTCCTAGAGACGCAGTCATTGCTGACATTGTAACTGGAACCGCTGTAATTACTACAGCTTGAGAAGAACCCAATGCTGATGTTCCTACAAATCCTGTTACAGGATGAGCTGCATTAAGTATAAGTGTACCTAATCCACCTGTACCTGCTAATCCTGGTGGTATCTCAGTACCATTAACAAATAGTCCTGATGTACCCAGAGAAGCAGTTAATGCTCCTAACTCAACTCCAGAAACAGTTTCCGATACATTGATAGTTATACTACCTAATGTAGTTGTTCCTGCAAATCCAGCCGCATCTTCAACTAGATCTACAAGGGCAGTACCTAATCCTGTAGTTCCTACAAAACCAGTTACTGCTTCTGCCGCACTAAGTAATACTGTACCTAATGCTGATGTTGTTTCAAATCCAACCGCATCTTCTGTCGCAGCTATTGTCACTGTTCCAAGTGCACTTGTTGCTACACCCGGACTTGTAACTGGTAAGACAATTGCTATTGCTATACCAGAAGCATTTAATGCACTGGTCATCTGGAATCCAGATGGTGCATCTGCTGGCTGTTGAGCTTCAACTAATCCTAAATTAGCCGCGCATTGTCCAGACCATTTCCCATACAAAGGTCCTAATCGAACCGTTGTCGGAACTGAATCCTGATCAGGTCTTGGCTTATATAATATATCAGCTTCAGAACCTGAAATATAATTTTGAGGGTCTAACTGAGGTTGCTTAGGTTCCCAGTCACCCTTGTAAACTCTAAATCCTGTCCACTCTGTACGAGCATCTTTATATTTAATCTTAAACCCTGAACGGTCATCGATTAAAACTGCATGCTTACCTTTCGCATATTTTGCCATTACGCATATCCGCGAACCTTAGGCTGTACATAAAAACTTGCTCTTTCCCTGTCTTCTTCTCTTGCCAGTTCCCACTCCTTCTCATACATTTGTATAAGTTCTTGTCGCCTATTAATGTCCACCAACTTTGGATGTTTGTTTGCTAATTCTACAGTTAACCCGCTTATTAAAGCTGGTAACATTCTTTTAGGTATTGCCGCATTTTGAGCATAATTGGTACTAATATCTTCACCATATTTAATTCCCCAATATAATATCTCAAATTTGCTACTAACATTAGGGCCAGGCCAAATATAAACTGTATGATTATTTACGCCTGAACTATCGAATTGTGCATTTCTATCCACTGCAAATTGCAAAGGTGTGCCTGTAGAATACTTATTAGGAATGGCTAACCAATCCGCATAACTGATTCTTTCCATGGTAATATCTTGATCGGGAGTTGCAGTAATGTCACGACAAGATGCCGTAAGAATATCCGAATAATTATCCGCACTTAAATTGAAAGTAGGATATACATTATTTGCAAATGTATTAACCGCTGTGGATTCTACATGCAGTGTAAATAAATTCACGCCTTGATTAATCCACTTAATCATTAACAAGTTAAGCGAACGTCTGGCCGTGATTAAATCATAACCACCTTTAGAACTTACACCCAATCGTTCGTACGCTTCTTGAATAACGTCCGCAATCGATAGAGCAAATGTTCGTGTACCTGAACTAGCCATTGTGCCCCCTTACATTAATGCGCGTGTAATCACCCATAACAACTGGCCTAATACCATTACACCAATTGTGTACATAACTTTATTAATACTGTTTATCTTGTCTTCGATATGTTTTAAATGGTTATCCTTAATTATAGATATACGCTCGCTAAGTATTTTTATTTCACTTTTCAATTCAGTAATTTCTAAATCGTATTTAGATATTTCCTGATTCATTCTTAATTCCAATAAACTAAAGCATTTGAAGCAGTACCTGTTACCGCAACAAATAAATTTGTAGTCGCTACCACTCCACTTTGCGGAGGAATAAATGTAGCAGTCGTATTTGCTATTGCGGACAATCTTGCCACTACTGTGCCTGTTGCCGATTGAGCATCATATACAATCGCGGTAGCTGTATCACTTCCTGCCGTAAGACTGAGACCTAAAAACCTTTGTCTGTGAGCAGTCGTAGCTTGACCATCACTGGTAGCATCTGTAGTTGTCGCACCTGTAGCGACATTGGTTACTTGTGCATCTGTTTGAAACATGTTAACTCCTTAAAATGGGGAGACCTAAGCCTCCCCGTAATTAATTATTGTTTAACTCCAAGGGGTAACCATTGTTCCGTTACCATTTAAAGCACAGTGGATAAGCCAAATGTTAGCTCCAACAGATCTACAATAAACTATTGAACCACCTAGTCCACCTCGTGTACTACCGTCCAAAGTTAAAGTATCAGTCCCTGCCGCATTAAATCCTTCCATAGAATTATCCCCAGTATCAACATACTGAGCAGTTCCTTGAAATACATCCGCTGTTGATCTACCTGCCGCTGTTCCAGCGTTCAAAGTAAAAGTTTCTCCTGAAAGGTTTGCTGTTAATAGAAACGTATATTCCAGTCCAATTGTACTTAACGTACTTGGATTTACAGCTGAATCTGAAACGATTTCAGGTAAATTAAAAACAGTTGTAGTGTTGCCAATGGTCATGCATCTGCCTTGATACAAATCAATGCCTGTTATATCTGTTCCACCGTCAACAGTGCCTGCAGATAATGCTTGCCCCATTACATTTCCAGTTGAAATAAATCCACTTAGGGATCTTACTGGGCCTTTAAATGTCGTCCTTGCCATAAAATTCTCCTTTGGTCATATAGACCTTTTGTCATACAGTCTCTATAGCGTCTGCCTAGCCAGTCTGTACAACTATGTTAATACTAGGTTAGTTGAAAAGGGGGCACAATGTGCGAGCCCCCTCTCCTTAAACGTTTAGGATGGATTAGATCCATATACGCCTCTCCAGTCAGACCAGCCGTAGCAGTATCTTTCTCGAGATTTGTATCTTACGTTGCCAGTTTCAAAGTCACCTTCCATCTTAGTATCGATTGGAGTTCTAGTGAAATGCTTCATACCGTTAGGAACGTCAGTTCTTATGAACCAGTTGTTAGCATCGCTAAATCTGTGGTTCACATGATATCCACCCGGGATCATACCTTTAGATACGATCGCGTTGACATCATTGTCCGCTGTTCCAACTCTGTATGGAGAAGCCATTAGTCTCTCCGCTACGAATACCAATTGTCTTGGAATGTGTAGAGTTCTAGCTTGTGCCGCAATAGGTATACCTTTATCATCGGTAAATCCTGCAACGTCAATTAAACCTTGTTCGACAGAAGTCTCAGAAAGTTCAGCTTGAGTTGTAGGCGTGTTAGTACCAGTAGATCCATCTTGAAGTGGATGAGAAGAGTTTACTAATGAAACTCCATCACCGCCCAAGAAAGAACCGCTAAATGCATTGTTATACACTGCAGCGCCTTTAGTTTGTTTAGCAGAAGCCATTGAACGGGCTAGTGCTTTAGTTAATCTGGTAGAAAGCTTGTCATACAAGTTATCTTCCATAGCTTCTTCAGTAATTGAGAAAGCCATAGCAACAGTTTCGTTGGTATATCTTGCAACCCAACCTTCACCAGTTTGAGCGTATTCGACACCTTGGCCTTCAAACTTCACTGAAGCTTCGCCAAAGCCGGGGAAGAGAACCTCTTCCTCAAATGCTCTGTTAGATTTTTCGTTCTCAAAGAGTACAGCTGCCTCATCTTCGTAACGTTTATATTCCGTTCCAAAGATTGCATGCAAACCCGGTACTAATTCTTTGAGTAATTGACCTCTAGTAATAGCCATAGTATTATACTCCTAAATTAAGCAGTCGGGAAGTTGCCATCGTAGCGACCCCATGAGTGCGTGTTGATTTTAACAAGAACGTCCATTGTAGTTCCTAATGCGCTGTAACTCAAATCTGTTTCCGCAGATCCTAGGATCTGGAAAGGATATGCTTGTTGCGTAGCATTTTGAGTATTACTTGCAGTAGAAGAGTCTAATGAACTTCCTGCTTTAAATGTAACAGTTGAACCAGAACCTGTTAAGTTCTGAACTACAGCACCAACATCTGCTGATGTTAATGCAGTGCCAGCTTGATCCGCTTGTATCTTGAAGATCGTAGAAGGATCATCATAAACATAAGCTTTAAACTGAGCTTTAGCAACTGTATTTACCGCAATTGATCTAACAAATTTTACATCGCCTGAACTGTTGTCTGCGTATTCAGCGCCCCAAAAAACACCGACGATTGCGCCCAGATCTCCTGAACCAATGTCTTGTACTAATAGACCACTAGATAGCGAAACTGTATCACCCTCAAAATAAGCTGTGGGTGCAGTAGCAGCGATGCGATAACCGTTTCCGTCTACAAAATTGTTGTTACGTATAGTACCACCATTTGCTTGACGAATAGGTTCCAAACCATAAGCCATAAATATCTCCTTTATTTCTTATGTGCTAAATGAGAATGTATGACTAACGCGGTGCTAGTCTTCAAATTTAGCGCTTGGTTTTGCCGCTTGTCCTCCTATAACAGAGGAGGTAGATTCATCTACCACTGGCATGCTTTTGTCCGAAGCGCGTTTTAATTCGTGCCCATAAGCTTGAGCCGCCCTTCTGGTTTGTTCCTCGTGGTACTCTCGTTTTTCTTTCATGTAATCAGCATCTTGTTTCATCAAGATTAAATCACCTGATCGAACAGCACCTGCGTGTTTGCCAGTTGTCATCACGTCAACTATGTAATCTTTTCCTAATTCCTCAGGTTTAACTACTTCATAGTTTTCGCGTAAACGTTGATGAACATTTGCATCATCTGGTTGATTCAATAATTCATGTCTCACCCATATATACTCAGTTCCCGAAGGAGCTGGAGGCGTACTTAATTTGTTAGGTGCCTCAAATGTTCTTTTTCGAGTTGCCGAAACCCGAGTCTTACGGCTAGTTTGTGTCGCTTTAGTCATATTAGCCTCCCGCCATTTCGTCTTGGCGCAATTTTTGGCGCGCATATTCTTCATAAGAAACGTTAAGTCTGTCAGCCATTTCCAATTCGGTTCTGGTCAACCTTACTTTACGCTTTCCTGGTGCGGAGCGCGTTCCGCCTACAACTGTTGGAACTTTTCTAACAGTCTTTGATCGAAGATCAGGAAATTCTGTCTGCAATCTTGCATCAAGTTCGCTATAGTATTCTTCAGAACCATCTTGAGGAGTAATCCCCTCATCAATTAATTCCTTATGAACAACCAAAGCCGCTTGAGTCTTGATTCGTTCCCCGGTATTCTGTCCACCAAACCAACTATTCCTTTTCTGCCACGCAAGAGCTTTGCGATCTGGAAGAGGAGGTTGTTTTGGTTTCTTATCAACCTTAGTTTCCTCACTTCTTGCAGGACTCTTAGATTTAGTAGTTCCTAAATCTCGTTCTGCCCTAGCCTTATATTGTTTGGCCACTAGTGCTTCCGCTTTCACGGATGCCAAGACATCAGTTGCCTTTATCTCGGAGTCAACGTCACTAGCTTCTTTTGCAGTTCTAAGAGTACTCAAGGCTTGCTTTTCTTGTGCCCCCAATCTGTCAATATACTGATTGATTGCATCAAGTTCGGAATCAGCCTGCTTATGCCTTAAATCATTCCGTTCATCCAGCCATTTGGACTTATCATCCTCATAGCCTCTAAGCTTTTCCTCAAGCTCTTTCTTCTGCGCAACAAGTCGCTTTATTCGTTTTTCAGCGCGCTTGCCGAATACTTTTGTTTCCTTAGATTCGTCCTTGGATTCTTCAGTTTCATCAACTTCAGCTTCCACCTCTATTGATTCTTCTTCCGTTTCCTCTTTTTCCTCTTCAGGAGCTGCAGTATCTTTCAGCTCATCGGACTCAGCTTCTTCCGCCTTGTCTTCGGGTTTTTCTTCTGGTAATTCTACGATAATGTCTTCATTATCTTCTCCATTACCTTTTTCTTTTTCATCTATCATCTAGATCTCCTTCGGTTGCGAACCGCGTTTGCCGCTATTCTAGTATATTGTACACTAAATTGTACGGTAATGCAAGTCTATTTATGGGTAATCTTTGCGGGGTCAGGAACTATAGCTACTACTTCATCATCATTTATAATGGAGTATTCCTCTCCTTCATACTTGAATTTAAGTCCTACGTACTTTCCTGTAAGAACCCAGTCTCCTTTTTTACACCAAATACTGGCGGATTTCTCCATACTTTTATAACAATCTTCACCTACTGCCATAACTTCTGATACTACACAGGAAAACTTTGCCGCTTCCACTGATGTATCAGTCAATATGATTCCCCCTGCCGTCTTATTTAATATTTCTCTAGGCTTTAATAAAATGCGATAGCCTGCTGGTATAGGTAATTTTTTACTCACTCCATGTCTCCTTTATTAATTTTTTTAATTCTGTGTTAATACGATCCTTCATATCCGTAAGAGTATGATGAATGCCTAACATGTATTTATATTCAGGAAGAGTATCCACTCCTCCTAATAATTGTTCTTGATTAGCTATAATAGCTTCATTAAGAATCTTTTCAATTCTATCTTTATAATCATTAGCGTCTGGCATAAAGTCTCCTGTTAGAGGGGGCATTTCTGCCCCACTCGTTTAACTTATCTTTATTTCCTTTGGCCTCTTCTCCTCAGGTACAATTTTTTCCAATTCAATAGATAGCAAACCATTCTCAAACTTAGCATCATTTACTACTACGTCATCTGCTAAAGCAAATGTACGAGTAAATGCTCGATGAGAAATGCCACGATGAACAATGTCATCTTTTTTGCTTTCATCTTTTACTGATTTAATTGTTAAAGAATTATCCGAATAATTAACTTTAATATCTTTTTTACCAAAGCCAGCTAATGCTAGTTCTATAGTAAACTTTAGATCATCAATTTTACGAATATTATATGGTGGATAATTAGGAACATCCAATTCTAATGTGTTAAGTCTATCCCATAAAGAATCAAACCCAACTGTAAATGGTCTGTATGGTTCCCAATCAACGAGTGATTTAATCATAATAACCTCCTTGTTAAGCGAAATTAAATCGTGACTCCTTTCGGCAGTCAAGATAAGTATACACTATTTCGCTAGTTGTGTCAAGGAATTATTTAAATTAAAGTTTTTCGCCTTTTTCTTTTTTGAAGAATAAGATTTGTGTGACCCGTTATCATGGATCGCATTAGCACTAAACACCTTTTTACATCTCTTCTAGTAATATCGGATAATATTTTAATAGTCTTTATCATGAATTAAAATTTGCAACTTTCTTAACGTTAATCGCGTTTTCTTTTCCTTTGTTCTCTCCTATCTCAAATTCTATTTTTTCTCCTTCTTTTAATGTACTGATTCCAGCTTCTTCCAAAGCCGATACATGGAGGAAAACATCTTTGCTTCCTTCCTGTTCAATAAATCCATATCCTTTGGTCGGATTAAACCATTTAATTTTACCTGTAGTCATTAGTTTTCCTTGTAGTTAATTATTAATCCTCAACTATTTTGAGGATGTGTTTTTTTCCGTCTTCCTTCCATATTTCTACTTCAGCCGTGACGGGACGGCATTCCAGTCTTGGGCCGTCAGGCCCTGAACTTCTTTCACTCAGTCT
>Ga0209349_1001750_pt1 | contig 10635 bp, 13 predicted proteins | sample ETNvirnome_2_130_FD_184067 | JGI IMG/M metagenome (GOLD analysis project Ga0209349, IMG submission 184067) | Marine viral communities from the Pacific Ocean - ETNP_2_130 (SPAdes) (version 2) | ecosystem: Environmental > Aquatic > Marine > Oceanic | place: Pacific Ocean | collected 2013-06-22
ATGAAAAGTCGGATATTATAACAAGTTATAAACCATTTGAATTTGTTATCTCTACTCTTGGCGGAAACGCACAAGAAATGTTTGGACTTCACGACTTAATGCGCGTCGTGCGAGAAAACTGTGATATTTATACAGTGGGCTTGGGAAAAGTATTCTCTGCTGGAACCCTGCTGTTGGCTTCGGGCACACCAGGAAAACGTCGAATCGGCAAAAACTGTCGTGTCATGATCCATAGCGTTCTCGGTGGCAACATGGGCTCCCTTCATACTCTTGAAAATGAAATGGATGAGATTCGTTGGACCCAAAACAAATATATTGAGGCGATGGTTGAGGAAACAAATATGACCAAAGCACATCTCAAGAAAATTATAAATAGAAAAGTCAATGCCTACTTCACCGCAGAAGAAGCGGTTGAACTGGGTATGGCTGATACTATTTTTTAGAGGAATTATATGGCTACCATAAAAGGGCTTCATGCCTTTATAATTAAAGAACAGTTTAGAAGAGCTTTGGAGGAAAAGAACTATGCCTTCTTTGGTTTAACGAGCAAAAAGCCCTGGAACGTTAATATCATTGGCGTCCGCAGCGAAGTGGACATCTTTAATAAATTTGATGATGCGCTTTTAGTAATATACCGCGACTCAAGAGCAAACTGGGAAGTGCGAAGCTATTCTATCACTACCGACCCTGGTAAAGTTTGGCAAGAAAAGCCAATGAACAGCAAAGGGTGCGCCCTGCTCTTCCCAGATCAATATCGAGGTGCATATAAAATCGACCTCCATCGCGGCAAGTATGAGGCTCTGTGCCAGAGGAACAAAAATGTTAGGGTATACAGGGATGCGAATTTAAACCACGAGCACGACAGGGATGCGGGGACCATTGACGAGGGGATGTTCGGCATCAATATACATCGAAGTCGGTCCACAGGCGAGTCAGAACTAGTAAATTCGTGGTCGGCAGGCTGTCAGGTTTTCAAAAATGCCACGGACTTTAAAGACTTCATGGAACTAATGAAGAGATCAGAAAAACGATTTGGAAACTCTTTTACTTATACTCTGATTACAGAAGGCGATTTAATCGGATATTAAAACTATTTATATATTATGAATGAACTTGATCTATTAGTTGAAAATTACTTCACCGATTCTTTTGAAGCCTCCGATCTTTTCCGGCTGGTTGAGCAGGCGATGCTTTCTGAAGCAGGATTACCCGCTAGCCAAATAAGGAAGAGTGAAGAGAGAATTAGAATATTTATAACTAAGATCGAAACCCCAGAAGAGCCGTTCACATTGACAGACGGAAGTACGGTTGTTTTACCAGCGGAAAAAAATAAAGAACTTTTATCTCGATTATACGCTGCGCTTGAAGATCCTGTTCTGCTTTCCGGCACCCTTTATGTAACAACTGCCAATGGCAATAAGATTACCACCGGAAAGCTCGCCAAATCAAATGTATACACTGCGAGCAAGAAGCTACTGATTAGAAACAAGGGCGATGTAGCAGAAGGTATCTTGGGCGCAGCAGTAGCCACTGCTTTTATTTCCGGTGGCAATCAAATAAGTGTCGCAGATGTGGAAGCCTTTTTAGATGAATTAAATCAAAATGAAAATGAGCTTCTCGGAACTAATAAAACAGCAAAAGTCCTTACAAATCCGACAAGAAGAGAAGACGGCACAACTGATACCATTACTTGCGTAATCAGACTATCAACAATAAACTTTAATGATTTAATGAACAAAGATAAAAGAAGTGAACTAACCGGACTTTTTAATTCAGCAGTGGCATTTGCCAACTCTGAAGAGATGGTGGAAGCCACCATTGCTGTGGCTGCTAATGGAGAAGATAACAAAGTAGCAGTTGTATCTGATGGCGTTAGCAAGCAAAAGAAAACGAAAATAGATATAAAAGTTTTTTTAGATGGCAAATTAACACCTATCGGCAGGATATCTTTAAAGGCGGGCGGCACAGAACAACTCGGGCAAGTTGGCGGCACCTGGGAAGCTGTCGCCGGTATGTTCCGAATAATGTTTGGTATTGAAATAGACGAGAGGCTTAAAGAGGGCTGGCAGATAGCCATGATGCCAGCGGGCAGAACTGCCAAACGAGTGCAAGACGAAGCTAAAAAAATATATCAAGACGCTCATTTAAAGATAAACAAACTCCTGAACCCTACAGGAGATGATGTGGAGGCAGAAATAGATCTAATAAAGACAATTGCAGCAGGGATGAACTATCAGGTGGCGTTAGAAGACGAGGGTATTATATTAGTCCATTTAGATGCCGGGGATTTCAAAGTATTAGACTTTGCCATGCTAGAAGATGTGTTAAGAGAACAAGAAGTAGACCTCGCATCTATTCCGAAATTAGACCGCTTAAACCCAACTATTCAGATTGTAGACAAAAAAGCAGGCAACAAGCCATTGTTTCAGATAAGATTCAAGCAAGAGAACAAAGGAAAAACAATAAGACATTATGTAGAAAAGAAAGAGCACATGGTCAATCTTTTAGCTGAAGCAAGAAAACAGAGAAGACTTGCGAGGTAGAATTGAAATCACCACTTAGGTATCCTGGTGGCAAAACCAGAGCAGTTAAGCACATCTTGCCCCACTTCCCAAGCGATATAAAAGAACTATGCTCTCCTTTCGTTGGGGGCGGCTCAATTGAACTCGCCCTGGCAACAGAGGGTGTACGTGTATATGCATATGATATATTCGATCCGCTTGTATGTTTCTGGACACACCTAATAGAAGACCCAGAAAAGCTGGCCAACACCGCTGCGTCATATAGACCACTGGATAAAGAAACCTTTAAAACGCTACAAGAAGACTTACGCATTATGCCAACAGGCGACAATAATTATGCTGCCATATTCTATGCCCTCAACCGGAGTTCATTCTCTGGCGCAACTATTGCTGGAGGTTATTCAAAGGAAGCCGCAGAGAAAAGGTTTACAGAGTCGTCAATTCAAAGGATAAGAGATTTTAAGGCTGAGAACTTTTCAGTTGAGAAAGCTGACTTTAAAGATTCAATCTCCAGGCACCCGGATGCTTTCTTATATCTTGATCCTCCTTATCTTTTGGGGAAGGACAAAGAAACACTTTACGGAGATAGAGGGAACACACACAAAGGGTTCGACCATATGGGGTTGGCGAATATATTAAGAGGGCGAGATAATTGGATATTATCTTATAATAATTGCCCGGAGATCTTAAAATTATACGAAAACTATGATATATTATATCCAGATTGGAAGTATGGGATGTCTTCAGACAAAAGCTCCAAAGAAGTATTAATAATTAACAAGGGAATAGAATGGCAAAGAAATATTGTTCAAATGAAGAGTTACAATCAAAGATTTTAAAGGGTGTTGAAACCCTCGCAGATAATGTTGCGACAACACTTGGTCCCAAGGGTCGCAATGTTATCTTACAAGAAACAGGCAAGCGCCCTATCATTACCAAGGATGGTGTTACAGTGGCTCGCTTTGTAGACTTCGAAGATTATTTTATGAATGCAGGAGCGCAGGTTATTAAACAGGCAGCAGAACAGACAAATTCTGATGCGGGCGACGGGACAACCACGACAACCATTCTGTGTCGTGCAATTCTCCAACATGCTCAGCGCTATATTACGGCTGGCATATCACCCATTGAGCTTAAAAGAGGTATTGACAAAGCGGTTGAAGTTGTTGTACACAATTTAGATGAAATGTCACGCCCCATTTCATCTTTGGATGATATTGAGAGAATTGCAACCATTTCCGCAAACGGAGATAAGGTCGTTGGCAAGCTTGTTGCTACCGCTGTCGATCAGGCTGGTAAGGACGGCGCTATTACAATTGAGCAGGCACGCTCCGTTGACACATCACTTGATTTGGTCGAAGGCTTTAGATTCGCCTCTGGCTGGGCAGCCTCTGCCTTTGTGACAAACGAGCGAACTGCAACTGCCACATATGCCAACCCGCTTTTCTTGGTAACCGATGAAAAGATTGAAACAGTAGATCAAATTCTTCCCGTCTTGGAGGTAGTGGCAAGAGAAGGTCGTCCGCTTGTAATAGTTTGTGAAGAAATTGAAGGACAAGCACTTGCCGCTCTTATTATGAATACGGTGCGTGGTACAATGAAGGTCGCCGCTGTTAAGGCTCCGCAATACGGTGAAGAACGCCGAGGTATTCTTGAAGATTTGGCTATTTCTACAGGCGCAACTTTTGTTAATCGTTTAAGCGGAATGCGAACACAAGAGGCAAAGCTTCAAGATTTGGGAGCCGCCACTAAGGTTGAGATCACAAGATACATGACAACCACAATGGGTGGCAAAGGCGACTTCGAGGAAATTGAAAAACGAATTGAATCTTTAAGAGCACAATTGGTAGACAATGACAATTTATATGACTGTGAGCGCCTTCAAGATAGAATTACTAAGTTGGCGTCAGGTGTAGCCGTTATTCGTGTTGGGGGTGTAACAGAAGTAGAAATGATTGAGAGAAAGCACCGCATAGAAGATGCATTAGAAGCAGTCAAGTCTGCCCAGGACGAGGGGATAGTTGCTGGGGGCGGCGTGGCGCTTCTCCGGGCTGCGGCAAATTTAAATGTTGCAACTGATAATGATGAACAAGCACTAGGGCTTGAAATTATTAAGGGAGCAGTAGAGGAGCCAATAAGACAAATGGCTATTAATGCTGGCGAGTCGCCGGATCTTATTATATCTAGAGTCTCCAAAGAAGATGACAATTGGGGGTATGATTTTACTACGAGAGAACTTGAAGATATGCTAGAAATTGGTATTATAGATCCTGCAAAAGTTACACGATGTGCTCTTCAAAATGCCGCCTCCGCAGCAGGTACTTTAATCACTGCAAATTATGCCATCGTGGAGTGCCAATAAGAACCAAGCAACTATATATTAGTGATGGACGAACATTCTGAAACCTTGATAGAACTTAATGCCAAGCTTGAGCGTTTGCTTAGTGGTATCGAAGCGCTTAGCGTAAACCAAGAGCGCATGGGTGAAGATATATCTAAGATCAAGGAAGCAGTTTATAATCCAGATGAAGGATTATATGCTCGATTGAGAGCGCTAGAACAGTGGAAAGACACTACCTCAAGACTCCAATGGATGATTATATCAAGTATCTTGGTATTAATGGGTAAATTATTTTGGGATGTTGTCGTCATGGGAGGAAATTGACAGGAGGCAAAATGGACTACTACTCTTCATATAAGAAAGTTAATAATCCTCGCACTGCCGATCCAGATGTCTTAAAACGCATTAATACACTCAAGGACAAATATAATATTAGCCCAAATGCATTTTCTTTTCTCTCATCTTTGCTTATTGGGTATAAAAAATATGGAGGAATTACTAACAAACAATACGTCGCTTTTTGTGAAATTGAGAAAAATTACCTTCGCAAACAGCACGAAGTAGATGTTACTTGGTTTGAGAAATATGACGATACAAAGAGAGAAATAACGAAAATATGTGCTCTATATTATTGTGACAATCCTCCATATTATGGCGATCTGGCATATCGCGTGCTTTATGATAAAGACTTTATACCTTCTGAAACGCAATATACCTCTCTAACACAAAACAAATATGCTCAAAAAGTTTTAGAATCTCATTTTTTAAAGCCCAAATTTAAAGTTAATGATTATGTATCATTAAGAAAAAACAATCCTTGTGATATCAAAAACGATAAGAACGTATTCATTGTTATTCAAATAGGACCAGAACCAATTACAACTGCTGCAAAGAATACAAAAAAATATAAATTATTGCCAATTGACGACACCACTACCTATATTGTGGAAGAGCGTTGGTTAAAGTTTTTGATAAAAAAATAAAAAAACACTTGACATAGCCTCGAAAATAGGTTATATTATTAGTAATATGGAGAAAAATATGAATGTAACTCTTAGTTTAACAACAAAGCTTGAGGATATTCCAAGAGAGCTTTCACATATTTTAAGACATGTAGTTCAAGGACTTGAACTCGCTTCACTCAATACGAGTAATCTGTCTAAAAGGGTGAATGTTACACATGATAATAAAGAAGCCACTCTTGCTTATGGTAAAGAAGTAATGGATTCTCTCCATGCTATACGGCTGGACATGGCAAAAGTAGATACTAGAATGGAAGACTGTATGTCGATTCTCGCTGGCTACATGCACTACGTAGAAAACCCGCCAGAGGAGCAAGAAGGGACACAAGAGGAAAATAATGAAGAAGGGTGATCTTGCGTTTATCCCATCAGAAGTAACGCTTAAACAGTTTAAGAAGGGATCGACTACATTACATAAATATCATATTCTTAAGAAGCCCTCGTCTGCTGTAGTTTTAAGAGAAATAGATAATTATTACGAAGTTTTATTCGAAGGAGAAAGCTGGGTTGTAAATCAAAACAGCTTATATCCCATGACAAGGAAAGAAAATGGCAACAGTAAAGCTAACAGAAGTATTTAAACAAAATCGTTTTACATCCAACAACAATACATACAAAATTCGTCCCGTATACGTAAACCCTGATTTTGTTATTTGTTTAAGGGAAGATAAACACACCTTAGATCTTTTGAGAGAACACAATGATTCATTACCCGATGGGCTTGATGAAAGGCATAAATTCACCAAACTACATATTAGTGGCGGACATGGCTCCTTTGACATTACGGTTATAGGATCACCAGATATGGTAGAAGAAAAGCTTGCAAACTCACAATCAACATTATTAAAGGGATAACGAAATTTTAATTAAATGTAACCTACGCCCAATGGAAGAATACCACAATGTCCTTCCAGGGTATAACACAAAAACAAAACTTGGAAGATATCACGGATCTAGTTTTAATTTTAAAACATTCGGCACAACCCAATGGGTTGTCGGTGCATATATTAATGTAGATTATAAGAACCATCTTGCCGAGGGGCTTTCCGAGGAAGATGTTATCCGTGGGTGCATCGAGTATCTAAACCAACCTCCACCACGGAAGAAGTATCAGAAAAAGAAGCCAGCGCCTTTATATGGGCAGCTTGCAGAACTTCCTCATCATTATCGATTCAGAGAGGATGAAGAAGGAACATTTATCGAAACACTATTAATCACCGATCAAAGAAAAAATAAACAATTCTGGGGTGCTGGTGGAATCGGACGAGTACCCAGAAAACGTGGAAGACCACGAAAGGATGCAAAATGATTTGGACAGTTATTAGTTTTAATTATAGCACAGAGAAAATACAATGTGATCTTGCTGAGTCGTCAATGGACTCCGACAAGGCATACATGGATATCAGTACACAAACGCCAAACTTGGTAATGTCTATTACCAAAGGCAGTCATGAGGGGACAACGTTTATTCCCGATGTGGACCTCACGCTTACGAGAACAAAATATAATAAAAAAGTTTGAATTTTCACTTGACGATTGCGTCAATGGTGATTATATTATAGGTACCCTCATAGGAGGGGTTGACAACTTAGAGGAGAAAACACACTATGTCAAACGCACTTAGCCCCTTTCGGGGAACAATTACAAGCCCATTTGGATCTCTTTTCGCGGATCGTTTATTCGATTCGTTCTTTGATGATTCGCTGGCTTATCCATTCACAAACACGTCTCGCCGGTCGAGAGGGATCGACGCTAATTATAACGTATCGAAGACCGACAAGGGATATCAGATTTCTGTTGCCGCTCCCGGCGTTAAGAAGGATGATATCAATGTGAATATTGATTCGGATACTCTTACAATTTCTTATACCCAAGAAGATAACACGAACACCTCCTTCGCCTGCTCTTCTTTCAGTCGCTCTTGGCGACTTCCAGAGGGAACCGATGCCGACAACATCGCCGCTAACTACGATAATGGTATCCTTACCCTATCGGTTCCCAACGCAGATGTTAAAACTTACGCTCGCACCATCAAGGTTAAGTGAGTTTATAAAAAGTAAGTTTAGCATCACCCTAAAGAGGCACCAATTGGTGCCTCTTTTTGTTTTTATAAATACTATTTATAGTGAATCTCTGCGTCTAGGGCACACAACATATGAACAATAACTTTGTAAACGGCTGGCGGCAATATTTAAATAAAGTCCAAACCTCCAACCAAAGAAAAAGCATGAAGGATATGCTTTGGGAGAGGCGTGAAAACTGGAAAGTTGATCGGATGATTTTTAATCGCGTCCTGCTTGAAGGACGACTTGAGGATGTTAAAAAGAAATACGGGGACAAACTCCCCGGCGGCACTGATTTTATTGACAGGCTCGCCAAGTATGATCCCTCGGGAAATAATAAATATTTAGCCCATATGGTCAAATTGCTTCTCAAGTTAGGGGAAACAGAGAAGTTTGACAAAGAGTATCAATGGCGTTCTGGCATATATGCTGTTGGAGATAAGGTTGAAAAGTTTCATGCGTTAAATAAATTTATACCTACCGAGAAAGGTGGGAGAGACATTCACTCATACAAAACAGTTGAGGATCTTTCTCAGGCAGTAAAAAATGCAGAAGCAAAGAAAAAATCTAAAGATGAAGCAGCGCTCTTTAAAGAAAAGGTCCGGGGAGACGCAGATAGAATTTACCAGGACAAGACAACCCTTGTTGTTCGTCCAGGTTCAGAAGAAGCTTCTTGTTATTATGGACAAGGCACCAAGTGGTGTATCTCAGCAACAGAAGCCCGCAACTATTGGGATCAATATACCAATGAGCAAGGAGCAGTGTTCTTCTTTATTCTTGATAAAGACGCAGCAGACGTAGACAAGATGGAGACTTCAGATCGAGGCAAAGTTGCTTTTGTTTATGACGGAGATCATCTGGAAGCCAATGATCCTTGGGATGCCTATGACGAAACCGATGATCAGCTTGCTGGAGGCGAGGCGCTATATGATTATAAGCAGATTTGGGGTGAGGAAAAGTGGATGGAAATAGTTGGCGGCATTCAAGAAAGTCTTGACGATGACCCACCCGATCCTGGAATAGACTTATATGAAGAAGGTCAGAAACTTTCCGAATATGCCAATGTCGAACTAAGCGAGACGGGAACACCCGATGTGATTGGGTTTGAAATCTATGGCGACAACGACGAGGGTATGACCGCAGTAGCAAACATAATATTTGAGTTTCCCGTGGGATGGGATGTGGAGTCTGAAGAGGAAGATGAGAAATACGTCTGGGACGACGAGGAGGCAATAGAAAAATCATATCAGGAGGGAGTCAATCAAGATTATATGGACCTTCAGTATGAGTATGATTTCACCAATAAGGAGTCAGACGGTTGGCCAACTCTACAAATTCAGGCAAGGATGTCTTGCGACGATTGTATGGGAGGATGGGATATAGGCAACGAGCAAAGACAAGAATATCGAGACAATGCAGAAAATTTTATTGACAATATTATTGGCGTATATGCAGGGCAAGAGTATGTGGAATACAAAGAAGAACTCCGCAACGAGCTTGTTAAAAATAAAGTTCTTGCTCCTGAAAGATGGGATAGAGCACAAAAAGATATAACCAGTCAAATTACAGAGTTAGATTTACAGCACTTCAGACTTCATATTAACAAAACCGGAGGAATAATTGCGCTTCTTTATGAGATGGTGGAAAACGCAGATCTCGGTGACGCTGCAACTCCTCCCCCTATCGGTGACTATGGTAAGACGTTTCATGGTCCAGGCAGTAGAGATAAAATATTGTTTAATGTAATGAGGGCAACGCAACCTGCGGGGAGTGATCGTGGGTGGTATTCTTCTGAGTTTGATCTTAAAGCAGGCAACGCTATTAAGCAATATTTTGTAGAGGCTCACGAAGCCGCTCAGCGGCAACTTGAACTGCCACTTAAAGGAGCATATAAGGAACCAGAGACAACCGGCAAAGAAGGGTGGGAAGATCCTTCAATGATGGTATACTTGAAAGACGGACCATTAGACGCAAAGCAACTTAGGGGCAGCGTGCAAGTTACTTTTACTAAATATCATACTACCGATGAGGCTCACGCAACCATGGCATTCATAAAGAGCCTAGACAAGAATTACGATGATATCGTTCAAAAACTAAGAGATGTATATGATGAGATGACCGCTGAGCAAAGAGGGATAGAGAAAGAGGGCGAGCAAAGCATCCTTGACGGCTCAATGGCACTTGGTCATATCGTAAGAATAGACAATAAAATATTATCTGAGCCAGAAAATATTCGCACTAGCATTGTCCAAGTCCTACAATGGTTCAAAGAGAACTTTGGTAAAATGAGCGGGGTTGAAAAGCATGCGGCAGTTGCTTATTTGGATAGACTGGAAAGTGAAAGAACACCGTATGTCAACGTATATCCTGACGACAAGGGCGTTCCGATATTTTGGACGAAATATGTTAAGGATGAATTGCGAACCCTTGGTGCCAGTCATATGCAGCAACAACAATATCAATGGAAAGGAAAGCGAGACGATCTTGTTGAGAAGGTTCGCCGGAGGGTTCATTCAATAATAGCAGAGCGGCTCAAAAAATGAAACTCCTATTCGAGCATTGGCGAAAGTTCTTATCCGAAGAAGACACTCGCTACGACGACAATCGCAATGTGTTGCCGCCGTTACCACCAACCCACGCAACAGCCATTGAGGAAGCTGGGTATACCCTGATTAAATATCTTGGAG
>Ga0209349_1001754_pt1 | contig 10628 bp, 14 predicted proteins | sample ETNvirnome_2_130_FD_184067 | JGI IMG/M metagenome (GOLD analysis project Ga0209349, IMG submission 184067) | Marine viral communities from the Pacific Ocean - ETNP_2_130 (SPAdes) (version 2) | ecosystem: Environmental > Aquatic > Marine > Oceanic | place: Pacific Ocean | collected 2013-06-22
GAGCCCAAATGCGCTCCCATTCGTTTGCATAACCGCGATAGCGAGTAGCAATTGCTGTATTTGACATTTCAGCTGCAGTCTTAAAAATTTGAGTATAACCGAAGTCATCTTCAATTTCACTAGACCATGCATCTGGAGACCCTGATCCCTCAGCAAATGATGTACCAATTACTTGGCAATTATCATTATCACTAAGAATATCTTCACCACTGATAGCTCCACCAGAAGTACTGGTATTGGAAATATCAATGACTTTACCACTAAACGTAGTTGAAGTTCCTTGATCTTGAGGGGCTGAGTCAACTCTTATTAGAGTTTGTGAATATCCAGCTGCACCACTTATAGTGTTAACTGCAAAAACCATACCTTTAATAAGGTAGTCTACTGAAGCTCCACCTGAAGATGTTCCACCCGTAGCGGAATCCGCATCAACTGTAAATGTATAAGCACTTCCTGCACTAACAGCAGAACCACTATTTACATCAGCAGCTAATTTAAAATTACGAGTAGTCCAATCAATTTTGGAACGATTTTCTAAGAATCGAAATACAGGATCGTCCGTTGGTACTTTTGCAACTTTTGAAAGATATACAAAAAACGGCGATTCCTCTGGTGCCAATTCGGCAACTCGATCAGAAAAATCGTATAATCTTCGGCGGTCAGGAGCGGTTCCTACGCCAGCACTGGTAGCAGCAGCTGTGATATCATAACTGGATTTTACTCCACTTGTAACAGCCATTTGTGTTACCTCCTATTTGATTATAGTTATTAGGGAATTCTCCCTGCTTGCCCTGCTTGCAAAATTCTATCCCATGCAGACTCTTGTTCATTCTTACCACTAGGGGCTTCGCCACCTTGAAGAATACCAGCAGTCTTAGGAATACTTTGAGTTGCCTTTACAGCTTCCATATTCGGAGAAACATTGTCCACGCCTTTATTGTAATATTTACGATACACGTCAATTAACAAATCCATTGGTAATTGATCTCTTGGTGTAGTTGCAAATTCAATAAATTCGTTTACATCCTTCTCGTCTTGCATATTGTAGTTGTTAGACAATTCACTACGTAAATTTTGCAACGCAACTTGACCTTGAAGTTGAGACATATGTTTTCCAACAGCCTCATCTACCAAAGTCCTTTCCTGAGTCATTCTCATTTTGTACGAAGGAGACTCAGGCTTGTAATAGGCCTCCCATGGGTCAAAAGATGATTCATCGACAGTGTCGGGATCATCCTGTTGTCGCATAGTTTCTTGAACTGGTTTTCCTTCAAGCTTATTTCTCATTGCTTCAACTACATCAGGTCTTTCATCAAGAACCTTTCGTAAATCTTGCATCGGAGAAAGATCGTCATATTCAGTTTTAAGACTCTCGTAATCAGATTTCTGTTTATCATACATAGACTGAAACTTACGAGTTTCATTTTCCCAGTCAGTACCATAGTCTATTTGGCTTTCGTCACCCTCTTTAGTAATTAAATTAGGTGCTCTTTTATTAGCCTCATCTACTACAGCATCTTGCACACTTGGCATATCTGATGCTAGCTCAACATCGGGCATAGATGTATCTAAACCCTCTCTTGTATTTACTCCAGGATCTGCCACTGGTGCTTCTACTACACTTTCTTGCACTTGTTCTTCCATATAACCTCCTTTAGATTTCTTCTTATATTCGGACAATACCGTGCGATATCCCGAAGAAGTTTAACCTATGATTACCGTTTTACTCGCGCGTTCCCCTTCTTAGAGGAACTCCCTTTATTCGCCTTTTCTACTTTCAACGCAGCTTCGGCACGAACTTGCGCTTTGTCAATCACACCTTCCAATTTATTAATCTTAGTTCTTTCTTTGAACTTAGCCTCAGAAACAACCTCGTTTAAGTCACTCTTGAATTTCTCAGTAATAACCTGTTTTTTAGCATGTACCGCTTCGCGGTCTGCTGTTTGCAAGTCACCTTTGAGTTCCTTCACTTGCCCTTCAAGTTGTTGGATGTACGACTGCATTTTCGCCATCATACCTTTGCGTGTAAGTACGCCTTCTTTGTCAAAGATCTCGGTTTTCTTCAAGACCTCGACATCATCTACCAAGTTTAACTTATACGCCTCAAGGTACATATTATATTCTGCTACCTTGTTAGACGGTAATGTTGAACCTGATATTATACGAACGTCATGTTGCCCTATAGAAATATCATTTTCTATTGCAGTTAGCTCGTTGGTCTTATCATCATACAACCTATTATTTACTGAAAATTCAGTAAGATCATTATTTGGTTGCACGATTCTAAATGTTTTCTGGAATGTATAATGACCTTTTGCAAGATTATATATACATCTTCCAAGTTGATTTAAACTTGCTTCTATATCCTTAAGCTTAGACCTTCCTCGACTTTCGCCCATTTCGGAAAGCATAGCCGTACCGCGAACGGTATCTGGAGCTTTATCGCGAAATCCTTGCATCAACTCTGGAATACCAAAATTTAAATCTATATAATGTTCTACTCTATCTATTAAATGATAAAATTCAGATGCTAATGGTTGTGGAGCTGGAAAATGTGGCTCACCAAATTCTGGATTATATTCTAAAACAGCATTAGGATTAGCCCAATCTTTTTCCAACTGTGAGACATCATCAACACTTCCTTCTGGAACAAGCAACTTAAGACCAGCTGATGCTTGTGCATGACTTAATGTTAATGAAAATAATTTATTTAAAAGACGTTGTGAGTCTTTTACTTTCATTACATCTGATTTTGGATATGGAGTATTAGTCCAAATATTTGGGATTGGTATAATAGGATATATATCAGTGTTAAGCAGTTGTTCATATAAGAGATATTGACCCATCGTAGCAACAATTCTGATACGTGTTTGCATTATTTCGACAGCCTCAACCAGTCCCGATTCTAATAAATGACCACTATCTTGCGTTATCGATTGATATTCCTCTAGGGAAACAATCTTTTCTTCGCCAGTTTGTTTATTAAACAATCTATAAAAAGGAATTTTAACCTTTTCAAATCTTTCTATTATTCTATATTTTTCATAACCAGCGCTATCTTTATCTTTTACAACATCGGGTGTAAAAGATTGAGAAGAGTTTTTTAATGTAGAAGATGGATAGTCATCTTCATTACTCATTGTATCTATATCATCAATTACTTCTTCTATTTTTGGATACAAAGATATTACTTGATTCCTTGTTAAAATTGTAGAAAGTAAAATAGATGATGCATCAGTAAAATATCTACTTCTAGCTGCTGGATCAACATATACCCTAAATGGATTTACATGAGTAAATTTAACTTCACCTCGACCGAAATCAGCTTCGGGGTCTATATAGGTATAAAAATACCCAAGTCCCGCTATTGAATAGTCGTGAACAGCTTGTTTGAATTCTGTATCGCCATCGGATATATCCCAACAATACTCTAATATAGTCTTCCAAACTTGTGCTATTTTATTATCAGAATCTTCTCTTGCGATTGCAGAGAACCTTGGATTCTTAGATGTTAAGAGTGACTTGAGTTTGTCAACTGCAGCATAAACTCTATCTATAATAAAGTCACCTTGCCCTACCGCACTTAATGTATCAGATTCTTCTTCAGTATAATGATTACCAAGGACAAAATCGATAGCATCTCTGGCTTCAACTTCCCAGTCTACACGTGCGTCGCGCCATCTTCTCCAAAGGTCTAAATTGTTTTGAGCTTCGTCTTGTTCGACGTTATTTCTTTCGCTAGCTATTTTAAGATCTCCTAATTATGCAATTTGCCTTAAATATAATATAAGGCTTAAAGTACCGCTTGTCAAGTGTTTTTATCATTTTTTTTAAATTCTTTGCCCTGTAACCCAACTTCTGAGTATTCTTCTACCTAAAAACTCTTTCTTCTCCTCAATTGTCTCTTCAAAATTTTCTGAATCAAATTTCATACTAACTGGCGATCTTGCGTTTATTACAGAATACCAAAGACCGTCAAGCAAGTCATCATTCTTTCCTTTAGGAAAGTGAAACATTTCATCAACTAAATCACTATGTTGTTTCTTAATAAATAATTTACCTCTATTAACAATAGGACAAAGCAATGATTCAAGCCTATCTTCTTTCTTAATTCCAGTTGGTGGTCTTACTCCTCTTGCTATACCAGGAGCCATCTTTCTATCCTTTCCAGAAAGTTCATTAACCGCATCACGTATAATACCTTGCGCCCCTACGTGCTCTACGTTTGCTCTTCTCATTGGTTGATACTCCTTAGCAAATTGAAATATCTTTCTTGGCATATCGTATAAAGGTATATGTTCATGGAAAATATCTATTACATAGATATTTTTATCACTATCAATGCCAATAACCAAAATAACCTGATAATCATGTTGAGCGGAAGACTCATAAGCAAGGTCAACACCCATATATACATTAACTGGAATTGCATCTTTTTTTGTAATAATGTAAGCTTGATTATTTCTCGCTTTAAATTGTCCATCAAAATAATTTATCTTATCTATTTTAAATTTTGCAGTCTCAAGATCTCGAGCATCATTCATATACTCTTGAGCAAATTTATGTAATTGCCCTACGTACTCATAATCTTTTCTTATTCTAGCTATCTTATCTTTCGGAAAATATGAAGGCCATAACGGAATATCATTCTCTATAACTCTATGAAATACCATTTCCCATGTGTACTCTTCGCTATTTTCTTTAGCCTCTAAATATCCATCATATATTCCTTGTAAAGCAGAATCATAGTGAACAATAGTTCCAATCAACCATATAGCTCCTTGGTTTCCCTTGGATTCTTCTAGCGCAGGATACACTGTAGACATAAGCCATTCTTTAATTTCCTTACGTCTTTCTGGTGTCTTTGTATTTAATTCAGATTCAAAGTCATCAAGTATAATCTTTGTATATCTAAGACCAAGTTCTGATCTACCACGAAGCCTTTGACTTGTACCCTTAGCTATAATCCTATCGCCCTTAGAAGTAGTGATTTCTTTCTCAGTCCATTTAGGCCCAGCCATATCACCAAAGTAGTAATTCAATGCTGGGTTAAACTCTATATGACTTTTAATATACTTAAGATGATCTACCGCCTGACCTTGTTCTTCTGATACCCAAGCCGCAAATTCATTCTTACCTTGCGGATTAAAACATATCTTATGTAAAAGAGCAGCCTTAGCCATAGTAGACTTAGTATGTCCACGAGGAAGCACCAAACAAAGTCTTCTAATTGTATCATCTAAAAATAAATTACCAACTTCATAGTGAAACGGAGCTGGCTTAGATTTCATAAAATCTTCAGGCAAAAACAGTTGACCAAAAGCTACTAAATCTTTAGATACCATATTGAGTACCCGCTCTTTTTCGCTTAGATCATTTGGAATTATATTAAACTTTTCTATTGTTCCAATCTCCATTTGGTATTTCTTCAAATACATTTACCATTTTAAGAAGCTGTGGGCCAGCAACATATACCCAAACTCTTTCTTTATCACCAGAATCCAATTCTACATCCACCTTTACTCTATCATAAAGACCCGTTGATACACCTTCATATAAATCATATTGAGCTAAGTCTTCGCTTGTAACATTATGAACCTCTACAACCGTTCCTTTGCCTTTATAATCTTGAATCATAGCTGGAAATCTTTGATGCCCAGGATATACTAATGATGTATTCTTTACTTTGCCAGTATTCTTGTTTCCGTTGCGAAGAGTTCCATATACAGCTAGCTTCATTTTTTAGTCTTTACTTTCTTCTTAGTTTTACTTTTGCTCGGAACCTTTTTATCCGCTATCTTCATAGAGGATATACTAAAATGCTCTGGAGCATCTTTTTCTCCAATAACCTTTTGCACTATTGAACCAATAATGTGGTTATTAATAAGATATTTTTTTAACATATCAGCTAATTCTTCTTTATCTAATTGATCGTGGACTTCTAATACAAGATCAAATTTTACTTCTTTCATTACGCTTCTCCATAGTTAAATATTAATCCCGGTTTCTTTATCTCAAACTCTTCATCATAAGATGAATAGCATTCAGAACATTCTACCGAAAAATAATTTTCATTTACGTTATACCATATAGATGCGTATTTCTTCATTGGAAATCCACAAACTATACAGTGTTTACTTTTCGACTTCTCTCGAAGCCTCAATGAGCTTTTTCGAATCTCCGCCTTGGATAGCATTTAGTTGATCCTTTGTAAATCCTTGAAATAATGTAAGAGACTCAGTTCTCTTCTCGGTTTCCATCATTCCACTAATTTGCATTAGTGTTTTAATTGCTTGTATTTTATCTTTATCTTGAGAACCTTCATTATCAACAACTTCTTTCATCCTTTCAAGTAAGTAAAGCGGTGTGATCTCAGCCTCATGTAAGACCTTATCTACTTCTTCTCTAATCAAACCTTTAATCCTTTCAGTACTTAATAGTATTTTTCCTTGATAATCTGCGTATTTTTCATTATTGGTTGGATATGCTTTCATAAACGCTTCAGCGATTCCATCGCCTTGCGCTACATATTTAGCAAAAAGGAATTCTCTTCTAGTAGGTTTCTTTCTATGTATCTTTTGTTGATACAAAGAAAGTTCATCAGAACCAAAAGAGTACATATTCTTTCTAAGTTCACCAGACATTTCTATATTGTCTTTACAAAGAAAAGTGCCAATAGCTGTCCTAACATAGTAATTACACACGCCCGTAGACTGACTATTCTTAAGCTCACCCCGCCGTAGAACCTGACAGATTTGACCGTCGTCAGTCGTTACCCAGCTACCTTCAGTGCCGTCCCTCCAATTGCGAGTTAAATTTTCGTTAGGACAGTATTGGCTAAACTCCTCTTCATTGCTATATACCCTGTGTTCAACGTTCTTTATTTTGCGAACCAGCATATATTATAATATAACCCTTAAATACACCTTTGTCAAGTACTAACGTGCTACACTTCTTAATTCTGTATTATCTGTGCTTATTCTTGTTTTACTTCTTATGAAGGGAGAATTACATCCTCCGCACCTATAAACAGGAAATTCATTCGAACTTGTAAAATATGTAGCATCTGATGGTTTTAAGTTCTTACTTCCACAAGAAGGACAAACGTTACCATCCATCAATACACCAAGATTTGGATGATTTTTAATATATGGTCTTAATTTAAGATAAACTTGCTCTAAGCCAACAACATCCCTTTTATTGTAATGAAGCATATTATTCAATGCATCCTTATTTCCATTCATACAGTCGATCCATAATTGAAAATCGGTCTTAAGCTTCTCAGCTAATCCAAATGTCTTTGTAAGGAAATCTTGCTTATTAGAACTAAAAGCAAATTCCCTCCTTGCAATCTTCAATGTGTCTATAGATTTATAAGGAGACGGTGGAGCCATATCATTAAGTATGAATCTTGCATTAAGTTTTCTTATATCAAACCTATCACCGTTGTGAGCAATAACAATATCTGCTTCATCAAGTAGTTTCCATATAGAAGCAACAACTCTTGAGTCATCTCTAGTTAAAGCTTCTTTAGGTGTAACAATATCAGATATGACAGAATCATCATAAAGCCACTTAGCCGCCCAGGATAGGACATGCCACACTCTTTGCTTGTTATCTTCATCCCTAACTAAATTAGTAGGAGGAACATATTGCTTACCAAAATCCCAAACCCATACAGGCATAGGTGTAGTTTCTATGTCAAATAGTAATATCTTAGGAAGAACCGTAAGATCAGCTACATCTGTAGGTCTTGTCCATCCCATAGATTCTATTTTTCGAGTAACTGATTTATATGTACGCATAAAACCAGCATTATCTAACTCATAACATATATCACGTACACTCTTCATTGTCCTGGTATATTGACTCAGGATCTCTATTTCAGCTTTAGTCCACTTCATAATAACCTCTTTCTCTTTCTTCCCCGATTAATAAAGAACCAACTTGCTTTAAGAGCAAATCTTAAGATTAGTGATTCGATGTAAAGAAATAGTGTTTTCATTTTCCCCACACTTTCTCCGCAACAAGTTGTGCAATTACTCCATATACCGATAAATCCTTAAAAGCATCCATATAGGTCTCACCGTTAACAGCATTATTGCCTTTATGCTTTAATACTATATTCTTTAACCTATTTACTTTATCATTCATTCGGATTACAAGAGCCGTTAATGCAAGCATTCTATCTTCATCATTATCAAGATCACCGCCAAGTGTGATATTCTGGCTACCGTAGTCATATTGCTTACGACAGAACAATTCATATTGTTCATCAATAATATTTTTAAACCTATCCATCATAATAGGATAGTTCATTTCAATATTATTTATTACTTCTCTACTTTTTTCCATAAGTACTCTCCAACTCCTAATTGATGAAAACCATTAGCAAGACTCTCTATAAGCCCTTCATCGTGGTCGCAACCAGTATTTACGAGAATCACATGAATTACTTCATGTAAGAAAGTTTCGTTCCTTCTTGATGTAACAAGCTTCTCATCTAGGAATATCTCGCATGTACGAGGATTATTCATTCCAAATAAGTATTTATTATCTTCACCTGCTTTTTCACCATCCATGAACTTAACTGAGTATTTATGTCCACCAATATCTAATTTACGCATTTATTCTCCTTTTTCTTCTTTAATTAAACCCCAAGCTGGAACCGTAGTTGGCATTACTTCTGCTCTTATCGGTCTATCTTTCCGCTTAACGTCATCTATCATTCGCTCCAAGAACTTAATTTGTTTTGGAGGTATCTTTCTTTTATCGCCCATTGTTCTCCATTCCAGGGATTACTATATTATCAAAGTAGTCACAGCCTTCATCTACTATACAATTCTTTCCTACCTTCTTACTATCCATTGAGAATCGTAGTTCGTCATCTTTACGATACATCATTGCACCAAGACATTTCCCCGCGTGCCAATTAGCACAATATCGCCTAGCATCTGTTTTACTACTCTTTTTCATATTAGAACCTACAAAACATAAAAATATAAAACAAGTAAAAAAAATATTTAAAAAAAGCTTGACAAACTACTACTTAAGGCTTATATTGTTAGTACGTGGGGAGATAATATAATATATATATAATATATATATATAAAAGAAAGAAAACTATTACTAACGTAATAGTGAAAGAAAGAAAGGAGATCCCGTGAATGGTAAAGGCGATAGAAGCAGAGTTAGTAATTTTACTCGATATGCAAAAAATTATACCAAAATATTTAAAAACTGGGTCGAAACACGATCTGTAGTACCAGATTATAGAAAAAAAGAAAAGGTTGAAAAAAGCAAGAAATAATGCATCTGCTTACCTTCCTACCAAGAAATCATAAAAATCCCGTAGAAGTACCAAATTCAGCGTTTAATCGCTATATTTATATTTGATCTGTAGTATTATATTATAGGCAATCGATCAGATAGTATTAAACTACAAAAATTGGATTACGATGTGCGTAGGTCTTTATCGCGAAAAAGGGCATCCCCGCCTCCTAGATTGGAATTTGTCTAATTGGTTGAAATTTTTCTATTTGGTTTGAATATATCTAATAAGTTAAATAAATCTTTTTTGATCTTAACACGTCACCGCAGCACTATTTTTATATAAAAAAAAAGCCCCATTGTTACATGGGGCTTTAATCTAACAAGTAATAATTAATTACTTATTATATAAGTTCCTTCTTTCCTTTCTTTTCTTTCTTCTTGGCTACCTTCTTACAATAGATTCCCATAGTGTATTCTATTCCACTAGCTTTGAAGTTTTTAAGCTTACTTACTTCTACTTCTAGTTTTCCATAGGCTTCTTTAGTTTCACTAGGTGCATAACTTATATTAGTTGCTTCCCTAGTTCCCTTTAGTGTCATTAACCCATTAGATACGCTTTCTAATTCTTCCCTTAGTTCTAGGGGTGAAAAACTAGTCAACGTCTTAAAGTAAGTGTTGTAGTGTTGGGCGTCTATATTCGCACTTGTAACTATTCCACTTTTCTTATCCTTCTTTTCTTCCCTACCCGTTCCATACTTCATCCATTCTTTTAATTCGTCTAGGGTTTTCATTCCCTTAGTAATAAGGGCTTCGTTATTAGTTAAGTTTCGTACAAATTCACCCATTAGATAAATGAATGATTGTATTTCGTCTATTCTTATCATCTTATTTTCCTTTTTTGTTAATTAATGAACTTGATATTATCTAATCAAATTCGATACCCTATATTAAGGTATATGCACCAATAAAACAAACTATTTCAATTATACACTTATTGTCTAACATCTAAAAAGTTGTCTATAAGTCCTGGATTTTTCAGATAGTAATTGAACTCAATCCTGGATTGCACTCCTAAGATCAAACCTAGACAAAGAAAATGTCTAATAAATATATTTAAAATATGTCTTGGAATTGTCATTATTTATTCGTAATTTCTTACAAGTGAAAAAATGTTCAACAGAAAAAACTTGGAGAAACTAAAAATGTCTAATAAGGTAGTAACACCTATTGACAAATACATATCTAATAATAGAAAGAAGTTAGAGCCGATACACTATGAATTAGAAAATATCGGCAACTCCTGGGAACTTACGCTGCCAAGTGGTGCTTGTCTAAGCCTGGCTTCTCTAAAAGAT
>Ga0209349_1001755_pt1 | contig 10627 bp, 7 predicted proteins | sample ETNvirnome_2_130_FD_184067 | JGI IMG/M metagenome (GOLD analysis project Ga0209349, IMG submission 184067) | Marine viral communities from the Pacific Ocean - ETNP_2_130 (SPAdes) (version 2) | ecosystem: Environmental > Aquatic > Marine > Oceanic | place: Pacific Ocean | collected 2013-06-22
TCCCCGTTCACACGAGTCGCAACACGGGCGTTGGCTTCGCTGGCGAAGCCGCTGCCGCAGGCGCAGGCGCCGTCCTTCCGACCGCTGGCTCCCAGGGCTACGCCAACCTCACGGTCAACAGCCGCAACTCGTATGGCCGCTTCCAGGTCACGGGTCAGGCGATGGATACCGCGACCAAGGGTGGTTCCGGCGCGTTCGCTGGTGTCATGGATGAGGAGATGAACCGCCTCGTCCGCGACCTCGCGAACAACGAGAACTACGCTGCGGTCTTCGGCGGCAACGTCAAGGGACTGCTCAACCAGCGTCGGGTCGACCCCAACGTCACGGGCGCTGGCGCGCAGACCGCCGCGAGCGGAGCGATCTCGGTCGAGACGACGTGGCAGTACCAGGGCGACTTTAGCTACTTCGACAGCACCCGTACCGGCGTTGCGGTCGTGTTGGGCACTCCTGCGACCTGGGTCAAGGTTCGACTCTACCGCATGGACACCTATGCGGAGATCTTGCCGACCATGACGGTCGGTGGCGCTGCGACAACGAACCCCAACATCTTCGTTACGAGCTTCAGCGCTGACCGCACCAACCCCACCATCGGCCTCTCGTTCGGTAAGGACGACCTCGGCGGGACCGCCACGCTGAGTACGGCTGGCGTGGGCGAGGACGCTGCGATTGCGGTTGTCATCGCGGAGAGCGCTGCTGTTGGCGGCAACTTCCCGGTCGACAGCGCTGGCGCTCAGTTCGGTCAGGACTCGCGAGTCTGGAACGGGCTCGCGAACATCGGTGGGCAGAACTTGCTCACGAACCAACCGACCGGCCTGTTCACCAACCTGTGTGAGCCGACGCACTTCGGCGTGGATCGCACCTCGGCGACGGCCACCGGGGACATCTTGCAGAGTTCGATCTTGACGCACGATACGGGCAACGGGGACCGCACCAACGCTGGTGCCGACCTGTCTCTCGAGCGGTTGCAGTACATGATGGACGTGCTCCAGCAGGACGCTGGCGTGGATGCCAACGTGATGGTGATGAACGCTCTCATGCGTCATCGCTACACGGTGCAGCTCACCGGCATCCTCGGCACGGGCAACTCCAACAACATCGTGATCGACGGCAACAGCGGCAAGGTGATGGACAACCAGCAGAACCTTGCCTACGGCGGCGTTAAGTTCCAGTACGACCGCACCTTCCCGGTGGCGACCATCGCCATGCTGCACAGCGACGACTGGATCCTCGCTGAGTTGACGACCGGGCAGTTCGCTGACGAGGACGGCAACGTGCTCTTCCGCGTGGCTGGCCAGGACGCCTACGAGGGTTTCTGGAAGCATCGGTACAACATCTGCTGCAAGCGCCCCAACGCGCAGTTGATTCTGACCGGCATTACCCCCACGTAGCACGGTGGGAGCGGGGCGAGGCGCTGATCCCCTTGGCGCCTCGCCCCCTTTTTATATGGAACAACTCTTCTACTTCGTCGCCTCCGTCGTCCTGGGTGAGCTTGGCTACTACCTGTGGCTACTCATCGACAGGGAGCGGTCCATGCGCCAAGATGGCAGCGGCGAGATGGGGCTCATAGATTCCATCCGCGAGGAGTTCCAAGATGGCTAGTGCGTCAGACACCTTCGTTCGGCACGCGGCTGGCGTTGACCCGGCCCTGGTGCGGCAGCGCGTAGCCAAGAGGAAGACCGCCCCGAAGGACGTGATCGGCGGCACCATGGCGCAAGGTGCAGAGTACGTCGGTGCAGGCCTCGGGTTCCTCTACGGAGGTGGCGTTGCTGGTGTGCCAGCGGGGCGCGCCGCTGCCAATCTGTTCACTGGCGGAGTCAACCAGGCGGGGCGTGGAGACGTGGTCGGCGGGGCAGCCAACGTGGGCACCGGTCTCGTGCGCGGCAGCACCATCGCCACGGGTGGACCGGCAGAGCCCACAGCGCGCCCAGGCGGCGTTCTACCCACGCCAGCGCAATACACCCCGGTGAGCCTCGCCCCGCAAAGGCTTGTGCAGCCCAAGGGCACGGTCGCCCAGGCGGCGAGCGCTGGTGCTGGCCTCGGGGGCGGCGTGGCTGGGCAGCCGGTGACTGGAGGGGCAGCGCCCATCGCAGCCGCGGCAGGCGCGATGCCGCTGGCAGAGCAGGGCATCGGGGCGATCCAAAAAGAGCTCGGTGGCACCGGGACGCAGCTTCCCACAACGGTTGGTCAGGGCACGCAGTTAAGCCAGGGCGAGCTAGCAGAACTCATCGCAATCCTCTCGTAGCGCGAGGCAGCAGTGGCCAAGTTTCCAACGGACATGCGCGGACGCATCGAGCGCTCGAAGACAGAGCGAAACCGCAACGATCGGGAGTGGTCCGCAGCCATCAGGATGCTGCGCGGAGAGCAGTGGCTCTACTGGAGCCGCCGAGCCGCTGGGTACAACACGCTTCGCCGTGAGCCCGGCGAGGTCCGCGTCACCGTCAATCAGATGCTCAACATCGAGCGCAACATCATCTCGAGGCTGACGCTCAACCCGCCCTCCCCGGTCGTGCTGCCCGCCTCGGACACCATCGACGACATCACCAAAGCCACCGCCTCCGAGATGGCGCTTCGCTACTTCTGGCTCTCGGATAGGCAGTCCCGCAAGTGGCAGCGTGTCACCCGGTGGCTGGCGCAGACCGGCAACGCGGTGCTGCACACGTACTACGAGCCGGCGCACTCTGTGGACAAGTCTGCGGAGTCGATGCCCGACAACGACGAACTCGAGGGACCGAAGCCAGAGAAAACCGTCGGAGACAAGAAGGTCATGGGTCGCATCAAGTGCGACGTCATCAGCCCGTTCAACGTCTTCTTCGAGCCCGGCGTCAACGATCCCGACGAGGCCAGGTGGGTCGCCATCCGCACCTACGCGACCAAGGGCGAACTCAAAGACCTCTACCCGTCAGAGTCCAGTAAGATCGAAGACATGGGCGTTGTCAGCGACAAGGAGCGACAGCCCTACGAGGACTACAAGCCCGACGGTCGCATCGAGTGCTTTGAGATCTACTGGCGCGATGGGCGCCACGCGATGCTGTGCGGCGACACCTATCTCGCCACGGAGATCTCAGAGGACGTCCGCAACAGCTTCCCGGTGCGCCTCGTGCGCTATCACGTTATCGAGGGAGACCTGTGGGGACAGGGGCCGATGGTGCAGATCGCCGACCTGCAACAGCTCTATAACCGCACCAGGACGCAGATCCACGCCAACGTCCGGCTCATGGGCAACCCGCCCTGGCTCATCCCGCGCACAGCAGATGTCCGAAAGGGCACGATGATGAACAGGCCAGGAGCGGTCATCCGCTACACTCCCGGTGGCGGACCACCAGCACCAGCGTCACCGCAGCAACTGCCGTCGCATGTGTTACGCGAGCCTGGGCTTCTGAGAGAAGAGATGAGCGACGTGGCGGGCGCTCACGGCATCACGCTCGGTCGCCGCGAGGCAGGGGTGAAGTCCGGTGTGCATGCGCGCACACTCACACAGCAGGACTCCGCGCAGCTTCTCGCCACTCAGCATGAGCTCATCAGCGCTGTCGAGGACGTCATGCTCACGGTGCTCATCCTGATGAAGCGGCACTACAACGAACGCCGTGTCGTCAGGATGCTCGACAGCGCAGGTGTTCCTACCTGGCGAGCACTCGCGAGCACCGACATCGTCGATGACCCAGAGATACACGTCGACAGCAACACGCTCTTCAAGGTCGACGCCGCCACTCGAGAGAGCCGGGTCATGGAGCTTGTGCAACTCGGGCTCATGTCTCCAGAGGAGGCCAAGGACGCCATCAGCTTCCGCACCTTCTCGAAGCAGATGACAGCGAAGTTCGTGGCTATCAGTCACGCACGCGACATGCTGCAAGCCGCCATCGACGGGCAGGTCATTGATATCTTACCCACCGATGACCTCGATGCGTTCACCAAGGTCTGGAGCGAGTACGTGCAGACGGCGGAGTACTACGATCTGCCGCCGGTCACGCAGGACTACATCGCGCAGACCATCAAGGACTTCATGTTCGCGGGGCAGCCAGAGGAGGCGTGGCAGAAGGCGACGGACACCAAGACCATCTCGCCTCACCAGGCGCCAAAGCAGACCGCACCGCAGCTTCTGCCCCAGGCGCAGCCAGCGCCACCGACAGAGATGGACCCGCTGGCCGACGTCCCGTTCCCCACCGAGGGGCAGAACATAGCAGGCATGCCGAGCGCCATCTCTAGCATACAGGGAGGTGGGTGATGCTCATCAGCGAAGTCGCGGCGCTCTTCAAAGTCTACATGGACGAGCCGGACCAGACGTTCGTAGACGACGCGCTCATGGCGAACTGGCTACAGCGCGCATACGATGACTTCAGGTGCATCGTCACCGAGATAGACCCGCACATCTACACAGTGAGCCAGACGTACAACCTGAGCGCGACCAGGAAGCTCGACCTTGACGGCACCATCCTTGGCTCCGCAGCCGACCCCAGGATGTACCAACTCAACAACATCTATGAGATCGAGAGCACCGCGCTACCGGACAACATCCTGCGCCGCCTCGAGCCCTCGGCAGCCCTCGACAGCACGTATGACTTGCGTGCGAACTACACGCTCAAGGGCGCCGAACTCTTCTTCGCGGGCGAGGTGACGATGGCCATCAGGGTGGACTTCATCCCTGAGCCCACCACCGCACAGGTGGCTGCGTGGAACGCGCTCGGCGCCACCTACATCGATGACCTCAACAGGTTCCACGACCTCATCGCGCTCATTGCGTACCTGCAATACGCCATCTCGGACTCTGCGGATAACCAGCAACTCATTGGCCTGCTAGGCAGACGACAGCAGCAACTGCGCACATACCTGGAGAACCGCTCCGGTGGCATCGTCGAGCGTGTTGTCGACGTGAGGTGGATGTGAGATGGCGGTCAAGTATGACGAGGTTGAAATCCTCCGAGGAGGCATCAAGTATGACCGACCGTCCAAGGGTAGCTTCGCTCTGAACCTCCTGCGCCGCCATGGCGCATGGGAGGTGCGTGAAGGGTTCGGTCAGCTCACGCAGTTCGACTGTCGGCTCACCCACAACATCGCAGGAGGGTCGGCCGAATGGGGCTATCAGAAGCACCTCGGTAGCCACATCATCCAGACGGACTTCGGTCACGAGCAGATCGTAAGCGTCTTCAAGGCCCGCGTGTCCACGTCCGAGACGCTGGACTACCGCACGCAGATAGCAGACATCTACGTGGTCAGCATCTATGACACGACCACTCGAGAGCGATGGGAAGAGCCGCTCTACGGGCACACCTCGGAGGGTGGGTCCGGCATCCGAGGGGATCTTAGGTTCATGCGCGGGCAATACGAGAGCAACCAGGACATCGACCTTCAGAGCTGGGTGATGGCGACCGGCGAAGAGCCGTTCCTCTTCACCGAGATCCGAGACACCGTGTTCTTCGGCTCGCCAGCCACCGACCTGTATGCGTACTCGCCAGCCACGTTCAGGGGCAACCGGCGCAGGCAGATAGCCGGGGCGCATCTGCGGCAGTGGGCGCCACCGTACTCGGAGTCGTCTCTCGTCTGGCCAGTAAAACCATCTCCAGGGGCGCTCCCAGAGGTGTACGGGTATCGCTCAGACACGCCATCGCCGCAGGCGCTCACCTCCTGGGATAGCCGCCTGGTGATCGCTGGCAACGACCGCGAGGTCTACTTCTCGCAAAAAGACCTGCCAACGACCTACATCGACCTCGACTTCATCGTCGTGCCCACAGAGCGTAAGATCACAGCGCTCGCAGCGGCCGGTCAAAGCATCTACATCTTCACAGACACAGAGACGTTCCTGTACCAACCAAGCACACGAGCCGAAGACCCCATTGCTTCTCGAGGCATGGAGCCCGTCCGCATCTCGGACAGTGTCGGCTGCGTGTCTCAGGCGTGCGTCACCAAAAAAGACGGCGCGGTTATCTGGCTCAGTCACCAGGGCGTCCACATATCCAGTGGCGGGATGGACTTACAGACCATCTCGGGGGACATCGACACCCTCTTCACCGACTTCATCACAGACCCAATGACGAGCTTCTTCCCGTCGATCACGGCAGAGACGGGCGCTGCGACGACGACTCCCCATGGCACGCAGCGCAACAGCGTCATCACGCTGAACACGAACATGGCGCATATCAGTTACAGCGAGCGCCTCGATGCGCTGCTCTTCACGCTCCCAGAGGAGAGGGTGAGCTTCTGCTACTCGGGAGAGCAGTGGTCGATGTGGAGCTATGAATCGAACACACGCGTGCCAGCGGTCGGGGCAGACGTCGGCGCAGTGCAGAACATCCTGGCGCCGTGGGTGCTCGCCAAGGATAAATCCCTCTACGTGGTTGGCTCTGAGGACTCACAGGCGCTCCCGGACAGGGCGCTGTATTCCGGCGACGCAGGCACGCCAGTCGATGATGACCTGACGTCGAGGTCAGCGTACATCCTCGAGTACGGTCGCGGTGGCGCCATCGACCGAAGCGTAGACGACGAGGACTACCGGACGGTGGCTGGCAAGTACATCGTGTCGTTGCAGAGCGGATCCTACATGAGCTACCTCGTCCTCGGTGAGTGGATACCGGTTGAGCAGCAGTACAAGTTCAACGGCACCGCTACTGGCTCGACCGCACCGAACGGGGAGTCAGCGCCTTCAGCACCATCGCGCACCGTGCTGGTCCCGGTATACGTCGTGCCGAATGCAACCAAGTTCAGCTATGCCGCGGCGGCAAACGACATCGCGAAGAAGATAGAGATTGAGTTCGCGTTCGATAACGTGAACTGGCGCCCCATCTTCACCGACGCCTCGACGAGCACTAACATCGACATCATCATCCCGACCGAGCGGCTCGGGTCAGCGGCTGCCTGGACGGTAAGGAAGTGTCAGCTCTCTGGCGTTGACAATAGAGCGGGCAACACAATCAAGCTCACATGGGACAATGGCGGTGCGTTCATAAACCTCAATGCCGACCGCCTGAACCTGCTCTGCTACATCCCCATGCGGACGATCACTGACGTGGACGTCTCGGGCATGGGCATCGCAAAGTCAGGCAGCACGGACTTTTGCACGCTGACAGACAATGCCAGCGCCACGTATGACTCGCATGCGATCTGGTGGCGCGAGTGGCGCCTAGCCAGCGTCAGAAAAGAGGACAGCGTGGCGCAGCCGGTGGACTGGGCGTATATGTCTGAAGACGTGGCGCTGCCAGAGGACGCCCGGGTCAAGGCCAGGGGCATGGTGGTGCGGCTACTCAGTCGAAACCAGGGCACCGACGTCACGGGCGGGTGGTCGCAGGGGATCTTCAACACCATGATGGCCGCCGACCTGAAGACTTGGACAGCGCAGGTCATCGACTACATCGGCTCCAGGACCACGTTCACAAAGCCGGTGAGCATCAGGACCAACCTGTATCCGACCGTCAATCAGGAGAACACTACACGCGACCGCGTGATGAACACTGCGGGCGCACTGAAGCGCTCCGACTTCGATAACGACATCATCTACGGCAATGCGGCGACGACCACGTATGAGGGCAATACATGCCTCGTGGGGAACGAGCAGGTAGACGAGGTCGTTACCTCCGACCTGGTGAAGGGCAACAGCATCTCCACCATGCTCTTCGGGTTCATGCGCAACCCGGCTGAAAGGCTGAAGCTCGAGAGCGTGAAGATGCTCTATCGGGTGGTCAGCGCAGCCAGGCGCAGGAGGGGCAGATGAGCCTCATCGAGATCTTACAGCGCAACACGCGCCTAGCTCGCGATCAGCACGACGCCGGCCTCCTCGATGCAGAGTCCAGCAAGCTCGAAGAGTACAACGCAATCGTGAGGCGCAAGGCCATGGAGGCCATCGAGGCGCTCGCGCTGGTGCTGCCCGGTGAGCTCTTCACAGAAGACAGACTGATACGGAACACGAAGCTGTTGGCGCCAGGGAGCCACGGTGGTGCCGTCCTCACGAAGCCGCACACAGACCTATGGGCAGCCGGTCCTGGCGCCTACATCACCAAGCGCGTGGTGATAGAGCAGGACGCGGTGCTCGACGGGCTCGTCATCTCGACCACCGACCTGACCGCTGGCAGCGACGAGTGCGTCACCGTCAAGGCGGGCGCGACGGTCATCTTCCGTGGTTGCACCTTCGAGCGCCCGACCGACAGCACATCCTCGATGGTGGTGGTTGAGGACACGGCCAAGGTGACGCTGATCGGCTGCGTGTTCAGGGGCAGCGGCACCACATCGAACCACGTCGTCGCTCACCCTATCGGCGCCGCTACTGACGTGCAGATAGCCTTCTGCTACAACAGCACAGCGAACAGTGGCGCTCTCGGCGATGCCGCAGACGTCACGATGACAGGGAACCACTGATGGCTTGGCGACGGCACAACCGTAACATCACCAAGGAAGTCTTCTACGATGGAACGACGATCGATGGTACGCGCCTCGAGAAAGGCATGGGTGAAATCGCCGACGGCATCAACGACGTCAAGAAAGGCAACACCAAGCAGCGCTTCGTGGCGACGCAGTATCACGCTGGCTTTAACCCGATCGACCGTACCTCGGGGCATAAGTATCACTTCTTCCCGTGGCTGCGGCACAACAACACAGTCGGCGGAACTGTGGGAGCGGTGCCTGTAAACGCACCGTTTAATCCGTTCCGGTTCAAGAGCAGCGCAGTGCCGGGTATCGATCCAGACGTCGGCAACGCAGACCAGTATTGCTGGACGCGGTCGTTTCACTTCGAGCGCCCGGTCATCGTTCACGGCGTGAGCGTGCTCATGCAGGTTGATGGCGGCGCGCACGCAGAGCGCCCATATCCAGGCACGCGAGACCCCGCCGTCGCAGCTACGGCATACACGTATGATAATGCGGGGATCGGTGGGGAGCCGCCGCAGGGATTCTTGACATCGAGCGGGACGATTGACGTGCCCATCGTGTTGGATGTGATGAACCCTGCCGCGCCAGAGGATGCGAAGCTGACGGATGTAGAGTTCGTGCGCGCACGGTTCGTCATCAACGAGGAGAAGACGAACATCATAGAGCCGCACCCCACAGCCTTCGACTGGAGCGACTTCAGCCCGAACTACAGTTCTGGCGACATCGCCACCGTTAGGCCGCTATACGGTCGCATCGTGGAGTATCGCGACCTGAACATCCCCGTGCATGAGCGCTCGAGGGTGAGGCTGGCCATTGCGGTGCCGTTTTATGATGGGGCTCTATACACCCAGGGCACCTGGGGCGACATGCCCTGGTTCATACAGGCGTGGAGCGTCACGCTCACGGTGCTCGAGGAGGTACAGACAATCCGATGAGCAAGATCTCCCGAGCGAAGCTAGCCCGTGGCGCGAAGTTGCTGGTCGACCACATCTTCAACCCGCTCACCAGCGCGCAGAATGAGTTGACGGCGCGGCGTATCACCGCAGACCAAGTGCAGGCCGACTATGCGCCGTTCAGGGTGAACCTGTCGATACCACGCCTATCAGCCGCATCGAACCGCACCAGGGGATACTCCGCGCCCAACCCGAAGTCTCCGTTCCACGGCATCCCGTTCATGCTTCCACCCTTGCAAGAGCACCTCTCGTTCACCACAGACACGAGGGGGGCTAAGGTGTTCGCGCCTTCGCCCAGTGCCCCTGAGATCGTGCTCGACGAGGTGTCGTTCTCGTTTGACCAGCGTCTCGAGCCCGCCGCTATCGTGTCCAACTGGGACGGTGGGGCTGGAACGCCCGACAGCTCTGACCGTGGCAAGTTGAGCTACGAGCGGGCCTCCAGGCTCAACATCGATCTGACGATCATAGAGAAGAAACCGACGTGGTTCGAGGGTTCAGCCTCCACGAACTTCTTACCGGGGAGGGTGGTCTGGTCGGGGCAGATCAACTCAAACATGCTCACCGACGGAACCTTGAGGCTCAACCCGTGGGTGTCCAGCGGCATCAACGAAGTCATGGACCCGTTGAGCACGTACATCTTCTCCATCCACGCACCCGACTTGTCGACTGAGACAGATGGCCATAGCGCGTTAGCGGACTTCGAGGACGACACCGCGCTCGTCTCCATTGAGATCTCGATGCGGTTTCTGGCCAAGCTCATGCCCAGGGATGCTGGCGCGACCATCCAGAACATCCCGTATCGCCACCTCGGTAACGCGAACCAGAACCTCACGCACGCTGCGGCGGCGACAACGGGCGCTGGAGTGAACTCATCCACTGCGCGCCCACTCATCACGTCCTCGCCATCCGCTGGAGACGAGATCGTGGCAAACGACGCCACGGGTGTGCAGACGTCGATGGCTGTCATCGATGAGATAACGCGCCGCAAGCTGCAAGGTGGCTACAAGTTCGACAGCGACGTGCCGATGCTCGAGGAACTCACCGATACAGCGGGCTATTCAGTCATCGCGGTGCCACTCTTCAACAACCTCTCTGTGGGTGGGCTCACGTCAGAGGGCTTTGACAGCATGCCCTATGTCGACGCTGCGGGCGCGGGGACGGACACGTACGTCATCGACCGCAGGTACATCCCCATCGAAGCGCCGATGACCATCCACCATGTGCTCTTCACGTATAGTTGGATGGAGTTCACCACATGGACCGGGGGACGCGAGAGAGTCGACACGCTACCCACCAAGGCGGTCGGCGCGCCGCATGACCCGACA
>Ga0209349_1001756_pt1 | contig 10626 bp, 14 predicted proteins | sample ETNvirnome_2_130_FD_184067 | JGI IMG/M metagenome (GOLD analysis project Ga0209349, IMG submission 184067) | Marine viral communities from the Pacific Ocean - ETNP_2_130 (SPAdes) (version 2) | ecosystem: Environmental > Aquatic > Marine > Oceanic | place: Pacific Ocean | collected 2013-06-22
TACATTTGTCCCATCGAACTTCTTTTGATCTGTGCCGTTGACACAAAACCACAAGTTGTTCATAACTTCCATTGAAGGAAGTAGTGTTCCGCTTGTAAAAGGAGTTGCCGCTGCTGCATCAGCAGGTGTCCATGCTGATGAAACAACCTTACTTAGTCTTCCACCATCACTCACACCTAATGAATAGTCTGTGTATGATGCACCCGTTCTACGACGAAACCAACTAAGTCCTAGTATTTGTGGAGTGCCTGTTTCTGCTGCACTTGTTTGCACAGAACACCCAAGCCGTTTTTGTGGAACAGCTGTGGTGGGCTCAGACGTAACATGAACAAGAGCCGCATTTGTTCCTCTAAATGCTGCTGCTGGGTGAATCAAGTCTGGTCGACCGGCACTCACAACACCACGAGACCAATTGACAAGATTCTCTCTAAACTGTGACATAACTTATCTGTGTGTTACATTACGCACCTGACGAGGTTCTGCCCCAAGTGCTTGTCCTTCTAGATATTGATCAGCCATAAGCTTTTCCCATTCGGCTTTCTTGCGTTGCCATTCTGGTGGTTCTCTGGCTTCATCATATGCTGCAATAATCAAGGCAGCATCCCAAATTAGAATACTGCTATATGGATCAGGAATATCAGGAATATCATTATCGTTTGACAGCTTTCTAGACTTTCTGTAGAAACGATACTCAACAGTGTCTGCACTCTTCGGGTCAACAAGGAGACGTATTTGCGGATATTGCTTTCCATACTCTGTAATTCCTAGTGTCAAGATAGTATTTGAGCCTGAATCCTTTAGTGTCATTGTGCCAAGCCATGTGCCACCTTTTGTAACTGATAAGACTTTGGCTGCACTTGCTGTTGTTGGCGCAGGAGTTGTTCCTGTTGGTGTTAGGGTTTCTTCTTGGATATCATTTGAGCCATCGATAAATCTGATGATAACTGCTTTTGCTGCTTCTGTATCAGATGCAGAAGAACTCTCAATAGACAATGTTCCTGTTGATGCTGGATCAGCTGAAACAGGAGAGTTTTCAACTTTATGGAAATAGTATTTGTTGAGGGGAACCTGGTAGTAGTCTCTTGGAGCTACTTCTTTGAGGGGCTTTTCATCTGTCTTGTTGTAGATTCGATGAAAAGTATCAAGCAACGGATGTGCACGATAGGTTAGTGTGCCAGAGACTGTTGCAAATGTTAAGACATCCTCCCATAACATAAAGCTCCAACGTTGGCTTGTGCAACGTCTCTTATGGGCATCATTGATTGCATTCTTGACAATTGTCAGGAAGTTCCCAGTTTCTCCGGGCTGGTCCCATAGAAGCAATACTTCATCTTGGATGTTTTTAAATGTTAGCATTTATTATTCTTCTTTTGTATTCTCTAATGCTGCTGCCAACATCATATCCAAGAGTTCTGCTCGTGTATAAGGTTCACCAGTTTCTGCTGACAACACAACTGTTGGATCATAGAGATACTGGTTAATAGGGGTGTTCGTAATTGTATAAGACACCCAACCTGCCCAACCCAAAACAATAACTACAAGCAAAGAAATAAAAGCAGTTTTGTATTTATTCATCGTATTGTCTTTCTAACAAATCCCGCCATTATCGCAAGAACGTTACACTTAGCTTTGCGTCTACTGCTTCAGAATCGTCACGAATAAAACGAACCTTATTGACTTCTCCGTAACTTGTTAATGTCAGGAGATCTCCCGCAGGTAATACGTGTCCAACAGTAGATGTTGGATCATCATCAAAACGATAGCGCACAGCAGATGTAGATGATGTAATATATGCTGCGCGCGCCTTCCCAAAATCATCAGGCACGTTACCTTCAGTCTTTACACTTGACAGTCTTTTGGTAGATGTTGATACAGTGATTGTTTCAAAATCATAGGCATTTAACCATCCCTGCACTGTTTGATTTATTAGCATGTATATTTATAAAGAGGGGACCATGTCCCCCCTCTATACCTTTTTACTTAGTTACGGCTCAAGTCAAGCATTGCTACAACAAAGCTCACATTAAACAATGCTGATGTTCCTGTTTCACCAACAATTTCGAATGCTGCCATTCCACCACCCGGACGACCAAAACTTCTTCCTGTTGTTTCAATTACAGGCATTAACTTTTATTCCTCTGTTAACAATGTATTAAGTTCCGCAAGCTTATCTTCTATGTTGCTAAGCTTGATGTATTCGCGCATGTAAGATTTTAAACAACTGGTCAAGCGTTTCTTTAATTTCACTTAGTTGCATCTTTAAACACTTTCCCTGTATAACCAGCTTGTTGAATGCCAAAGAGTTGATTGAAGTGGTCTAAACCAGCTGCGTCCATCTCTCCGTATGCTGCCCGATCTCGCGCAAGCTGTCTTTCTCTATTCCTTTCTGCAACATGCTTACGCACCCGATCAATGCCTCCACTCAGTGGATCTATCCACCGAAGATGAAGAAGCAAAAGATCATCTAGAGCATAAAAAGCTGCCTTGTGTCGCTTTCCGCAAATACTACAAACCGCTTCTCGCGTTTCACGAATAGGAACCCTTACTGTTGTTTTACATCGCCGACAAGGCATTCGGTCACCTTGCCGCACTGACATTACAGGACCATACCCATCTTTCGCGCAGATATAGTCATCATCGTAGGTATCGTATACACCTTCCATATTCTTTGGTGGCTCCAAGATTTGAGCCGTAGCGAGTCTCTGTTCTATGTGAAACTCGCTACGCTTATGAGACCACCGAATTCTGAACCGTCCATTAAAGTCTGCCTTGAGTCTGTCGGAGAACGATTGGGGAATGTGCATAAATTATACTCTCGCCATTTCGCAACGCAAGTAATCAGCATCAAGTGTGTGTGCTGTTGTTGTTTCACTGAATACCGCTAGTGTTGGGGTCAGGTCAACAGTTGGTGTGCAAGCTGCTGCCATATCGGCACCCTTTTGCACGCCGTTGATGAAGAACTGTCCTACTCCGTCATCCCACAGTGCGACCCCCAAACGAATCCATGTTGCTGCCACTGGTGCTGTATCCAATAGTTCCTCGGTCGCATCAGTGTCTGAATCAACACCAACTGCATAGAAACGATCAGTAGTTTGTCCTGTGTCGAACATGAGCCCAAGACCATCGGTTGCGTTTGAAGTAAGAGTTGTGCCAGACATCGTGAATGGCATCTCCAACGACAATGTATCAGTGAAGCCAACAAAGAGCACGATGTTTGTAATCGCAGAGACCTTGATTCGTGTCTCCATGAACAATCTACCGTTAGAGACTGATGAATCCCAGTTCAGTGCCATTGACAACTGTGAACCATTCACCGCCATTGTAGTTGTCGCATCATTGCCACACGTTAGGCGAATCATGCCATTCTTTGCAGCCGAGATAACAGGATCAAGAGCTTGTGCATCAGAACCACTTAGTAGGGTATACTGATCCCGAACAACATCACCCAAGAAGTCATCTTGGTAAACAACAACTTCATGCATCTCTCTGTTTAGGACATGCTGTCGTTCACCTGATGATGGAGCAAATACAGCTGTTTTGACATCAGGACGATTATCCCATTCCACCCCAACTGTAGCAGGACCATAGTCTGCTCTGGCATGTGCAGGACTAATGTCTTTGTCTGTATCGATCTTTCTAATTTTATTACTCATTTAGGTTCCTCCGAGGCTAAGCTATGCAGAGGTTAAGTGCATAGCTGTCTGCCTCATCAGAGTGTTGAAGAAACACCTTAACGTGTTGTGGAAGGATTATTCGTTCTGCCCAACCAATGCACCAAGTGCATTACGTGCTGTGCACGCTAGGTCACCATAGTGGTATAGTGTAGCTTCATACGCATCCTTGTCGGCTACACGACTTAGCACTGCTCCATCCATATCCATCCAGTTGAAGTCTGCCATACGGCAGATTCGTAGAGCCTGCGGATTAATGAAGTAGATTCTGTTGTGCTTGCACTGCTGGTCAGCAACTAGCGGAATACCTGAGAACTCTACGCCCTCATATCCACCATCAAGTTGCATTACGTTAATAGCACGACGCTCGTTTGCGGCTAGTTCGTAATACTTGTCAACCATGAAGTATGATGCCAAACCGAATTCGATATCATCCTTATCATAGTCGGACGCTTGAGCCATCTTACTGATTACACGCTGCATGTTTGCAAATCGTAGATCTGCAAATGCAGTGTCATCACCAACGATCTGTGACTGCCAATAAGCTTTTCCAGATGCGGTAATACCATGCAATCCACTACCCAGTAGCGGAGGATCGCCAGTTCTTACGATACCATCTAGACCAGTCATCTGGTTACCTAGAGTATCTTCAAGAACCCAGTAGTCACCATCAGCAGCAGAACCAGATACATTCGCAGATGCAGTTAGGGTTGTCCCTGTTGCTACTTCTGTTCCTGTATCCAGAATTGTAACTGAATCATCGTGCTTTGTTGAGTTGTCCCCGGTATCGATCAAGTCAACAGTTGTTGCCTTTGATCCAACATGCACAAAAGGATTACCAAGATTATCATCGGCAACCGGTGCTGTTCCACCAGAACCACTTACGTAATACGCAAGCGCATCAGTTCCGTCACCATGAGCCTGACGATTAGATGAACGCTTTGTGTCTCGTGTTGCTCCTTCAATTTCAGAACGAAGCGCACGAATAAACGCACCAGCATCAGAGCGTGTTGCTCTCATAACCTGCCCAGAAACCTGGATTCGGGTATAGATATACTTTGCAGGAACAATCGCCTGGTTGTATCCCTGTGCGTCCTTGCTAGGTAGTGTGCCTTCTTCAGCACGACCAGCACCAGCTTGTGTGTGACGAGATACATGCAAAGGAACCGTGAAGCTCTTTCCTTCTACATTAAAGTTCTCGTTTCTTTCCAAACGATTCCATAGAATTGTCTGGTTGTTCAACAGATGCTGTAGGGGCGGAAGGTAGAAGACCTTCAACACCTTATCTGCTGTTGTTAGATTCATGTTAGCCATTATTTAATTCAATCCTTATTCTCCACCTATTGAATCTAAGAATTTCTTTACATCCTTATCTACCGCTGCCCAATTTACTTTCTTTCCGCCCGCACGACGGAAATCAGTTTCTGGCTTCGGAGACATCCGAGATCCACCAGGAGGTTCTATGCCAGAAGTCTCTAATAGATTGACTTCTTTCTTTTCTTCGGGTTTTGTTTCAAGGCCAAAATCCTTTGCGAGCTTTCCACCTGACTTCACAATGGCTGCTTCCATCTCATCATACGTTTGTGGACTATAATCCAGTGCCATCTTCTTCAGAACATCACCAACGTGTGGAATGTTCTTGAGTTTTGGATTGGCAGCGTATACAACCTTAAACGCATTCTGTGCGGTCGTTTCCATTTTTTCCAGAACGGCATTCTGATTTACTGTTTGGGCCTGCTTTGCTGCTTCAGCCTGAGTTTGTGCACGCTCAGCTGCTAACATCTTTCGCATTCCCGCAACAGTCAAAACATCCTCGTCAGCTAACTTTATTGGTTCATCCGCTGGAAGTGTTGCAGCCATAAACTGCGCGAGCTTCTTTGGATCGCCCAACATCTGCGTAAAGTTCTCGTCTCGCTGTTGTAGCTTTACAGCAATTCCTTCTAGCTGCTTCTTGCCGTCTGCAAGTGCCTGCGTTTTCTTCGTGTAGTCACTTGTTCTCATGAAGCCAGACTTCAAATCCTTCAGACTGACCTGCGTTTCTTCACCGTCAATACTCACTGTTACTGTTGTATCGTCGGTTACTGCTGTTGTCTCTTCAGAAGCCTTTTGGGTTGTTTCTTCAGTAGACTGTGTTTCCTCAGAAGTCTCAAGATTTTGAGTTATTTCTTCGGTCACTTCTGGTAATTCTATTTTTGGCATAGCTGTTATTCACTTCCTTTAAGGATTGGTGAGTTTTGGCCCACGGTAGGCCGTTAATTACACGAGGGGTGCCGGTTGCTCTGCTGGAGCAGGCGGTCCTTGCGTTGGTTGCGGAGGTTGTTGTGTCGGGGCTGTCGGTATTACTAGCCCTTCTTGAAATAGTTTTTCTTCTAATCCATACTGCTCTGTTAATTGTGTTGCAGCAGCTGGGTTCATAAAGTTGATGTGAAGAATTGTATGTGCAATCACAGCCTTCTTCAGTTCATCATCAAGTTCTCTACCGGCTGGGCCTTTCAATTCGTCTGTGTGTGTGGTAATGTGTGTATCATGATTCTCGTAGAACTGAGGAATTGGTATTTCCTTTCCTTCAAGTATATCCATATTCTCTGCCCTAGCTTGTTCTTCGTCTAGGTTTGCACGCTCTTGTGCATCTTCTAATCCTCGCATGTCTAAGGACGCTAGTGTTCTACGCTTGACATCAGGATCGTTTGGATCGCCAAGTAAGCCTGCTCCCCACAAATCCAATACTTGCTGGATGTGTGTAGCTTTCAATCCTCCGATAGCTGAACCAACTTGCACCCTGATTGCCGCATGCTCATCGATTTGGCCAGTCGAGAAGGCAAAGACTTGTGGTGCAGAATTACGCCCAGCAAATGTCAGCATTCTTTCTTCGGTGTAACCAAGCTTCATCATTCGGCGAATCTTGATGGCTGCATCTTGGATTGTTAATTCAAAGCCTCTCGCATCAGGTGCGTGCACCGCATCGTTTGCTTCCTGTAGAAGGTTTGTTTGGAATCCACTTTTTGCCGAAGCTACTTTTCCTTCAGATGGAGGCTGGATTTGGCTTACGTCATCCATCTCTTCTCTGAGAGCTTGCAAGTATCGCCACGCATCAGCAGCAATATTTCCAGGTGTAATCGCATGTGGTTCCGGCATCCCCGGAATCCAGTTGTATTCGATAACTTCTGCTGCTACGTTTGTGAAAGCTGAGTCAGGTATTTGTGCTTGCTTTGGTGTAAACCATTTTGGATGAATGTTGAGATCCATCTGTTCTTCTAGCTGAGCACGAACATTGTTATATGCTCGTTGGATAGGAATAAGTTGTTCGATGAATGTTGTTGTCCAGAATTGCCCAACAGCTTGAATATCTTGGAACTCAACAACAGGGAAAGGATTCTTTAGATCGTGAAAACCAAAAGGCAATTCATCCTGTTGCTTTACTACTACGCCACTAATTACAACAACATAACGACCTTCTGGATTATCAGCATTCGGCGCAGTGAATAGTTCCTTCACCATTGCTCGACCTTCATCTGATCCCAAGATAGGATTGTCTACATTCAAGCTTGCTAGTGATCCTGTTGCTGTTGTAGACAAAGACGCTATTTGACGTTCGAACTCAAAATACTGATCATCAGATGTATCGCGTTTGATTTTGCTTGCGTGCTGTGGGTATCTCTTTTTCAGATCTTCCACACGTCGAACTTTTACACGCATGATTTCAGGCTGATCAGCAATGTGAGCAATCTGTGGATCGGATACTAATACTTCAAAAGCATTACCAACTTCAACCCGAATATCCCCAAGTTGTTTATCGATGATGCCAATTTCTCCACTCTGTGGATCTTCTTGGCTCACAGGAACAATTGCATCAGCATCCCAATGGAACCACCAGAATGACTTCCCACAATTACCTGCCCACAACAAGGCGTCAAGGTAAGATTGTTCTAGATTATACTTTTCCCAATAGTATTCAAGTGCACGTTCAGATGCCTTGGCATCTTGCTTATCTCTTCTATCAGATGAAAACGGCACGACAATTGGTCGAGGTCTTGCCTTTGCAAATTTTGCAAAACGTGCCTTGAATTTTGCTTGGAGACGATTAATAGCAAGACGCTTCTGTCGAAGGGGTTCATCAAGGTCAGCTATGGACTTCAGACGATTCCATACAGGCTGTGTCCCTGTTGTCTGGTTTCCTCTTAGATTCGCTGCGTTAATAAACCATTGTAGTTCATGCTGGTGTCTATCATCACGCCACGCTTCAAACTTCTTTTCTACTTCACTTGATAGAGCCTTTTTTTCTGCCATCCTAATTTATTCCTAAACTCTTTTTTACCCACGCAGCTTGTTCTGCATCAGATAAACCAGGAGGCATCCCCTGCTCCTCTAAATACTTTTCATTTTCTATTGAATTTGTATTAGGCACCCAATTTCTATTTGGTTCATTTTCATTGAACTTAAAAAGATTTGCCCACAATTCAAATACTTTTGTTTGAGCCACCGACACTTCGGCTAACTTATCGATTGTCGCAAGGAATTGTTTATGTTCTGCTTCCTGATTGGATAACAAAAGGTCAAGCTTTGCTTCAAGCTGCATTTGTCTCCGCCAGGAAGGCAGATAATACCAAGGGAATTTCATTTTTCGGGAAATGGCAACGAGCCAACCAGGACGGTTAGCTATTGGGGTGAAATAAGGGAATCGAACCCTTTAGCGAGACGGTTCACAGCCGCCCCCTCGCACCAATTGAGTTATTCCACCACATTAAGAGTGGTCGGCCTCCAGGGACTCGAACCCTGACTGAGTGGGTTTTAAATCCACTTCCTCTGCCTAATTGGGATAGAGGCCGATTAGTTGCGTAGTGTTGCTGCAGACTGCGATACCTTTGTGTTTGTAGGTGCAGGCATTCCCTTATCGGGCTTTCCTGCTGGCATTGCGTGTCCGTCTGGATATCCTTTTCCTGTTGAAGGCATATTGTTTCTCCGGCTTGTTGCTGTAATCGAATGTGTCTGTCAAAATGAATCCCTCTCGCCGGGGCCTGTTTTGTAGCCTATAACACAGCAAGAGGAAAGTGGGAGCGGAGGTGGGAATTGAACCCACATTCGGCGGCTTATGAGACCGCTGGCCTACCAATGGCGCTCACCCCGCCTCAAAAATTAGGCGTGCTAAGGTATCGAACCTTTCGAGCCCCGTTGGGGATACTGGGTTTACAGCCCAGGCCGTCTCCATAACAGTCTATCACGCATTTTAAATTTTTGTTCCTATTTTATGCTCTATCATTCACCAACCATGATACTACAAAAGATGACAACGCGCAAATAGAAAGTGCAACATCTTGTGGTAAAGAAACTCCACCAAGCTCTGCAAGCCAAATTAATACAACCGCTAATGGTGCTCCAGCTAACGATCCAGTGACTTTGTTTGTTGGTGATAGTTTCATATTAAGTGGTAGTCCTGAAGGGATTCGAACCCTTACTTTACAGGTTTTGAATCTGTCTCCTCTGCCGGTTGGGATACAGGACTAAAGTGGAACGGGTAGTAGGAATTCAACCCACATCATCGTGGTTAGAAGCCACGCGCCTTATGCATTAGACCATACCCGCTCAAAAAAGTCGGTTGGCTAGGGATCAGTGCATACTATAGCCTGCCAACCTAATCTCTCTGTTTCAATTATCGCTCGGATGCACACCTACTAGATTGTCTACTAGAGAGAGAAAAGTGGTTGCCCCGCTAGGATTCGGACCTAGATTAATGGAGTCAGAGTCCAGTGTCTTTCCGGTTAAACGACAAGGCAACAAAAAAGTGGATGCCGAAGCAGGAGTTGAGCCTACATTCAGAGGGTCAAAGCCTCTTGTCCTACCGTTGAATGATTCGGCATTAAGCCGTTTGTTGATTTACAACAAATGGTGCTGGGAATACAGGGGGGAGCTTTGTTTCATTTAATTTGTGATCCCCACACCAATCTGTTTCAAATGTTGCAGGCCAACCATTTAATGTTGGCGCATGCTTTCTACATCTACCTGGAAAGTCGGCTTTTTGCACCCACCACATACAGGTAGTGCATTTCATATTTGTAGATTGATGTTCCCAATTATCGTTTGTTGACATACGTGTCTTTCAAAAGTGGTTGGGAATGGGAGAATCGAACTCCCGATACCTTGGTCCCAAACCAAGTGCCTTACCACTCGGCTAATTCCCAACAAAAACTCTAGAAGCTGATAGCTGTGTGGCCGTTGTCTTTCAACATTAGCGAAAGAGCATACAGCTTCTAAATGGAGTCACCGACGGGATTCAAACCCGCGTCTTCCGGAGTGAAAACCCGGCATCCTTGGTCGCTAGACGACAGTGACATAAAACCTGAGAGGCGTTTTACCAGTTAGACTATTTGGGACCCAATAACCGTTGCTGGACTCGAACCAGCGTTTCCTACTCTTTGTTCAGCAACCGTTAGGTTGCAATGTGTCCCTAGAGGGATTCGAACCCTCGTTTTCAGCTTGAGAGGCTAATGACTTTGCCTACTAGTCGATAGGGGCATTCTTGTGTTTCTTCTTTCGGTCTAAAACTTTCTTCTTTACTTTGTGGGGACCACCTTTTTTCTTTACAGCTGGCACCCTTGGATATTTAATCATGGCGGTTACGACGGGACTCGAACCCGCACCATCCTCCGTGACAGGGAGGTATTCTTCCGGTTAAACTACATAAACAAACTCTTTAACAAGTATATCAAAGCACGAAGTGCTTGTCAAGTAAAAAATGGAGCCGGTTAGAGGAATCGAACCCCTTTTCCCTGATTACAAAACAGGTGTGTTACCATTACAACTACACCGGCAAAAAGTGGAACTCCCTCTCTTGTTGTTCTTGGGGGGTCAGTCGTGGCATGAATGGCCTCTTTGCTATGTTATGGTGCAACCACAAATTCTTCTGCTAAGATACGCCCTTGTGCCATCTCAAAGTAGTCTTCATTCAACTCAATACCAA
>Ga0209349_1001757_pt1 | contig 10624 bp, 15 predicted proteins | sample ETNvirnome_2_130_FD_184067 | JGI IMG/M metagenome (GOLD analysis project Ga0209349, IMG submission 184067) | Marine viral communities from the Pacific Ocean - ETNP_2_130 (SPAdes) (version 2) | ecosystem: Environmental > Aquatic > Marine > Oceanic | place: Pacific Ocean | collected 2013-06-22
GCTTTCCATCTGCCGGATGGAAAAACTCACGATGTTCCTTGCGTCTTCCAGGTGTGGGAGCGATATAGCCGGCCGCGCCCGAAGATTGCCACCGTTACCGACTGCAAGGACTTTAAATTTATCGAGGCCGACAAGAATGGTATTCAGGCTTATACCCTACAGATTAAGGATCTCCGCACCGGAACAGAAGCCACCAAAGAGGGTGTTGCGCCAGAGGATTATGAGAGATACAAAGACTTTAGTTCTATTGAGGTTACAGTCACGAAGACAAGTAAGATCCCCACCGCTCAGGATAAAGTGAAGCAACGGCGACAGGCGAACGTCTGTATCCGGAGAGTGGGTGGGGCTGCAGGCCTCTTCTTTGATGATTATAGAATCAAGGAACGCGACTGGAAGAGTCACTATTACCTCAAAACTAAAAACCAAGACGTTACCGATATTCTCTCTAAGATTGATTGGAATGACGCTAGCGGCAAGTACGACACCGCAGGAAATCCTAGTATTTCCAAAAACGACTTAATTAGAAATTATTACAAGACCAAGAAGAGTCTACGAAAGGAATTAAAATGATTTTACAATACCATATGCTCAGAGGGAAGGAATATCCTCCATTAAGAGCCAACCCCAGCGACGCAGGCCTCGATTTAAGGTGGGTCCCCACCGAGGAGTCCGAGGTTGCGCTATCAATTGCACCTGGCGAAAGCGTGCTGGTCCCTACCGGATGCGTTTTTGGAATCCCCCACGGCTACATGATGGAGATCAAGAATAAGTCGGGTGTCGCTCATAAGCGGCAACTGTTGGTCGGCGCATGCGTCGTTGACAGTGGTTACGAAGGAGAAGTTTTTGTTAACCTCCACAACATTGGAACAGAGACGCAGATTCTATCCCGAGGCGACAAGGTTGCGCAAGCTGTCGTCGTCCCGGTTATACACGCACGTTTTGTGGCCAGCGAAACGCAAGATGTATATGACTGGTACCCCATCACTATTTCAGACCGAGGCACTGGCGCCTTGGGAAGCACAGGTAAGTAGGTGGTCGATATAGCAGATGATATTCCCCGCCCCAAGAAAAGGCAGCTATATTTAGCAGCGCAGGTTAATCAGAAATCAATGAACGACCTAACCAAAGCTATTCTTGAGATTAATAATAATGACCGACACCTGGAAAAATTATATCCGGTCTACGGCTTGGCCTATAAGCCGCTCCCCATTAAGATTTATATTGATTCATATGGGGGCGCCGTCTATCAGTGTTTGGGGCTACTGGGCGTTATGGAAACCAGCGTGACACCTGTTCACACGATTGCGACCGGCGCCGCAATGTCATGTGGCTTTATGATTCTAATTACGGGCCACCATCGGGCGGGCTACCGTCACTCAACGCCGCTTTATCATCAGGTATCAACTGGATTTTGGGGCACAGTAAAAGACATGGAAGAAAGTCTTGAGGAGACCAAGCGTCTCCAAAAGAAGATTGAAGAGATGACCTTGGCGCGCACCAATATTTCTAAAAAGAAACTTAAAGAGGTTCTTAAGAACAAGGTCGACTGGTACATGACGCCAGAGGAAGCTCTGGCGCTGGGAGTGGTGGACGAAGTTTTATGAAACCAAAGATAAGAAAAGTGAATACCAACAAGCGCAAGAAGGAACGCAAGAGCGCACAGCAAAAGCTGCAGAAACAAACGGCGGCGTTTCTTAATCACCCTAAAGAGTGTTGTGTTTGCAAAACAGAGTTCGAAAGAACAACAGAAACCGTCAAAACATGGCACGTAATTATTCGCGAAGAAAGAGTTCGCTTGACTTGTCCTAAATGTTGGAGTATAATACAAGAAGTGGTGGAGAAAGACACATGATAAAAGAAGCCTTAACCTACAGTGATGTATTGCTCGAACCTCAGTATTCGGATATTAAAAGTCGATCGGAAGTAAGTATTGCTTCGATCCTACGGGGGAATGGCCCCACCACAAAACTCGGCCTCCCCATCATCGCAAGTCCAATGGACACCATTAGCGAAGAAGAAATGGGAGTTGTGATGTGGCAAGAGGGAGGGCTTGCTGTGGTACATCGTTATAATACAATTACGGAACAGGCCAGCATCCTTGATGGCATTATAGTAGGTGCCGGATGCACGGCTGCCGCTGCGATAGGAACTTCTGGAGACTATTTAGAAAGAGCACACGCCCTAGTTGAAGCCGGCACTAGGATCTTATGTGTTGATGTGGCTCATGGCCACCACACATTAATGAAGCAAGCGCTAGCTACCCTGCGGCAAGTGTTCGGAGATGCGGTCCACATCATGGCGGGCAACATCGCAACCTTGGAGGGTTACAATGACTTGGTCGATTGGGGAGCCGATAGTGTGCGTTGCAATATTGGCGGCGGTTCTATTTGTTCAACTAGGATTCAGACTGGCCACGGTGTCCCGGGCCTTCACACGATTATTGAGTGCGCGGGATCGGACAGGAACGCTCCCATCATTGCTGACGGGGGAATCCGAAACTCGGGGGATATTGTTAAAGCTCTGGCGGCTGGGGCTGACTTCGTTATGCTTGGTTCTCTGCTGTCAGGTACTGATGAAACTCCTGGAGATGTAATCAATACCCATGAGGGTAAAGTTAAGTCCTATCGTGGGATGGCAAGTAAAGATGCTCAGGTTGAGTGGCGAGGAAGAACTGCGTCCCTTGAAGGCGTAGCCACTACCGTTCCTTGCAAAGGTCCTGTCGACGATATACTCGATGATTTAGCTAGAGGTATCCGTAGTGGGCTGTCCTACTCCGGAGCGCGCACCATCACCGAGCTGCAGAGTAAGGCAAAGTTCATCCGCCAAACATCAAGCGGGCAAACCGAAAGTTCAACACACATACTACGATGAAGAAGTATCCAGACGATCATTCGGTCTTGTCTTTCTCTTTGAATGCAAAACTTCACGAGAACCTAAAGATACGATTATTCTACGATGAGATCAAGACTCAAAGTGAGTTCTTCCGATACTGTGTAGAATCATACCTAGAGCAAGCCCCGCTCTTCGTAGCCTTCTTGGACGATTACAAGATTAATAAGAAGGTTCAGTCGAAGACTCGGACGCTTAAATCTAAAAAGCTTCGAGACAAGGGGAACAAGTTAATGGAGGAATTGGCGTTAACTGACAAAGAAGTCCAAAACATTTTTGATATACTAGAAGAGGATTTACCAGAGCTATGAGAGATTGCGCCAAAAAGTGTTACCTAACACGAACTGCTTGCGACGAACAGGAATGTCGCCTACATATAGAATTTGAGGAAGATTTAAACTGCACGGTGATTGCTGTTAAAAAGCACGGACCTATGACACTAGAGGAGGTAGGAATACGCCACCAGATTAGTACGGTGCGAGCAAAACAAATTATTGATGCCACTCTAACAAAATTAAAAAAGACATTCGTTAGAGAAAATACTATTTAAGAGTAGCATATTCACGATTTTATGTTAGGAGAGATCGAAGATGTCGAAAAAGAATCTATTGAATGAATCACAAGTTCGTCAGTTCATGAAGCTGGCCAACTTACAACCACTTAGCCCTGGTTTTGTCCACGGCCTTACTGAAAAGAAGCAGGGTGCGGACGACCGAGAGGACGAGCACCTTGGCGCCGAGGATGGTAAGGAAGCTGACAAGAAGCAGAGCGAGAAGGACCGTCGCAAAGAAATGCGCGGTGCCCGACGAGCGAAGGGTGAGTCCGGCGACCCCGTACCTACTCAGGAATCCCACAGTCGCGGCCGCAAGGAAGGCGCAGCCGGTTATGGTAGCCCTGACCAGAACTCGCGTAACGAGGGTCTGGAAGACGACCTTGATGCCACTGAGGACGAACTCGGTGACGAGGACGACTTCGCCGACGAAGAAGGCGACGAGATCGATGATCTCGAAGGCGAGCTGGATGTGGCCGATGATGAACTAGGCGCCGAAGAAGGTGGCCGCATGGTCTCCGTTGACGATTTCCTGGAAGCCCTAGAAAGTGCTTTGGAAACTGCCATGGGTGACGAGGTCGAGGTCGACGCGTCCGAAATGAGCGACGAAGTCGAAGACGAGGAAGACCTTGAAGCGGAAGACGACTTTGCCCCAGAGGGTGAGGAAGTTGTAGCCGACGACGAGATAGAAGATGAAATGCTCGAAGGCTTCGCCCTAGGCGGCAAGAGCGCTCGCGAAAAGGGCTGGGAGAAGATTGCCAAGGGCAGTAAGGATTCCTACGAGGTTGATCCCGAAGCAGGAGAAGAAGAGGCCAGAAAGTGGTCGCCCGAAGAAATCGCCGCCGACGACGAATGGCGAAAGAAGAACCCCCGGAAGCGTTTCTCTGCGTTCGATAGACAGAACCCCGGCGGAATGAAGATCGGCGGCATTACTGCCGAAGGCCAGGACGCTCTCGTGGAGCAGATCACCAAGCGTGTTGCTGCACGAATTTTAAAGGCGGCTCTCACTAAGAAGTAAAAATAACGCTTGACTTTCAAGCGCCCCTAACATATACTAAAGACTGCAGGTGACCCCTGCAGTCTTTTTTATTGGATTGATTATGTATGAAGTAAGTGTACAGGAACTCTCAGTGTTTGTAGTTCTTGGTTTCGCAGCTGGTGTGTTCACCAGCTTTTATTTAACTCGGTTATTTGAAGTTGTACACATGTGGCGCTTGATGAGAGAGGTGATAGCTCATCTCTTGCTGATGTGTGTGGGCATCATTGAAGATATAGAGTTCCTTAAAGAGCTAAAAAGAAAGCAGATGCACGAGTCGGACTTTACGCCGGAACAGATTCGCAAGTTTGAGGAGGTCGACGAAAGGACCTTGACAAACTGGAAGGATGCTGTTATACTATCTTTAGTGACTAAGGTTCCACGTAATTTTCGCAGCATGATGCCCTTTAATAACTGGCATGAGGCCATGGCATTTTTAAAAACAGAGCTGCGAGCCTTAGCAGGAGAAGAAGAATGATTTATAACCACAACGAAGAAGAACCTACAGAGCCTACTGAGCCGCAGGAGGGAACCGGAGCGCCCTTTGCTGCCGGCCCCGAAGAAGACCCCTTAGTGGGGCTCATAGGCGAGATAACCGAAGAGACATCCCAGCAGATAGCCATGATGCTTTTGGCCTTAAACGGCAACACGCTGCGTCACCCGATCAACCCCGGGGACCCCCGGCCCGAAGATATTGAATTTTTCATATCTTCTGCCGGTGGCTCCATTAGTGAGATGTTTACGATCTATGATCTAATGACATTGGTGCAGCAGCGTAGAGATATCGCTACATTTGGGTATGGGAAAGTTGCGTCTGCAGCTGTCCCAATCCTGGCCGCTGGTACCCCAGGCAAGCGTTACATCGCCAAGCATGCGCGCATAATGTTACACCACTGTTCCAGCAATACCGGTGGACCTGTTCCCTTAGTACGAAGTAATTTTAATGAGCTGAAGAAGGTAGAAGATATGATGGTGCGTATCCTTGCAGATCACACTCACCTGTCCGCAGGAGAGATCTATAACATCTTCTCGAAAAACACCGATGAATATTTTTCAGCCGAGGACGCATTAGAAATGGGTATTGTTGACAAAATCATCTAATTAGTATTGGATCAGGGGACAAACTATGAATATTGATACACTTGTAGAGAACTTTTACAACAAGATGGATGAAAACGAAGGCCTCATTAATGAGGTTCTTAAGTTTTTGCTGGTAGAGGCCGACGCGTCCACGCCTCCCCGAGCAACTTTTGAGTGGTCCATGATCCCAGATATTCCAATCTCCGAGATTGGCTGGTCGGATGTAAGTACTGTCAAGGATGAAGAGGGGAAGGAACAAACCATTTTGGGCCCCCAGCGAGCCCTGCTCCAGCAATACCTAGATAACATTGGATCACCCAACGGCACGTTCGAAGAACAGATCGCATCCCTGCAGGCATTCTATGGACCCGAGGGCCCGAAGCAGCTGATGAGTTCCGCGGCCACTCCTGCCGAGGCTATAGCAAAGCTTGTCTCCTATTTGGTTTTTTACAAAACCCTCACCAAGGTTGTAACCAACTTTAATGCATCCTCTGCCGGGTTCAGTTTCGAATCCTTCCTTGCCGTTCTCCTGAATGGTAAACAGATCGAGGCCAACACAGGTACTATTGCTGACTTCCTTACTGGCGACGACGTTCCGGTATCACTTAAATTATATACCAAGCTTCATGTAGGCGGTAGTTGGCGTGACCTAGTCAAAGACATTGTTGATCCCCAGTTTAGTCACCCCTGGGCAGGAAAGGGCGGAGCGAAAGGGAATGCCATGCGGTATGTGTCAGGTATCAAAACTCTAAGTGGAGACGGACTTAAACAAAAGGGAGAGATTAATCTCTACCAGTTTGATATTACCTTGGACAACATAGTAGACATTATGCTTGGCTCTATGCATCCTGATGTGGTAAAGATGCCCCTTTCCCTAATCCAAGGCGGCGTTGATGTGGCAGCAGAGATCCCAAGCGCCGAGCAAATCCCTTCTAACGAAGAGTTAGAGGCTATGCTTACGGATGCGTTTGCCCAGAACCTTGCTGACATTGAGGTCCCTGAGATCTTTAAAGAGATAGCTCCCGACGGGTTTCCGAATGAGGAATTTATTGATGGTCCCGGAGGCATTTTTGATACGTTGGCTTACCCCAAAGAGCCCAAGACTGGCGCGCAAGACGTATTTAATGCATGGAAAGGCGCCCTAGCGCTAACACAAATGTATTTTAGAGGCCGTGACTCGACGAAGGTTTATTCTCAGATCATTAAGCCAGTTTTCGATAGCAAGTATTCCCAAACCTCCGGGTATCTTAATGCTTCTAAGGGAGAGAGAAAGGCTATTGATACTTACTTAAAGACTCTAGGTGTCGTTATCGCCAAAATTCATAATAAGATTGTTGACAAGTATAGCAACACGGAGATTGCGCGCGCTCGAGAAGCAGCACTCTCAACAGTCCAGTGGCCGAGTGTAAGATTCGGCAAGAAAGGCGAGACAGAATATAACAAGGAGGTGGAAGCCACCCACGAAGAGATCAAAGAGTTTTACGACGGTCTAGATGTGGAAGGGAAGAAGCGCGCGCTGAAGAATACCTATGGCATTCTGGCGTCTGGTACCAAGGGCGCTATCACGCAGTGGGATCTTAACGAGAAGCAGGCCAAGGGTGAAATCGGTGCGGTGGAGGCTATCCACCTTGGCGAGTTGAGAATCGGCGGCGCCTACGTGGAGGCCATGCTCAAAGAAGTAGGCCAACTTCTCAATGGTGAGATATTTAGCGTCTTTACCTCACTTAAAACTCTCTCTGATAGTTTGAACAGCTTCTTTGCTGGTGGCCTATCCGACGATGGCAAAGCACTGGAGGCGATCTCAAGCGCCCAGGACATTCAGAAGAAGACCGCGGAGAGCAGTGGAGCAGACCCTCGTCAGCTTGGGTTGCCGGGAATGGGACAAGAAGAATAAAAACTGTTTGACATTTCAAACAATTGTGTTATAATAAATAATATAAGAGAAAGAGAGGTGACGTGTGCCCAAATGTAAATTTGAGTCTCGCTCAGAACTAAACGCAAAAGTATTAAGGGGAGTTAACACGCTAGCCGACAATGTCGCAGCCACCCTAGGCCCTAAAGGCCGCAATGTAATTCTGCAGGAGAGAGGAAAAGATCCTTTCATCACCAAAGACGGCGTTACTGTCTCAGCTTTTATTCATATGGATGATGAGTTTGAGAACGCTGCAGCCCAGATCCTAAAACAAGCAACATCACAGACAAACCTGATGGCCGGTGACGGCACCACAACCGCCACCGTTTTGGCCCGGGCTATTTTGTCAGAATCCCAGCGCTATATGACCGCGGGATCGGCCCCCACCGAACTAAAGAGAGGGATTGACACTGCAATTACGGCTGTTGTAGGGCACCTTAAAGGTACGGCAGTGCACCTAGAAACCCTAGATGATGTAGAAAACATTGCTACTATTTCAGCCAATAACGATACGGTCATTGGAAAACTAATCGCTACTGCGGTCGACCAAGCTGGTAAAGACGGTGCCATCACAATTGAAGAATCAAAAACTAGCGAGACATCTCTAGATGTTATCGAGGGATTCCGCCTAGAGGCGGGATATGCAGCGTCTGCCTTTATCACTGACGAACGACGATCAGCTGTCAGTTACGACTCTCCCTTGATACTGGTGACAGACAACCGTATCGAGACAGTCGACCAAATCCTCCCAGCATTGGAGTTAATTGCTAGAGATGCGCGTCCGCTTTTAATTGTGGCCGAAGAGATTGAGGGCCAAGCCCTGGCAGCTCTGGTTATGAATACCGTCCGCGGAACGATGAAGATTGCGGCAGTGAAGGCGCCGTTCTATGGTACACACCGCCGCGCCATCTTAGCTGACCTTGCACTCTCGACGGGAGCCGAATTCTTCTCGCGAGACTCTACCACATCGCTCAAGGATATTAAGCTCTCTCACTTTGGACAGTGCCGCTCGATCGATATCACCAAAGGTCTTACCACACTAGTGGGAGGAAAGGGGAGCACCGATGAGATCGAATCGCGAATTGAGCTACTAAAAGGAGAGTTGATTAACACAGAGGAACTACAAGAGTGTGAAAAGATTCAAGAGAGAATTAATAAACTTGTTGCCGGCGTCGCCGTTATTAATGTTGGCGCCCCCACTGAGGTAGAGATGATTGAAAAGAAGCATCGTGTGGAGGACGCCCTAGAAGCTGTTAAATCAGCCCAAGCAGAAGGCGTCGTTTGCGGTGGGGGCGTTGCACTGCTCAAGGCCCAAGCGTGTTTGGATTCCCTGGAGTATGAAAATGAAGACCAAGGGTACGGCGCGGAGATTGTCCGCCGCGCGCTAAGCGCGCCGCTGCGACAGATGGCCGTGAACTCGGGTCTTTCCCCCGACCTTATCGAAGCTGAAATCAAAGAGGCCCCCGAAAATTACGGTTACAATTTTCGAGACTTTAAGGTTGTTGACATGATGGAGATCGGCATCATCGATCCAGCTAAGGTGACTCGCGTCGCTCTGCAAAACGCCGGAAGCGCTGCTGGATTACTAATTACAACTTCTCATGCTATTGTGGAAGTATAAACCTAATTACAGAGCCGGAGGCCCTTATGATGACAGATGATGAGCAGCACAAGTTAACCATAATGATGACTGAGGTGGGAGCTAAGGTTCAAACCTTGTTAGATAAGCAAGATGAATTGGCCGACAATATCTCTAAAATTAAAGAAGCGGTCTATAACCCAGACCAGGGCCTCTATGCGCGGCTCACAAGATTAGACGCCCGTCTCGAGGCCCTAGAGGCGTGGAAAAACACCAATACTAAAGCCATGTGGCTTATTGTCTCAATTGGTATCGGCCTCGTCCTAACCACTGGCTGGCAGGCCATATTTTAAAAAGAAAAGGAAAACAGAAGACCATGAGAATAAAACTATCCTATACGGTAGAGGAAGAAGATGTCCTCAAAGAAGCAGCCAAATTGATTGGCCTCAGCGGAGAAGACCTACAGCAGGCCTTAACCCTGTTTACCTCTACACAAGAGGAACTACAGGGCTCCGACGCCGCTGACAGCATTCCTAATGCGGAAAAAGCTCGACAGATGATTGAAGAGTTTCGTCAAGCTCTCTTGGCAGTCGATACGCGCTTGTCGGAGGTGGTGGACATCCTTGATGGCTATGAAATGTATCGATTGAGCCAGCGCGCTAGGGAAGAAATGCCGCCGCAGGCCGATGTGCTGCATCCGTCGTCGGGAGACACGGAGTTATCGGAAGGATAATGTCGGCATATAAAACCGGCGATTTAGTGCACATCCCTCAGGCTGTTACTTTAGTAGACTGTGATACCGATGTAGAGTCGGACCCACAACTTACTATTCCGCTCTCTATTTATGAGACTGAAAGACCAGAAATTGGTGTAGTGGTAGGAACTAACGATCATGGGTATATGAGAGTATTTTGTTCCGGGCGGCACTGGAGCGTTAAAGACCAGAGTGTTTATTTCCTGAGAGGGGCATCCCATGATTAGGTTTATAGAAATTATAAATAGTACCAATTTCCAGCCTCGTCATGAGCGCACGTCGGAGCCTCGTTTTCATATGGGAGAAGTTTGGATAAACGAGGAGTACGTAGTAAGTGTTCGTGAAGCTCTGGGCTATAAATCCCTTCTTCGCGAGGGGCTGCTCCCCGAAGGGCTTGAAAATGCACACTCTTTTACTAAAATAACCACCCACCACGGTAGTAATACCGAGAGCCACATTGTGGTGGGCTCTCCCGAAGTGGTTGCCACTCGGTTAGGGGGGCAATCCCCCAACCTTCTTAAGGGGTGAAGTAAAATAAATACTTGACAACCAGATCTCCGGTGTTATAGTACCCAATGTAAGCGGTACAGCTTACAATTCAAGGAGATAAAATATGTACCCCGTTCTTAGTAACAACTTGCTGCTCAAGCAGCGCAACCTGATCGACACTCTGTTCGGTGAGGACTTTTTCAGCACGCCTACCTCGGCTGTGATTGATGATTATTCGGTGCGCACTAACGTGTCCACCACTGATGAGGAGTATCGTATTGATATCGTTGCTCCGGGTCTCGATAAAAGCGACATGAATGTGAAGGTTGAAAACA
>Ga0209349_1001762_pt1 | contig 10597 bp, 8 predicted proteins | sample ETNvirnome_2_130_FD_184067 | JGI IMG/M metagenome (GOLD analysis project Ga0209349, IMG submission 184067) | Marine viral communities from the Pacific Ocean - ETNP_2_130 (SPAdes) (version 2) | ecosystem: Environmental > Aquatic > Marine > Oceanic | place: Pacific Ocean | collected 2013-06-22
TCAACGTCTCGGTCTCTGCTCCTGTTGCGGTCGTGTCGCTGTGTGAGGCAACGGTATGAGCCTCTGCGTGTGAGTCTGAGGGAGTGGAGGGGTTACGGAGCGGCACTAGCCCGTCGCCTCTGTCACGAGCAGAACCTTAGTTGAACCCGACGAGATGGCGTTGACCGCACCCCCGTAGAGGTTGCCGGTCTGCGCGCTCATCTCGTATGACCCGCCCGTAGCGTTCAGGCGGATGCCCTGATTGGCGACCGCGTCTTCACCGAGGCGCAGCCAGATGACCGTGTCGGAGTTATTGACGAACAGCGCATAGGAACGCTCGTGGTTGGCGGCAAGTGCGACACCCGTCGAGGTGCCCACTGAAGCCTCTGTATGTACGGGGGTATTGAACCGACCGGGCATTCCGGGCATTACTTGTCCTTAGATTTGCTCTTAGAGGCGTCTGTAAGCCCCGTAGCGGCGTTTTCTGTGGTAGGTAGTACCTGAGTGACGGCAGCGCCTGCGAGAGCCTGCATTGCCTCGCGGTCTTCGCGGCGCTCATCGCGCTCACGGTTGCGGTCGCGCGTCTCGATAGCAGCCTGAATCGTGCTCCACTCGCGGCGGTGCTTCTTCGCCATATGGTCGTCACGGTCGTAGACGCTTCGGAAGTCGTCACGGTTGTTTTTGTCCACGGCGTTCATGTTGCAGGTGCGACCGGAGAGGCCAACGGTGTCGATGAAGGCGCGGTCAAGACCCGATGCCCCCTCGGACTCATCGAAGTCCGGGTGCAACATGCAGGACACGTCACCCTTGGCGTATGCAGGGGCCTCACCCGGCATCCCCTCGTACCAAAAGGCAAGGCCACCGCTTGCCAGTTTCTTAGCGAGTAGGCGCGGTGCGTCGTTCTTGAGGACTTCGCGCGGCTCGCCGTTGATCATCGAGTAGACGGTAATCTTGTCGTCGTTGGCGCGGACGGTCTGCTTCTCACCTGCGCCGAGTTCGACGCCCACGAGGGCAACGTCTTCCTCAATCTGCTTGATGACCGCTGCGGCGGCAATATCGTCGTTCTGTGTAACCATGATTATCTGTAGTACCCGTGATGGGGCACAGTCCCTTCTGATTCCAAGCGTTCTTTCTGGAGTCTCGCTCCAGAGTCAGAGAAGCTATTGCGCTGGATGTGACCACCCGGCCCAAAGGTGCTCTTGTTCTTTACGATTGAACGGTCTTCCTCAATCATTGCCCAGTAGCGAGCGATGATGTCGGATTCGTTGGTTTGGTTGTGCAGCAACTGCACCGCGAAGTCGTCGTCGCGGAAGTCATCTGCCATGTCCCTGCACTCAGCGACCGTGTGCTCCATAAGGATTGGCTGCTGGTACGGGGGGGTCGGGTAAACGGTGTCGTCTACCGTCATCGTGTAGTTGGCTGCTGGCCCCATGTCCGTGAGGAACGTCGAGATGGACTCACCGTTCACGGGGACGAAAAGCACCTGGAAGCGGTGCTCACTGCCGTCATCCGCGATGGCGTTGGACTCCTGCACGAGATACACCGGCTCATCCAGTGACACCTCGGTCAGAATCCCCGTCGCCGGGGGGTACAACAGCCGCAGGTTCGGCGGGCGGGTCACGTTCGACCTCAGTCGCATCAGATAACTCCGTGTACTCCTTTGGTGTGAGCGGGCTAGGGGCCGGAACCCCTAGCCCTGCCGAGCCTGATTACGCGGTCCAGTCGCGGTTCGCGGTAATCGAGATGTAGTCAACGTCCATCGACTCGATGGCGGCACTCTTGGCCTCGACGCCAATCATAAACTTCAAGTCAACTGTGGTGGACACTGCGCCCGCCGTAGTCTGCTTCAAGTCACCATCGACGTACCAGCGGGCCGTCCCGTTGTTGTCGATTTCAATGCGCAACACCTGCCACTCGCCAGCCACAGCGTCATCGCTGAGGTCAACGTTGCCAGATGCCGTGACGCCGGTGGTCGTGCCACCGTTGTAAACGCCGTGCCAGTCCTCGTCGTCCGTTAGCTCTGCCGAGAGGTAGAAGCCAACGTAGTCTGAGGCGACGGGTGTAAGCGTAGCCGTGACCGCCGACAGCAAGTCCGTCTCAAGAGACGGGACATCAGACGCAATGTTGATGTCGGTGAAGCCCATGAAGGCTTCCTTGGTGTCGAGGTCCACGAAGCGCACACGCGCCTCGGCCACAATCGTCCCCATCAGCGCAACGTCATAGGCGCTGTGCGTCTGGAGAGCGGTGGTGTGCTCAGTTTCGTTCGTAGTCGTAAGCCGGACTACACCCGAGAGACCATCTGAGTCGAGACCGGGAGCGCCTGCGTCTGCCTCAGCAACGCCCTGACCGACCACCATAAAGGGGCCGAGGGCGCGCGGGACAGCCGTCAGCGCGACGGGGTCTTCGAGACCGATGAAGTCCTCAAAGATTTCAACAGTACCGGGGCCTGACTGTGCCATTAGTTCGGTACTCCTTTCTTATGAGGTCGGCGCTGTCGCGTCGTGCAACAGGCCGTATCCCCATGCGTCCTGACGCTCGCCGTATTCGTAACCAGCGGTCAGGAAGACTTCGTCGGCACCACCACCCACATCGGGGCGACGGCGAGTCTCAGTCTTCAATTCGAGTTCGCGAACGAGGACGATAGACCGCTGCGCGTAGGTTGCCCCACGAGCATCCGGCGTACTGTCCACAGTGATGTTGCCGTCTGTCCAGACATTGCTGCCTGCGACGGTGCCACTGAAGCCTTTCTTGTAGAAATCTTCGGTGATGCCGTCCGGCACGGTGTACGTGCCAACGCCAGCCTCAATCTCGTCCTGCAAGTCCTTGATGCCGAACGGGTGGAGGACCGTGTTAATCGGCCCCGCGCCCATGCCCGACTCAGTCGTGTTGCCACGAATCTGACTGACAGCAGCGGAGATGTGCCCGTGGTTCAGTGTAGTCGCCGTACCAGCGTGCGTAGTGGAGAAGTTGGCGTACTGCGAGAGGCCATCCGTGTCCAGCTTGCGGTTCATGGCGAGCTGTGCGGACTGACCAAGTAGCGCAGCGACGTTGCCGGAAACCCGGCGCATCGTCTTGTCGGTGACACGGGTGAAGACCTGCACCATCGACGGGGTCACACTAAAGAGCGTGTCCTGAAACTGCTGCGGATTCTCGTTAACCGTGTTCTCGTCAATGCCCTGGGCCGTAATCTGCTCGGTGCGGATTTCGTTCCAGGTGTTGCCCTGACCCTTCGGGAGATCGGTGCGGTCTACCGTCTTGGGGACGATAAACTCGTGCTCCTCGAAGCGCCGTGCCGACTGAATCATCGTCGGCAGGGAGTCGGCAAGGCTCCCGGTGGTTGTGTTTCCTGAGATTGCCATTTAGGAAAATCCTAGTTATTTGATTCCAAGATGCGCGTCAACCTGCTTGAGTTGGTCAGCAGTGAGGGCCTTGGGGCCTTCTTCCGTCAACTTGGAGAGGAGTGTTTCGATAGTCGTTGCGCCACCGGACGAGGTTGGGGTGCCGCCTCCGGCAGCCTCCTTGCGGGTAGCGATGTTCTCGGCAGCGGTGTCGGACTGATTCTCAGCGACCCAGTTGGTGACGTGCAGGACAGCCCGTATCGGGCTCTGCGTTGCCACTCCAGCAGCCCATACTTCTTGCGGAATCGTCGCCGCGTCGAAGTCGGGGTGCGATGCTTTCAGGGAGTCCAGCACGTCTTGCGTGGCGGAGGCCCATGCGGGGTCTACTGCGGCAGTCTTGGGCGCTTCCGGTGTGGTCGCGGCGTTAACTTCCGCCAGAACCTCGCGCTTCAAAGCATCCTTCTCACGCTGCGTCCGCACCTCTGCTAGTTCAGCAAGTGCGATACGGAGCGGCCCCTTCGCTGACTCTTCCATCACGTCATCATTGATGATGTTCTGGACAAGAGCCGTCAGAAGGTTCTCGTTTGCAGTGATGCGAGGGTCAATAGCGGCGAGCGGGTCTGCTGACTTAATTTCAGCAATCTCCGACTGTAGTGCAGACACTCGGCCAATGGCGGGGTTGACCTTATCGGGGTCAAGCCCATTCAGGCTAGCAAGTGCTGTCTCTACTGCCGTGAGCCGAGCATCACTCGGGTCTGGCGTTACTTCCTCTTGAGGTTCCGGAGTCTCTTCAGTGACAGTTCCCTCGACTGCGTCATCGCTCTCAGCGACAACCTCGTCGGTAGGAACTACCTCTTCAGTGACTTCCGCAAGCTCAGGAGTGTCTGTCGGTGATACCACTCGACCTCCTACGAACACACGAATGCGTAAGCATTGTGAAAGATGGTTCTATATGAACGCTACCTGCGCCGCAATGCTCGACGGATAACAGGCGATGTAGCGGAGCGCCTACCGGTAATGACAAGTGCTTCCGCGAGTTCGGGTTGCTGAAGAATGAGACGGTCGCGCAGGCGCGTGGACTCGCTATCAATCGCGCGCTGGATGCGCCCGAGGCGGGATGCAAGGCGGATGTCGCCCGCGCGCTCCGCTGCGTCCACGGCTATCACCAAGTCCCCATACCGCTGGATGCGCGGGTCTATGGCCTGTGCGGGCCTGCCACGTCGCGCGAATACGTCATCGCGGAGGGAGTAGTACGACGAGTTGGATAGCGCGTTCTTGGCAGCGAAATACTGCTGCACGAGCGGGTCTGTGTGGATGGGGCGACTGCGCTCGGTGATGTACTGGCGGGCGGTAGCCGCGTCACCAAACTGCCCCGCGTCGATAGCGAGGAACAGTGATGCTTCTAGTTGGTCGCGGAGGTCGAAGTCGATGACATCCGTGCCGCCGAGTTTCGCGTCGTCGAAGGTGCGGTACCACGCTTCCAGCGCCTTACCAGGGGCGCTACGCGGGCCAAGGAAGTCCACGTCCAGCACATCGAAGACCTTCTGCTTAAGAATGGCCGAGTCGTGCTGTAACTCGTCTAGGCGGGTGGAGAACTGATGGCTGTCCATCTCCCGCGCCTGTAGCGCGAGCGCGAGGTTCGCCTCCTCAGTGAGTCGGTCGGCGTCAATCTCGTCGTTCTCGATGCGCGCCTTAGCCTTCTCGTCGCCCCCTCGGGCGAATCGCTCGTTCTGCGACTTGAACCGCTTGGCGATGGTGGGCAGTGACGCCTCTAGTGCGTCACGCTCCAGCCCCGTGAGGCTGTCGAGGTCCTTGTCGAACATCGACTGCGCTGCAACCTGCAACTGCTCGTATGGCGTAACGGGGTTCGATTTCGCACCGAGGGCGTTGATGAGCGCACCACCCGCAGCGACTTGATAGCCGGACTCCGCATCACTAACGAGGGCAGCGAATGAGAACGGAAGTATTTCTGACGCCAAGCCGGATGGACTGAGCGGGTCTTCACCCGTGAACGTCGTGCCCGTGAAGGTGTTCCACATCGTTGTGAGAGTGGGGGAACCCTTGGTGCGAGCAAGGAAGTCGATGCCTTCGACCAGCGGCACGGCGTCGCGCTCGCTGATGACGCCACGGCCAACGTCTGCCGCCAGCACGAATAGCCGCGCCATCGAGTCGAAGCGCCCCATCAGCGACACGTCCTGCTCTACGCCGGGGACGCGGACAGTGAGGAAGTTCGGGTTAAGGCGGATTTCCCCGTGCTTCAATGCTGCCGTGTTGAGCGGCTGTAGCACTTCTTTGGGGTCACGGCCTGATGCGACGGCATATGTCGCCGTAGTCACCGTTGCGAACATCGTCATGTTCCGTAGGTACTGGCGTGCAATCTGCCCGTCGATGTCACCGCTGGCGAGCGCCGCCCATACCGTCTCAAGGCCGGAGCGCATGAAGTTGGGCGCAAACTCAACCAGCGTCTCAATATCACCTGCGCGTGATGTGGCGATGCCGCTGATGCGGTTCAGGCCACGCGCCATCTCGTCGCGGGCGAGGTCATCAAGGTTGTTGCCGCGTGCGGCATTAGCGCCAACGAGGTCGTTGTAGACATCCACGCGCATCCGCGTAGTGAACGCCTGGAAGTGGCGTTGCGCGGGGCCGAGTACCTGATTGAGCACGGGGACGCGGTGGAACCAGTTATCGAACTCGAAGTCTGATGTCGCCCTGCGGCCACGCCCGAGGATTGCTACGCCATGCGCTGCGGCGTCCTGCGCGTTCTCCGCGAGGTAAGCGTCGTAGTGTTTGAAGTTGAGCATGTCGCGGATGGCGATGCCGAAGTTCTTTACGAATCGCCGTGGATTACCCGTGGCAAATGCCGCGAGCTGGTTGAACGTCGAGGATATGTCTGCCGTCGCACGCAAGGGAATCAGCACGCGGTTAGCAGCGCGAATCTTCCCAGTGATACGTCCCGACTGATTATCGGGGATTCTGCCCTCGTCCATCCATCGCGTCAGCGCCTGGATGTCCGTGTCGGGGAAGTCCACGTTGATGAGACTCGGGGCGACGCTTACCTGCAAGCGTGCGCGGCCCTCGGGGATGACAGCGGCTTCCGCCTGAATCGAATCCCACTGCCTGCGTATGCGCTTAATTTCGTCGTCGAGTGCGTCGATCTCTGCCTTAGTTTTGGTGACGCGGCCCAACTGCTCCTGTAGCCGCGTTGCCCCGCGTTGCCCACGGGTAACTGCGCGACCCTCTTCGAGTCGTGCCGCGCGTACCTCTAGCTCTGCTGCGCGGAGGCGCATGTTTAGCTTCACACTCTCGGTGATGTCACCCAGCGACTCCTGAAATGCAGCCTTGGCGTCGCGACCGAGGTCTTCAAGGATGTCTCGATCCTCTAGCAAACTGTTGACTCGGGCATCTAGCTTCTCTGAGCCGCGAATGATGGTTTCCATCTCGCGCTCGATGTGGTTCATCTCCTTCAGAATCTGCCGCTGACCGCTGCGACGTTGGCGGCTAGCCTTGGAGAAGCCTGTACCCTTAGCAAGTTGCTCTACATCTGCAAACTTATCCATGACCTTGTCGAAGCGCCTTGAGGCTGCATCGAGGTCTTCAACCTTCTTGAGCAGGGCACGGTCGCTGCTGGAGAGTTTGCGCTTGGCGGACGAAAGCAGGTCACGCACGCCACGTAGCTTCGAGGCCAACGTGCGGGAGTCAGCGGCGGATGCGCGCGCAGTGCGGACGAGGCTTACGAGCGATTCGGGGTCGAGCGTGTCAGCTTCGAGGGCGTTCAGCACCTCGTCACGGGCCGTGAGGCGATTGGTGGCCTGCTGTGTCTCGCGCTCTAGGCGGTCAAGTTCCTGCTGGCGCTGCTTTGCGCCACCCGCGCGGGACTGGAGTGTCCGCCTGCGACCGTAGACCTTGCGGCGCATGGATGCGAGCGCACCGCCGAGGTCTTTAGTGATGCGGTCTTGCGGGGTCTGCCCGAAGTGGGTCTTGAGCAGACGGATAATGTGCGCGGTGGCAGCGTCACGTAGCGTGCGCTCGCTGAACTCCTCGATGGCCTGTAGTGGGTTGTCGTAGACGACGCCCGCACGAATTGCAAGCAGCGGGTCGGGGAACTGCCGCTCAAACTCCCGTGCGCGTTTAAAGGTCTTGCCCTTTCCTTCCACGCGAACACGTGTCTTGTCGTCTAGGACCTTGCGGCTGACGAACATCTGCCCTTCGCCTAGAGCAGCTTCTTCCACCTCGACGCCGAACAGGCCACGCTCAGTACGGAGGGATGTGTATGCGTCAGCGATGTCATCGAGGGCGCGTTCCTGCGCGGGTGTGAGGTCGAAGCGGGTGCTGCCGTACTCAAGTACCTCCTGCACGTAGGCCGGTTCAGTGACATCGGAGTTGAGGCGACGAATGCCATCGAATACTTCGTTGCCTGTCTCGTCAACGCGAATGTCAGGCATCGTGTCGATGGCGCGCGCTGCGCGGGCAACCATGACCTCAGTCTGCTGCTGTACCGTCCCTGTAGAGGCCTGTCGTAGACGGGTAGATTCCCCGAGTACATCGTCGATGGTGAGTTCTCGGCGTGTGGCAACCTCAATCTGCTCGGCGGTACGTGCCTTGAGTAGTTCCCCGATACGCTCACCGGGTTCCTCGCGGGTCTGACGGAGGCGCCGACCAATCGCGGGCGGTGCGAAGATGTCACGTCCAACGGCTCTGCGTGCCCCGCTACGCAAGGCGGTAGTCGCACCAGCGCCACCAAGTAGGCCGGTGCCGAGCCCAAGAGCCACGCGCACCGACGTTGGCGTGCCTTCCGGCAACTGCTCATCTACGAGGCGGTTGACGCCGCTGAATCCACCGACTGCTGCCGTCTCAGCGGCTAGGCGGGTAGCGAAGTTACTGCCACCCACGGGAGCGATGAAGCCTGCGATGGGCTTGGCTCCCTTGAAGCCGAGGTTAGCGACACGACCGGCAGCGCCCACACCACCCAGCGCGATGAGGGCGTTAGTGGGGCGGGTGGCCTCCTGAATCAAGAAGTTGCCGATCTCGTCTACGGGACCAGGAAGGTCGGGGATACTGAACCCCACGCGGTCGGAGATGGGCTTGTCGATGGCGGCTAGGCCACGACCCGCTCCGCGCGCAATCGGCTCCATAAACTCGGGCGTGACCGCATCGAGGAAACCGAGGAAACCACTGCTGCCAGTAGAGGGCGGGGGCGTAGGCACAGCAGCAGTAGGTAGCGGCGAGGGGGACCGCTCCGCGCTTCCTAGCCCCAGCCTTCTTCGGGCAGCAGCAATCTGTTCAGGCGTAGGTGCCGCGCTTTGAGTACCAGTTGGCATCTAGAACCCTCGTGAGCGCAGGGTAGCCAACGGCCTCGTATTCGGTCTTGCGAATCGCTGACGGACAGCGGTCTCTACGTCTCCTAGTGATGTGTTGCGGGTAGCGAGCAGCGAGCCAAATGCCGTGCGCTCATCAGGCGTCAGTGAGCCGAGGCCGATAGCGGTTGGCAGTTTGAAGCCGCCGCCGACGTGACCGAACTGAAGCGGGGTAGGGCGCTGACCGGCGAAGATGTCACCGAAGCCCGTACCCTGCGCTACGCCAAGAGCAGACTCTTGAATCTGGTCTTGTGTGACGGTGTCAATCTCGGGAACCCCCGGAAGCGTACCGAGTAGCCCGAGGTCGCCAAACGTGCCGCCATCTTGCGCGCGGGAGACACGCTTGCTGATGCGCTTCTTGTCTACGGGCGTGACGCGGAAACCGCCGCCCGGTAGCGCCTCGACTAGCTCGGGGTTCTCCTTGCCGTCTGAGGAGTCACCGACGATGGCGCGGTTAGCAAACCCGCCATGCTCAAGTGTAGTTTCCTCACTTGTGACACCTGCCCCCTGCCGCCCGTATACTGATTCAGGTGTATCAACCGGGAACATCGCGGCGTGCTGACGAAAGAAGTCTTCGGTAGAGATGCCGGGAGTCTCGGCGGTGTTGAAGATGTCAGGCGTTACGACAGGGGATGTAGCGACAAAGGGCGGGCGGGAAGCTTCTTCTCGATCGCGCTGCTCTTGATCGAATGCGGCGGCCTCTGCTGCGGCGATTTCCGCTGGCGTACGCGGAATCATCCAATCGGCGCGAGCCCACGACGGGATTCCGTCATACGCGCCCGCAGCGCGCTGCTCCATGATATCCCGCTGACCTTCTGCGTCCCACTCGGAAGTGCCGTCAGAGGGTACGGTAGTACGGGATGCTGTAGCTGGTGGGGGTACTACGGGCGGGCCGGAGATACCGAAGCCCGTTACGGGGCGCTGCTGGAAGCCTGCCAACTGCTCATTGATGGCGCGCATGAACCCGCCGAGGCGGTTGATGAGGTCGGCCTGCGTTGTCTCTGCGAAGTCGGGGGTGCCACCGCGAATCTGTAGCGCGCGAGTGGCAAAGTCAGCAGGGCGCGCGAGGATGTCTGCCTGCAAGCGGTTAGCAGCGGTGCCTGCCTGTGCGAGAGGGGCAAGAGAGTCTACGAGCGAGCCGAAGCCGGACACGCCAGCATTGAGAGCGGCGCGCTGATTAGCGGCTGCCTGCTGTGCGGCGGTGTTGGCGGAGACAAAGCCGGGGCCTGTTGCTGATGGCTCACCAAAGAGAACATTCCCTTCGGCGTCTACTAGCTGCCCGTCAATGACAAACGGACGCTGCGAGGGCGGTGCTGATTCGTTCAGGTTGACAATCTGTGTTTCGCCGTACTCGTCAACTTTCCCGTAGATACCACTGCCGGGTGCAGTCTCTGTGTATCCATTCGCAATTAGTTGGTCTGCAAAATCAGCGGGAGGGATGTAGGCTGGCTCACCGAAGTCATCGAAGTCATTAGTGGGGGCGGCGGTGTCGTCAGTCGCTATGATGCCCGCAATTACAGCAAGCGCCGCATCCAAGTCCTCAGTCTTTTCGAGTTGGGCAGCCGCGTCAGCGGAGGGCAGCCCCAAATCGCCAAGCGCAAGGGAGTATTGCGCGACGGCATCCTCAGCCGAGAGTTCTGGATTCGCCCGACTGTAGGCTAGCAATCCCTGAGAGATAGCGCGCTGCTGCCCATATGGAAGCCCCGGAACAGTACCACCGGGATTACCGGCAAGGCCAGATGGCGGGAGGCCGTAGTAGTCTCTACGCAGGACCGCAAGCAGTTCGTACGCGGTTGGGCCAGCCATTACTTCACCTCCAGCCCGTAGCGGTCAGCGGTAACTTGCAGACGCTTCAGCATCCGCTGTGCAGCGAGTGCGGCGGTGTTGACCAAGCGGTCTCGTTCATCAGGCATTAGAAAGCCTGCC
>Ga0209349_1001774_pt1 | contig 10556 bp, 22 predicted proteins | sample ETNvirnome_2_130_FD_184067 | JGI IMG/M metagenome (GOLD analysis project Ga0209349, IMG submission 184067) | Marine viral communities from the Pacific Ocean - ETNP_2_130 (SPAdes) (version 2) | ecosystem: Environmental > Aquatic > Marine > Oceanic | place: Pacific Ocean | collected 2013-06-22
AGCGCGACGCAGATCGGACTCTTCTCGTGACCAGCCAATCCGCCGCGACCGAGCGCGCCATCCTCGGGGCAGCCATCGTCGGTGGAAGCGTTGACCCGCTCATCGAACTCGGCGTACATGTCCGCCACTTCGTTCACGGAGGACACAGCGCAGCGTGGGGCGCCATGCTGGACCTCGCGAACGGTGGTAGTCCCCCGGATGTGCAGCTCATCGCCGCGCAACTCGGGGACCGGCTCGAAGCAGCGGGAGGGTTCGCGTTCCTGGCGTCCCTGTCCGCCTCTGCTGCGACTTCGGCGGCACTCCCGCGCCATGTGCTGAACCTCCAGCGCGTGGACGCACAGCGGCGGCTCAGGGCTGTGCTCGAGGCGGCGCTACACGCCGCGGCCAGCGCCGCACCTTCAGCAAGCAGCAGCGCGAATGGCTCACCCTGAACCGCAAGCCGGTGGCTCGCCACGCATGGCCGGCGAGGGATGCGCTACCGGGGCAGGCGACACTGTTCGACTAGAGACCTTGACACGGCTACCCAAACGGCTACCCTCAGACCTCAACAACATGGAGTGCAGGCCATGAATTTTCCTACTCGCTGGCCGTCGGTCGAACTGATTGAGATGGCGTGGGCTCTTGTAACCGCCGCGACGGCGGAGGGCTTCTCGAACCTCAGCGCCGATCCGTGGGGGTTGAAGTTCCAACTGCCCGAGACGGAGACCATGGGGTCCGATTCTGACGTGGTGCGGTACAACGTTGACTCCGCGTGGATCATCCGAGACGGAGTCAAGGTCTTCGGCCTCGCGGGTCCGTTGCAGTTCGATGATGACGAGCCGACGCCGTGACGACGATCAACGGGATCGATGTCGTCCTCTTCTGTCTGTTCGTGCTCGCGGTTGCGTGGGCGCTGTGGGAGCGTCGCGAGCGGATGGACACGGCGGAGCGGGTCGCGGACCTCTGGCGAGCTGCGGCGCACCGGAACGCTCAGGACGCTCGATGCTGGACCACATCACAAGAGTCCCACCCCGACGCGGACACCATCCCGACGCTGCGGGCAGTGACCACCCCTGACATGGACGACGCGCCATGAACTGGAAGACCGAGCCCTACTTGGTGGTAGACACGGAATCGACCGGACTCGACATCGAGACCGCGGAGATCGTCGAGGTCGGATTCGCGGTGTTCGAGCACGGCGAACCGGTGCTGACCGATTCGATGCTCGTTCGGCCGACGATTCCGATCCCGACTGGAGCCACGGAGATCCACGGCATCACCGACGCGATGGTGGCGGACGCTCCGACGATCGAGGAGGTCGGGCCGAAGGTGATCGAGGCGCTGTCGAAGTTCCGAACCGTCGCCGGGCACAACTTCCTCGGCTACGACGGTCCTCTTCTGTCCCGTCTCGTGCCCGGGTTCCGGGATGCGTGCAAGGGGCACCACTTCCTCGACACGCTCGCCCTCGTGCGACACGACGACGTCGGACGGTGGTGGAAGGGCAAGGGCCGTCACCGACTGTCGGAGGCGTACAGGCGCAGTGGGCTGGACGGTCCGCACGACACGGATCCCGACGAGATGATGGCGCACCGAGCCGTCGCCGACTGCGTGATGTCGGGTCGGCTGCTGTGGCGATGGATGGACGTGCTCCCCGACGATGGGCGCGAAGCTCAACGGGCGATCGTGGCGTGGCGGAAGCAGCAGGATGCCGACTTCCAGGCGTGGCTGGCGAAGCAGCCGAAGATGGAGGGGCGGTGACGATCCCCAACGGCATCACCGGCTTGACGAAGGGCACCCGTCCCCGGTTCCCCCGTGCGCGAATCATCCGCGTCGGGGAGGTCGTCCCGACGAAGAGTGGCAAGACCCGACCGAAGGCACTCGACCACTTCGTTTCCGAGGACCCCGCGTTTCGCGAGAAGTACGGACGGGACCCCCGCGAGTTGGCGTGCCACCTTCCCCCTATTCCGACCGAGGATGTGCTGAGGTCGAACCTCATGGCGTACCGAGCGGGGGGTCTGTACTGCCACGGCGACGGGATCACAGCCGAACGCAGAGGCCCGACCGGCAAGTTCTCCCCCGTCAAGGGAGGCTGCCCCGAGTGCCCGTACAACCCCGAGACGGGGAAGAAGGCGGGCACGAAGGAGTGCAAGGCGGTCGGTGTCCTGACCGTCGTGCTGGACGACCTCCCCGGCATCGAGGGGACACAGATCTGGACGTCCTCGAAGAACGGGATGATCGGGATCCAGTCGATGATCACGGCGCTTGCTTCGACGGGCCTGCCGACGTGGGAAATCCCCTGCGTCCTGAGCGTCAAGATGGAGAAGGTCTCGACGCCTGACGGCAAGGGTGGTCGGGCGAGACGACGGCTTCCGATACTGCACCTCGACGCCGCGATTCCGATGATGCAACTCGTGGAGCGGGCGCAGGAGCGGGAACGGATGATGCTCGGCCGACCGACACCCCCGATGCTCGCTGGTCCGGGGGTCGACGAGTCGCACCTGTTGACCGATCCAGTTCCGCGGGAGCTGTACCCCGACGCGATTGACGTGGCCCCCGCTGACGACCTCGCCCAGATGGAAACGTACTGCGTCGAACTCGGGTCGGAGCGAGTCGGTCCGGGGGCGGTGTCGAAGTGGACGGGCAAGAGGTCCGAGGACGAGATCCGGGCGTTCCTGCTCCGGGAGATCGAGACGATGGGAGGGCAGTGGCCGTGAAGATTCTGAGAGACGCTGGGACCTACGAGATTCTGACGCCGGCCGATCAGTTGCGGGAGCAACTGCGGACGATCGAGCGGGCGGGGCGGGTCTGCTGGGGTCAGCACGGATGACCCACCCCCGCCCCCGCCCGATCCTCTGGTCCCCGACCGGCGTCAAGTACATCGATTGCGGCCCCGGCCTGCTCGGTGTTCACCTCGGAGTCGGGCGCGGGGAACAGTCCGCGCCGGCTGGCAGAGGCAAGGCGTTTCACCGGGCCGCCGAGGTCTACCTGCGTCGGTGCGTCGATCGCGAAGTCGAGACCGACCACGACGCGGGGCCGGAGATCCTCGAAGCCGCCATCCGAGAGTTCAGCGTCGTCCCGTCGCTTCAGCCCGACCTCCGCCGATGGTGGAATGCGTGGGTCGGGGAGACCGTCGCCCCGTCCGCCGCGGACCTGATCGGGATTGAATACGGGCTCGTGATGGATGCCGACCTCGGCGTCCTGAAGTGGGACGACGACCTCGTGGACCACGACCGCGGCGACAAGCAGAAGGCCGTCGAACTCGGCGCGTGGGTCAGGTTCCAGGCCGACCTCGTGACCCGGTCCGCCGAGGGCGATCTGATCATCGACGACTGGAAGACGGCGCAGTACCTGCCCCCGGAGACAACCGTCCGCGACGATCCCCAGCCGGTGCTGTACGCGGGGCTGCTGTCGATCCACATGGAGTGGGACCGAGACGCGAGCGTGTGCTTCCGGTGGCGATGCGTCCCGTGGGGTAGTTCCACCGAGGTGTGGTGGCGCGTCGGTGACGTGGTCGCCCGAGCCGAGTCGTGGCTTGCGACGTTCCGCGAGGTCGAGTCCCGTCCCCCCGCTGCGCCGTACTGGTCGACTCCTAGAGCGTGCTCGGGATGCACCTACTGCCCGATGGCGGAGGGCAAGGCCGACATGCCCCACGGGGAGCCATGCACGGTGGCGACGTCTGCCAGCTCGGAGGACCCGTCGCGAGCGCTCGGCATGGCCGCCGAACGCAAGGTGATAATGAAGGGTCTGCAAGCTGCGGCGAAGGCTGGCGAAGCGGTACACGGAGACGGCCTCGTTGCCCACTACGTCGACCGCATCACCGGATGGGACAGCGACCCGGAGCGGTTCGTCGCGCTCCTGCAAGAGGACGACGTGGAGCCGTGGCCGTACCTGTCGGTCAACAGGACAGCACTGACGAAGAAGAGGACGGGGCTCGATCCTCTCTTCGTTGCGGGGCTAGAGGCGGACGGCATCCTGTCGCCTCGCCGGGGCTCCCGGTTTGTGATCGAGCAGGAACCGGGCGTGTTGAGCGCCCACCAGGAGGATGAGTAGATGGCAATCCAGACAACGATCCTGCGGCGCTGCGACCGCTGCGAAAAGGCGATGGGCGCGGCCCTGTCTTCGGACGACGACTCCCCGGTCGTGTTCGCGGTCAAGGGCCTCGGGTTCACGATCGAACTGCGGGACGTGTGTGGGAAGTGCGAGGGCCGGCTCAAGACGCTGGCCGCGCAGATCGCCAGCGGGAAGCGGGAGCCGAAGAAGAAGGCTGGGAAGCCGTCGTGACTTGGTTGCCCGCGCCGAGTTCCGGGGTCGGAGATCCCGAAGCGCCCGGGATGGTCTCGGGCGCCTCGGACTTCTCGGACTCGGCGCGGGTGGCCTCTTTGGAGGACGAATGAAGACCACAGCCCAACTCCTGCACACCTTCATCGATGCGCTCAGTCGCACCGGGGCGGACCCCTACGCCGATCTCGCCGCTGCCATTGGCTGCCCGCGGATGGAGGTGACCCGATGGTGTACGGGCAAGCGCGAGCCGAACCACGGGCGGGCTCAAGCCGTGGAGCGCTGGACTGGCTGGTCTGTGCTGGCGGAATGGTGGGTCAGGTGATCATCATCGCCATCGATCCCGGTCCGACCACGTCCGGTCTCGTCGTCTACGACTCGGAGACCCACCGTGTCACCGAGGCCCACAAGGGACTGACCGAAGACGAGGCATTGGCCGCCCTGAGTTTCAATTCGCACGCCGACGTCGTCGCGATCGAGCGCGTCGAGAGCTACGGGATCAGCGGCAACAGCCTGCTTCAGACCGCCGAGATCGCGGGGAGCTTCCGGCGATCCGCGCTGGACCTCGGGCTTGACGTCCGGTGGGTCACGCGGCGCGAGGTGTGCCGACACCTCCACGTCAGCGGGGGAAGCAAGGACGCCCAGGTGCGCCAGCGGTTGATCTACGACCATGGAGGAGATGTGAAGACAGCAAAGGGCGTGAAGGCCGAACCAGGTCCGCTGTATGGGGTAGCCGGGCATGCGTGGGCGGCTCTGGCCGTCGCAGTCGCCGCGGTCGCGGGGTGCGGGAGGGGGGCCGACCGATGGCGCAGTGAAGTGCCTGGAGTGGTGCCGTGACTGACGACGCTGTCAAAGCGATGAGGAGGATTGATGTCCCGGCCCGAGATGATTGACCGCGAGGTCGCCGCGTCCCTGTTCGCCTTCATGGCAAGCATTACCCACGTCGAGAAGGAGCGCACCGCGTTCGGCTTCATCGCCCGCCTGCTCCAGAGCCATCCCGAGGATATGCGCTGCGAGGGCCCCGCGTGCGAGGCGTGCGAGGCGTTGAGGTGCCTCCGATGACCATCGACCCTCGCCAGGCCGAATACAACGCCGACGCGTTCGACGCGCTCCTCCGCTGGGGTTGCCTCGGGGCGATGGTGTGCCCCGTGTCCATCGTCGTGTTGATCGCGGTGCTGCTCGCCGCTCCGGGGTGCTGACCATGACCGCCGTCCGGGGCGTCTCCGAGGCTGTCCGGGCTGCGGGGCTGCGGAAGACCTGTCACCGCTGCGGGCACCGAATCATCGCGAGGGACGGCACGCGCTCGGCGTCGGCGCTCCTGGCACAGGTAGGCACAGGATTGCGTGTCGGTCCTACCGGCCCGTACAAGGCCACATTGGGGATCGTGCGAGTGATCTGTGAGGAGTGCAGCGACGGATTCGCCGCATGGTGGGGGACGCCATGAGTGACCGCCGCAGCCCATTCCTCCTCGGCGTCGTGTTTGGCGTGCTCGCAGAGCAGCCGGACCAGCGTGCCCGGGACACCGCGCGCCGAGTGTGGGACGCCGTCCGACGCGAGGTGTACATCGACACCGCGTACCTCGACGGCGACGGCTGCGGCCCCGGAGACGCCTGCTACATCCTCGGGCTGGCGGACGAGGCCGGCAGGATGCCAGGAGAGCCCCAGTACGACGGGCGCTCCGTGGACACACTGCCCGGTCCCGTGGAGGACTTCGTGTTGACGCCGTGCGTCAACGGGTTGACGGTCCGCGGTCCGCTGGCTGACGGCAGCGGGGGGATCACGGTCCACGAGGACGCCGAGGCTCCGGGCGCCGCTTTGTGGTCAGCAGTGCTGCGCCTCGCGGACGCGCTGGGTGTCTCGCTGGACGACCTGCGGGAGTGGACAGCTTGACAACCAGGAGACAGACGATGGCGAACAAGGCACTAAACAAGCGGCTCTCGATCAGGGCATCGGTGGCGGAGATGGACCGGTGGCGGCGAGCCGCTGGCGACGAAGGGCTCTGTCGGTGGGTCCGGCGTCAGCTCGACCTCGCGGCGTCTCGCGCCGCGGCGTCTCGGGACCTGGACAAGAATAATCGCAAGCGCCGTTGATTTCTCTTGCGCCCCGGATTATCCGAGGTACCGTGGGTTCACGGTCGACGCAGGGAGCGCGCCGGGAGAGACGACACCATGACAAACGCCGAGCCCGGACACTGCATCACCTCCTACGCCGCAGCGAAGGACAACCTGTACGTCCCCAACGCGGTGTGGACTTTCACGAACCTGTCCGACGCGCAGTCGTGGCGGTCGCACCTTCGGCAGCAGTGGAAGTCCGACGGCTACAACGACCGGCGCGCCAGGATCTTCGACCGCACCCTGCGGGTTTCCGGCGTGACGATCGTCCTCTTCTGCCTCGTCCTCGACGACGGACCCGCGCCGAAGTCGGCCGCAGCATGAACCCCGACCCCACCCACTGCGACGGCTGCGAGAACCCCGGAGCCACGATTCGAACCTACGTCGTCATCGACGACGACGAACCGGGAGCGTCCCTGCCAGCCGTTGCCGAGACCGCTCGGTACTGCGACACGTGCGCCGAACTCGGCGCCATCAACTGGAACGGCACCACGTCGGCAATCGTCTCGGCAAACGCGCTTTGGCTCGCCGACGACAACCCCGACCGGTTCACTCCGTCCGACGTGGTCGATATCGGCAACAGGGACCTCGCGCTCGCCTTGTTCATGCTTCCGGTCGGCGGTCGTCACGAGGACGTGGAGCGGGTCCAGTGATCCGCTACGTCGGCTCCGCATCCCGCGGCTACACCGTCACCAGCGACAACACCACGAGGATCGCCCATGTGCGACGGTCCAACGGGGGATGGGAGGGGTCCTACGCGGGAGATCCGTCCGCCCGAAACCTGCGGATCGAGCAGGAGGACGGGAGCGTGTCCCATTCCTGCCAGTGCCCCATGGTATCGGTCGGCACGTACCCTCGACGACAGGACGCCGCCGATGCGGCCTTGTCCGCCGCCGATGCGGAGGATCGCCTCGACGTCGCGAGATGCGCGGCCTGCGGGGACACCGGCCAACGTGCCGACCTCGACCCGCGCGGCTCTTGCGGCTGCGACGACAACCACGACGGCTCGACCGACCACGACGACTACAGCGCCAACCACGCCCACTGTGGATGGGGCGACCCGAGGACGTGAAGCACCACGCTCCCGACAGCGACAAACCACCGGCGCACACCGCGCCCATCTCCCCAATCAATCCAACAAAAAAGGCGCAGATCATGAGAATCCGATACGTCCTGTTTGCTCTTTTCCTCTGTGCCCTCGCGCTCATGCTCACTGGAGCTGAAGGCGAGGACAGCGACTGCAACCAGCAGGAGGAGCCGCCGACGCCTGCCCCGGAGCCCGAAGCCCCCCCGGAGGGTGACCCGGTCGTCGCCCAGGCGGGAGGCTACTCCAACCCGGGTGATGGTTCCGCGATCTCCTGCGAATGCACACATCCTGAAGACTGGGGCGGCTACGCGACCACCTGTGCGGCGAACCCGTCCTCCTGCCCTTGGGATACCTGGGACTACGGAAACCCGAACTGCGGGACCGTCTACTTCAACGGCCAATACGTCCCGATCAAGTGCTGTAGGCACTATCCCGTGTACGGCAGCACCAGCAACTGGAATTGGGAAAACCCCTACTGCTGGTCGGACGGTCTCAACAGCACAGCAGAGGGGGATTTGAATTGCCCGATCGACATCGACGGCGACGGCGAACCAGAGGGGGCGCTCTGCTCTGAGGAGTCTGAAGATCCCGAATGCGACGGCTACAACCTGCCGGCCCTGTCGGTCATCGACTACGGCCAGGACGGCGTCAGCGTGGCATGGAGAGTCGGCTCGGAGCTGCTCCTCCTGGGCCACGTCGAACAGGGATCGATGAACGCAGAGTTCACCGGCGTGCCCGTGCCGTGGCTCGGCGGCGGCGGGGCCTTCTTCCCGCAGTGGACCGCGAAGGGTGACGTCTCGGTCGATGTGGAGACCAGTTCCATCACGATCACCCTGCCTGGCGCCGAGGTGGCTCGAATTGCCTCCAGCGTGTTCGACGTCGACCTGTCGAACCTGGAGATCGATGATCAGTCCGTCACCTGTTCGGTCGATCCCGAGGGACGGCAGCCGGCGCCGACGTGCTTGTCATGCCCGTAGTCGACATCCAGATCGAAGATCAGCCCGACTCCGGTGGAGACTTCCGCCGAATCGTCGTCGACGGGATCGTGGTCGCGGAGAATGTCGCCCCCAGGCACGCGGACGCCGTCGCCCGTGGCTTCCGAGTCCACGGGAACTCCCTGCCCGACAACAAGCGCCGTCGCCATCGGGTCGTCGTCTCCATGTCGGATGACGAGCGAGCGCGGCTCGACTCCGCTCGGGGCGATACCTCCCGCTCCGCGTTCCTGCGCGCTGCGATCCCCTGACCGCTGCCGAGTTGCCTATACCCGCGGGTCGCGCTGGACAAGAATAATCGCAAGCGTGTGTGATTTCTCTTGTGCATCCGATATTCGGGGTGTACCGTATGTCCACGGTCGACGCAGGGAGCGCGCCGGGAGACAGGGACCATGACGAACACGACGACGACCCCCGAGACAGACGGCCTCACCCGCAACGCAGCCGGCTGCCTCGTGTCGGAAATTCCCTACGGCCAGAGGCTGACGATGGACGAGACCATCCTGGTGGCGGTGAGCGGCCCGGTGTGGCACGTCCTGATCGCGACCAACAGCGGACTGCGGCGAGTGGTCGCCGTAAGGCTGACAAGACAGAGCGCCTGCGCCTTCCTCGACGGCTACTGCTGCGCCTTCGCAGCCTAGCACCCCCAACCCGCCCGCCCCCTACGATCCGGCCGAGGGGGGCTTTGGCAGTAGGGGCGCGGAGCCCCGGGAGATTCAGACATGACGACCACCATCGAATTCTGGGGGTCGAAGTGAGCTACCCCAAGGCCATCGCCCGCATGTGGACCGCCTGCAACGTCAGCGTCTACGTCGAGTGTGACGTGAAGCTGTCGGACGGCTGCGTCCGCAGCGACTGCGTCCACGAGGAGTTCGACGCCACCAAGCTGGACGGCTACCGCGCCGCCCGTGAACAGGGATGGACGTTCGACGCCGAGGGCAACTGGATCTGCTCCGAGTGCGCGGACGTGGAGGGTCCCCGATGATGCTGCACGAGGCGCTCGCCAAGCTGCCCTGCGAGGGGTGCGGCGAGGCGGTCCACGACCAAGACCACTGGTGCGTGGCCTCGGCTGCGGCCTACATCAGCGAGGTAGCCGATCAGGCTGTAGCCACCGAGCGCGACCCCAACCGGGGCCAGTTCCAGATCCCGATGGGGGCGGACCAGTGATGACCGATATCCGAATCGAAGATCAGCCTGGCTCCGGTGGAGACTTCCGCCGAATCGTCGTCGACGGGGCCGTGGTCGCGGAGCATGTAGCCCCCGAGCACGCGGACGCCGTCGCCCGTAGCTTCCGAATCCACGGAAACTCCCTGCCCGACAGCGAGCGCCGTCGGCATCGGGTCGTCGTCTCCATGTCGGATGACGAGATCGCGCGGCTCGACTCCGCTCGGGGCGATACCTCCCGCTCCGCGTTCCTGCGCTCTGCGATCGACTAACCACCGGGCGTAGCGCGGGCTGGAGCGCCCCGAGACGCACAGAGGGCCGCCCCAGAACGGGAAAATCCGTCCTGGGGCGGCTGAGCGGCTCTGAGGGCTACTCTCGTAGGTGGGCCTTGATGTCAGCGGCGGCGGGCGCTACGAGTTCCAGCACGTCGGCCGGCAGGTTGAGCATTTGCACCTCAAGCACGCGGAACCAGGCCGCTGCGTCCTTGTGCCGATCGTCTCGCATGGCGCTCCAGAGCTGGTAGCGGGCCTGCTCCAGGTCGTTGCGCTTGCGGCCGGTGATCAGGTTCTTGGCGGCACGGATGGCCGCTAGCGCGGCGTCGATGTGGCTGGGGATCGTCATCGGATCGCTGCCCGTGCTGCCGCGATCGTCGGGTATTTGCCGATGGAACGCCATCCCGGTCCACACGCCCGAAGGGCACGAATGGTGCCGTCCCCGAGCAGCACGACCTTGGAGCCGTCGCCAGGGATCAGCCGGTGCGACTCGCAGATCGCATCCCTCCCGAGTGGCTTGTCGTATCGAGTGACACTCCACGCGCCATCTCGTGTCGTCTTGCTTGCCATGTCGTTTGTCCTCTCGTGGTGCGCCTAGGCGGCGCGGGTGAAACTGCGGAACACGGGTGCGTCCGGCGGATCAAGTAGTTCGGTCGGGAACAAGAACCCAGCG
>Ga0209349_1001776_pt1 | contig 10552 bp, 9 predicted proteins | sample ETNvirnome_2_130_FD_184067 | JGI IMG/M metagenome (GOLD analysis project Ga0209349, IMG submission 184067) | Marine viral communities from the Pacific Ocean - ETNP_2_130 (SPAdes) (version 2) | ecosystem: Environmental > Aquatic > Marine > Oceanic | place: Pacific Ocean | collected 2013-06-22
GCCCAGCGAGCTTGTAGTAGAGCGGATCGATAATCGACCACACGGCCATGCCAATCACCAACAGCGCGAACAGCGCTTGGCCGCTGTTCCACACGGTGGTCACCAGAATAAACGGCAAGGTAAAAAACAGCGTCTCCTGGTGAATCATTTGAGCGATAAAAGCGGTAATGCCTTTCGGCAGCGTCGGATGACCGCGATGGGCCAGCCAGCGGCCAATCAAACTTTCGGATAGTAGCAGTAGCCAAGCAAACAGCAGCCCCAGTGCTAGAACAGCCCCCAGCCACTGTTGGCGATCAACGAGGAAAAAGCTGCCTAATCCGGCCGCAAACGCCATGGGCGGCCAGAGCCAACTCCAGGGCTTTAGGCGCTCTACGATCCTTTCGACGCGCCCTTGCAGTGCTTCCATGCGGGCGGGAGTTAAGAGTGTCCCCATAGCGTTAAAAACTCGTCAATGAAACGTATATGATCGTTGGGATAGCGGGTAAAGTCGATGTGATACGCCATTATGCGCTTAAAAAGCGTAAGAAATGTGTGCATTTAGAAAGGTGTCTATCAAGCAAGCGGATTAGCCAAAAGTCAGGGCTTGACGTACTGGCGTAACTCAACCAAGCTAAGGCAATCAAACGACCGTATGAAATGCGTGGCAGGCTCGTCAACGGCGTGCCAGCCCGAACTTGTGGAGAGAGCGCGCATGATCTATCAAGGCAATGCCATCACGGTGGAGCGTCGTGACACCCTGGGTGGCAATGACATCGCAATGCTCACTTTCGATTTGAAAGATGAGTCCGTCAATAAGCTATCCAGCGCCGTTATGGCAGAGCTGGGCAATGCGGTAAAAGCGATTCAGGCCGAAAGTGGTTTGAAAGGGCTGATGATACGCAGTGGCAAAGACGCCTTTATCGTCGGCGCCGACATCACCGAATTTCACAGCCTGTTCGACAAGGGCGAAGAGTATCTGGTGGAGATGAACCTCAAGGTTCACGACATCTTCAATGCGATTGAGGACCTGCCTTTCCCCACCGTGACGGCGATCAACGGGTTGGCGCTGGGCGGCGGTTGCGAAGTGCTGCTGACCACCGATTTCCGCGTGATGAGCGAGAAGGCCAAAATTGGCCTGCCAGAAACCAAGCTGGGCATTCTGCCGGGTTGGGGTGGCTGCGTGCGCCTGCCGCGCCTGATAGGTGCCGATAACGCCGTTGAGTGGATTGCGGGTGGCACTGAAAACCGCGCAGATGCAGCACTTAAAGTGGGTGCTGTGGATGCGGCTGTTGCCCACGAACAGTTGGAAGAGGCGGCACTGGATATCCTCGACCGCGCCAATGCAGGCGAATTGGATTATCACGCTCGTCGCGAAGAGAAAAAATCACCGCTCAAACTCAACGCCATCGAACAAATGATGGCGTTCGAAACCGCTAAAGGATACGTCGCTGGCAAAGCGGGCCCGCACTATCCCGCCCCGGTTGAAGCCATCAAAGTGATTCAAAAGGGCGCCGGTGAGACTCGCGCCCGCGCGCAGGCCATTGAAGCCAAGTCGTTCGCCAAGCTCGCGCTGAGCAGCGTTGCCTTCAACTTGGTAGGTCTGTTCATTAACGACCAAGTCGTTAAAAAGAAAGGCAGCAAGTACGAGAAGCAGGCGCAGCCAGTCAAGCAAACCGCCGTGTTGGGTGCTGGCATCATGGGCGGGGGTATCGCCTACCAGAGTGCCAGCAAGGGTACGCCGATCCTGATGAAAGACATCAAGGACGATGCCATCGAGCTAGGCCTGAAAGAGGCGCGCAAGCTGTTCTCTAAACAGGTAGAGCGTAAAAAGCTCACCACCGAGCAGATGGCCGAAAAACTCTCTAACATCCGTCCAACGCTCTCTTACGGCGATTTCGGTAATGTCGATTTGGTCGTAGAAGCGGTGGTCGAGAACCCCAACGTCAAAGACGCCGTGTTGACCGAAGTAGAAGACAAGGTAAGTGAGAACACGATTCTGACTTCCAACACGTCGACCATTTCGATTAACCGTCTGGCTAAGAACCTGAAGCGCCCGGAAAATTTCTGTGGCATGCACTTCTTCAACCCCGTGCACCGCATGCCGCTGGTGGAAGTCATTCGTGGCGAGAAAACCTCGGACGCCGCCGTTGCCGCAACCGTGGCTTATGCCCGGGCCATGGGTAAAACCCCCATCGTGGTGAATGACTGCCCTGGGTTCCTGGTCAACCGTGTGCTTTTCCCTTACTTCGGTGGCTTTAGCTTCCTGGTCGAGCAGGGTGCCGACTTCCAGCGCGTCGATAAAGTCATGGAGAAGTTTGGCTGGCCCATGGGCCCGGCGTACCTGCTGGATGTCGTCGGCATGGATACCGCCGTGCACGCCAACGAGGTGATGGCCGAAGGCTTCCCGGATCGTATGGCACGTGAAGGCAAAACCGCTATTCAAGTGATGTACGATAACAAGCGCCTGGGTCAGAAGAACGACAAAGGCTTCTACGCCTACGAAGAAGATAAGAAGGGTAAGCCTAAGAAAGTCAGCGACGAGCAGGCTTACGCACTAGTAAAAGAAGTGGTGAAAGAGCAAAAAGAGTTTTCGGATGAGGACATCATTGCTCGCATGATGGTGCCGCTGTGCCTTGAGACTGTGCGTTGCTTGGAAGATGGCATTGTCGATACGCCCGCAGAAGCCGATATGGCGCTGATTTACGGCATTGGCTTCCCTCCCTTCCGTGGCGGTGCGCTGCGCTACATCGACGCGCTGGGCGTAGCCGAGTTTGTTGCGCTGGCCGACCGTTTAGCACAAGAGCTGGGGCCGCTTTATGCACCCACCGAGAAGCTGCGTGCTATGGCACAGAATAACGAGCAGTTCTACGCTGGCACCACTGCAAACGCTCAGGCCTAAGTCACCACCCACAGGAGAAATAAGATGAGTTTGAATCCGAGAGATATCGTGGTGGTTGACGGTGTTCGTACCGCCATGGCGAAAGCGAAAAACGGCGCCTTCCGCAACGTGCGTGCCGAAAACCTCTCCGCTGCCGTGATGCAGGCGCTGTTTACCCGAAACCCTAATCTGGATCCGTCGGAAGTAGACGACGTGATCTGGGGGTGCGTCAATCAGACACTAGAGCAGTCCATGAACATCGCTCGCAACGCGGCGATCATGACCGGTATTCCTCGTACGGTGCCTGCCCAAACGGTGAACCGCCTCTGCGGCTCTTCGATGACCGCACTGCATATTGCTGCTGCAAACATTAAGGCGGGCATGGGTGATTTTTACGTGATCGGCGGTGTTGAGCACATGGAGCACGTTCCCATGGCCCACGGGGTTGATGTTAACCCGGCCGCCAGCAAGTACGCTGCCAAAGCAGCCATGATGATGGGGCTCACGGCGGAACTGCTGGGTAAAATGCACGGTATTTCCCGCGAAGATCAGGACAAGTTCGGTGTCCGTTCGCATCAACGTGCACAAGCGGCGATGGAGAAGGGCTACTTCGACAATGAGATCATCGGCATTGAAGGCCACGACCAGCGTGGCTTTAAAGTGCTGGTGAAAAACGACGAAGTCATCCGCGCCGACGCCAGTCTTGAGTCCATGGCGAACCTGAAGCCAGTGTTTGACCCTCGTAACGGTACCGTTACTGCAGGTACCTCCTCGGCGCTGTCGGTGGGTGCGTCTGCCATGGCCGTGATGAGCTACGAGCGTGCCCAGGCGCTGGGGCTGGAGCCGATTGCCAAAGTGCTCTCGACCGGTGTGGCCGGCTGCGATGCCTCCATCATGGGCTATGGCCCGGTGCCAGCCTCTAAAAAGGCACTGAAAGCGGCGGGCTTGTCTGCTGCCGATATTCAGACCGTTGAGCTGAACGAAGCCTTTGCGGCGCAGGGCCTGCCGGTATTGAAGGATCTTGGCTTCCTGGATGCTATGGACGAAAAAGTAAACCTAAACGGTGGTGCAATTGCGCTTGGCCACCCGTTAGGCTGCTCTGGGTCGCGCATTTGCACGACGCTGCTGAACGTCATGCAGCAGCGCGATACCACCCTGGGCCTAGCCACCATGTGTATTGGCATGGGACAAGGGGGTGCGACGGTGTTTGAGCGTCTAAAGTAATACGCTCGACCTGCTTTGCAAAAGCAACAAAAACGGCACCTTCGCGGTGCCGTTTTTCGTTTTAAAGTACTTTAAAACAGACCTTTAAAATAGCCCGTTATCCAGTCCAGCGGCCATGATCATGCCCAGCTCTTCGGCTTGGCGGGTGAAGGCCTCCTGCCACTCGCCGCGAAAAATAAGCGGGTCCTGTACCCAGCGCCAACGTAGCCCGGTGATGATGCTTTCCACCGCCCGTTGGGTGCCCGTGCCGTCATGGCCCGCGCGAATATAGAGCGCGCAGGGCAGGCCCTGCTTCTCTTCTAGTACGCTGTAGTAGCTGCGGTCAAAAAAGTCTTTCAGCGCGCCGCTCATGTACCCAAGGTTTTCGGTGGTGCCCAGCACAATGCCATCGCAGGCGAGAATATCCGCTGGGCCCGCCTCGAAAGGCGTTTTGACAATGCACTCCACCGCCTCGATGTCCTCGTGTTCAGCGCCATGGTGTACGGCACGGCACAATGCCTGGGTATTGACGGAGGGCGAGTGAGCGACGATTAATAAGCGTTTCATGAGGATGTCTTCAGGCAATTGGCGGTGTGTTCAAGAGGTGCCACACTGACAGCACTTAATGACACAGCCTAGAGGTCTTAGGGCAAACCAATCAAACGCTTTAAAACCGCGTATGGGATAGGGTGTTCCGTGTTGAACGATCAAAAAGGGAATCGCGTCATGCGTCAGCAGGCCAAAATGATAGGGATCGCCAGTCTTTGTTCATTAACGCTGTTGTTGGCAGGGTGTGCGGGTCAACCAAGTGCCCCAGCCCGTAACGACAGCCGTTCAGCTCCTGCCGCGAGCAGTGAAGAGATAGTTCCTGCTGCAGCCGCATCGAACTATCAACCCGTCAGAATGGCACAGGCGGAAGATTGGGCACCCCCGCTGCAGGCGAGCCCGGAAGAGGACGCCGCTTACTATGTGAGCCGGTTATCCGACCGCCGTTTTGTCAGCCAGTATGGTGGGCCCGATAACCCAAGACCCTGGTATATCGCAGCCGAGCGTCTGGGCGAAATAGGTATGCCTGCCGTTCCGCTGCTGTTTGCCCGCCTCAATACCGAGGACCAGTACGAACTTATGCTGGTGCTCTACGCATTGCAGTTAGCCACACAAGACCCGCTCGTGACCTTCCAAACCGGCGGCGAAGCCGTTCAACTGCCGACGGTACTGGACCCAAGCGCCAATGGGGAAAATCGGCGCATTGCTCAGCAGTGGTGGGAGCGCTATGCGACACAGTTGGAGTTGCGCTAACACATTCGCTACATTGACCCTTGCCCCTTATTTCGCTGATTAGGAGAGCTCTATGGCATTTGCACTATCTAGCATGCAAGTCACCAGCACGGCCTTTGGTAACCATCAAGCGATTCCTGCCAAGCACACGGGTGAGGGCGACGATGTTTCCCCTGCGCTCGCTTGGCAAGGGGCTCCGGAAGGCACCAAAGGGTTTGCGGTGATCTGCCACGACCCTGATGCCCCGCTGGTGAAAGAGGGCAGCTACGGGTTTGTGCACTGGGTGCTTTACAACCTGCCGGGGGATATCACCTCGCTGGATGAAAACACCACGCTAGGCACGTTGGGTATGGCTGATTTTGGTAAACCTGGCTACGGCGGGCCCATGCCCCCAGAAGGCCACGGCAGCCACCTTTACTATTTCTGGGTGCTGGCGCTGGATGAACAAACAATGCTGCCGGAAGGACTTACGTTGCCTGAACTATTGAGCGCCGTTGAGCCTCACTTGTTAGGCATGAACCGTCTCGTCGGCACCTACGAGCGCGCCTGATTTACCTCCCCAGGCTGGAGCATTCCGCTGAAGCCGTGTAGGCTCCGTCGCTTGCTAATGTTTGTGTGATTGTCTGCTGCGATGGAGCCTTTGATGAGTGATATGCCCAACTGTCCTGCTTGCGCCTCTGAGTTTACCTATGACGATGGCATTCAATACGTTTGCCCAGAGTGTGGTAATGAATGGTCTAAGGACGGCGAATCAAGCGAAGTGGAGGCGGGCTCAGGCATCCGTGACGCAAACGGCAATATGCTGGCTGATGGTGACACCGTCACTGTAATTAAAGATCTCAAAGTGAAAGGCAGCTCCTCCGTTGTGAAAGTGGGTACCAAAGTGAAGAATATTCGCTTAGTAGACGGTGACCATGATATCGACTGCAAAGTCGATGGGATTGGCCCCATGAAGCTGAAGTCCATCTTTGTCAAAAAAGCTTAGCATCGAGCTAAGATCATCCTAGTTCCCTCTCCAAGCCTGCGATGAATCTCGTGGGCTTTATTTTTCGAGCTGTCATAGCTTCTCTAAATGATAATGATTGGCTTTTTTGATGTTATCAGCCGCGAACGTGCTAAGAAGTCGCGCTATTTGATAAGGATTTTGCAGAAGGGCTTCACATCAAATTTATACAGTACTAAAATGGTACTCAATTAACGGGTAAGCCAACGGCTCGCCCTAACGTGATGGAAAACGGGAGTGACTATGCTCAAGCTTTCTCGGCTGACAGATTATGCCGCTGTGGTGATGGCACAAATTGCCCGTCATCCCCAGGCGTCGCATGCGGCGGCTGACTTAGCAGAAGCGGTTCAATTGCCCCATCCCACGGTGAGCAAAACCCTTAAGATGCTGGTGAAAGCAGGGCTTTTGGAGTCGCAGCGCGGTGCCCAAGGCGGTTACCGCTTAGCGCGTCCCGCCTCGAAAATTACTGCCGCCGACATTATCAGTGCGATTGAAGGGCCGGTCGCCATGACCGAGTGCAGCCAAGCGGAAGGCGGCTGTGAACTGGTCGCCACTTGTGGCGTAGCAGATAACTGGCAGCGGGTATCGTTGGCTATTCGCACGCTGCTTGAAAGCGTGACGCTTGCTCACTTGGCGGACACCGCGCCCATCAAGCTACCCGTACAGTTACCGATTCAAAGTATCAGCCTATCGGCGGCATCGGCTTAAACCGTTAGGCAATTTAACCCTATTCACGGCGAGCTAACCTCGCCACCCAACTGCCCGGAGGGTATCACCATGGCAAGCGAAGAAATGGAACAGTTGGTTCGTCGCGAGTACAAAGATGGCTTTGTAACCGATATTGAAAGCGACACACTGCCACCTGGCCTGGATGAAAACACCATCGCCTTCATCTCCAAGAAGAAAGGCGAGCCGGAGTGGATGCTGGAGTGGCGCCTGGACGCTTACCGTCAGTGGTTGAAGATGGAAGAGCCGTCCTGGGCACACCTGAACTATCCGCCCATCGATTACCAAGAGATCTCCTATTTTAGTGCGCCCAAGCGCCCAGAAGATCGTCCCCAAAGCCTCGACGAGGTAGACCCTAAACTGCTGGAAACCTACGAGAAACTGGGTATTCCGCTGCACGAGCGTGCCGCCCTGGCAGGGGTTGCCGTCGATGCGGTCTTCGACTCCGTCTCGGTTGCGACGACCTTCAAAAAAGAGCTGGCGGAAGCGGGCGTGATTTTCTGCTCCATTTCCGAGGCTATTCGCGATTACCCGGATCTCATTAAGCAGTACCTGGGTACCGTGGTGCCGGTAGCGGATAACTATTTCGCTGCGCTGAACTCTGCCGTGTTCACCGATGGCTCGTTCGTCTTCGTACCGGAAGGCGTCAAGTGCCCGATGGAGCTGTCGACTTACTTCCGCATCAACGCGGCTAACACCGGCCAGTTTGAGCGTACGCTGGTGATCTGTGAAGACCGCGCCCAGGTCTCTTACCTGGAAGGCTGCACCGCGCCCATGCGCGATGAGAACCAGCTGCACGCGGCGGTTGTCGAGCTGGTAGCGCTGGATGATGCCTACATCAAATACTCCACCGTTCAGAACTGGTACCCGGGTGACGAAGAGGGTAAGGGCGGTATTTACAACTTCGTGACCAAACGTGGCGACTGCCGCGGTGAGCGTTCACGCATCAGTTGGACACAGGTAGAAACCGGCTCTGCGATTACTTGGAAATACCCCTCTTGCGTGCTGCGCGGTAAAGACAGCATCGGTGAGTTCTACTCTGTTGCAGTAACGAACGGTCGCCAGCAAGCGGATACCGGCACCAAGATGATTCATATTGGTGAAGGTACACGCTCCTATATCGTTGCCAAAGGTATTTCAGCGGGTAAGAGCGACCAGTCTTACCGTGGCTTGGTCAAAATTGGGCCGCGTGCCAAGGGCGCGCGTAACTTTACCCAGTGCGATTCGCTGCTGATTGGCGACAAGTGTGGTGCCCACACGTTCCCCTATCAGGAAATTGGCAACAGCACCGCGACCATTGAGCACGAAGCCACCACCTCTAAAATCGGTGAAGATCAGCTCTTCTACTGCCAGAGCCGCGGTATCTCAGAAGAAGATGCGGTCAGCATGATTGTGAATGGCTTCTGTAAAGATGTTTTCCAAGAGTTGCCGATGGAGTTCGCGGTGGAAGCGGAAGCACTGCTCAATGTCACTCTGGAAGGCGCGGTGGGCTAACCGCTCCGGCACCCAACTTATTTTTAGGGCGTCGCACTCGCGACCCGCAAGTATTTAAAAGGCGATCACTATGTTGCAAGTTAACGATTTACACGTCACCGTCGAAGGCAAAGAGATTCTGAAAGGCCTGACGCTCACCATTAATGCCGGTGAAGTGCACGCCATCATGGGCCCCAACGGCGCGGGTAAATCCACGTTGTCAGCGGTTATTGCTGGTAAAGATGGCTACGAAGTGACCCAAGGCAGCATCACGTTTGAAGGCAAGGACGTGCTGGAAATGGAAATCGAAGAGCGCGCCCAAGCGGGCCTGCTGCTAGGTTTTCAATACCCGGTGGAAATCCCAGGGGTAAAAAACATTTACCTGCTGAAGTCTGCGCTTAACGCTCAGCGCGCTGCGCGTGGTGAAGGCGAAATGCCCGCGCCGGAATTCATGAAGCTGGTCAAAGAGAAGCTCGGCTTTATGAAAATGGATGCCAGCTTCCTGCAGCGTGCAGTGAACGAAGGCTTCTCCGGCGGCGAGAAAAAGCGTAACGAAATCCTGCAGATGTTGGTACTACAGCCGAAGCTGGCCATGCTGGATGAAATCGACTCTGGCCTCGATATCGACGCCATGAAAGTCGTCGCGGACGGTGTGAACAGCCTGCGTGCCGAAGAGCGCGCCATTCTGTTGGTCACCCACTACCAGCGCCTGCTGGACTACATTGTGCCGGACAAAGTCCACGTTCTGGTCGATGGCCGTATTGTCAAAACCGGCGATGCCGAGCTTGCCAAAGAGCTTGAGGCCAATGGTTACGAAGGCATTGAGGAGTCCGTGGCATGAGCGATACGCAAACGTTTTTGGACACGCTAGCCACGCGTAGCCAACAGCGCGCTGGAGAGCCTACCTGGATCGCCGCTCGCCGCCAGGCGGGCGCGGCTCGCTTCGAAGCAATGGGCTTCCCGACCCGCCGCGACGAAGAGTGGAAGTACACCGACGTGCGCGCCATCGCCCAGGGCAACTTTGCCTTGGCAGAGAACGCCGAGTTCTCTCAGGCCCAGGCGGCTGCCCTCACGCTGCCCCTGGATGCTTACCGGCTGACGTTCGTGGACGGTGTGTTTTCGGCAGCGCTATCGGACCTCGATGCGCTTCCCGACAGCGTGCAGGTGATGCCGCTCTCTAAGGCACTGGCCGAGAACCATGAAGCCGTGGGCGGCCCGCTGGGGCGTTTAACCGGGGTCGATTTCTCCACGTTCGCCGCTTTAAATACCGCCTTTATGGAAGAGGGCGCAGTGGTGCGCATCGCGCCGGGCACCGTCGTCGAAAAGCCCATTTTGCTGCAGTTCCTGTCTCGTGCGGGGACGCCGGTGATGAGCCATCCGCGCATTTTGGTCGAAGCCGCTGGGCGTAGCGAAGCTACCCTCATTGAGCACTACGTGGGTGAGGCGGATGCCGCCAACTTTACCAACGTCGTGGCAGAGCTGATGCTGGATCGTGGGGCAGTTTTGAACCACTACAAGCTCCAGGAAGCACCCATTGGTGACCTGCACGTAGCGAGCATTCACGTCGAGCAGAACCGCGACAGCCGCTACACCTCGTACAACCTGAATTTGGGTGGCGTGCTGGTGCGCAACGACCTGATCAGTGACTTGAACGGTCAGGGTGCTGAGACGAACTTCTACGGCCTGTTCTTTGGCCAGGGTCGCCAGCACGTGGATAATCACACTAAGGTGAACCACAACGCGCCACTGACGTTCTCGAACGAGAACTACAAAGGTATTCTGGATGACCGCGCTCACGGTGTCTTCAATGGCAAAGTGTACGTGAAGCGCGATAGTCAGAAGATTGAGGGCTTCCAGAGCAACCAGAACCTGCTGCTTTCAGATCGCGCGCAAATCGACGCAAAACCCGAGCTAGAAATCTACGCCGATGACGTGAAGTGCTCCCACGGCACCACCACCGGTCAGTTGGACGAGGATGCGATCTACGCACTGCGTACCCGGGGTATCTACGA
>Ga0209349_1001778_pt1 | contig 10548 bp, 10 predicted proteins | sample ETNvirnome_2_130_FD_184067 | JGI IMG/M metagenome (GOLD analysis project Ga0209349, IMG submission 184067) | Marine viral communities from the Pacific Ocean - ETNP_2_130 (SPAdes) (version 2) | ecosystem: Environmental > Aquatic > Marine > Oceanic | place: Pacific Ocean | collected 2013-06-22
CGCTGTGCGGCCATGGCGTGGCACTGCGCTAAAAAAGTTTCCTCGCTGACCGAGCGGGTCAGGCGACCCTCTTGCCGCGCCTGCTGATAGAAAGCGCCGACGAAGGAGGCAAACTGGTCAGCGCTAAAACGGCAGTAGCGGCCCCGCAGTAGCGAAATAACGTCGTAGCTGAGCGGGCCTGCCACGGCGTCCTGGAAGTCGATCATGTAAAGCGTTTGATCGTGCAGCATCAGGTTCATGGCATCGAAATCGCGGTGGACGCTCACCACCGGCTGCGCTAATGCATGCTCTATCAATTTATCGCGTACTGCCTCCCAGCTATCGGGAACTGATAGCGACAGCCAGCGCCCCAGGCACCACTCGGGAAATAGGTCCAGCTCCCGGCCAAGCAGGGCGGCATCGTAATCAGGCAGGGCGGCCGGGTTAGTGCGGTTTTGCAACTGGGCAATGAGAGCGAGTGCGTCTAAATGGCTCTGCTCTGTGCGTGCTGGATCGGTGAAGGTAGCCTGCAGCGGTGTGTCGCCCAAGTCATCAAGCAGCAAAAAACCAGCGTCTAAGTCGCTGGCGTGAATGTAAGGCACAGGCAGCCCGGCGGCGTGCCAGCGCTGGCCGATAGCCACAAACGGCGCCGAGTCCTCCTGTGCCGGAGGTGCATCCATTACGATTTGGGTGTTGCCATCCGGTAGCGTTAGTCGAAAATAGCGCCTAAAACTGGCGTCACCGCCCGCAGCAGAGAGGCGAATGGTGGCGCTATCAAGGCCGTGGTGTTGCGCCGCCCACTGAGTGAGGGCGTCAATCCGAGAAGAGGACATGCAAGCTCCTTGCTGGTCGGGCATCATGCGGGCTGTATAATACCGATTCTGGATGCCAAGGATAACGAACATGGGCAAGCGAATCTCGCGCACCGTACCGGTTGCGCATACGCTGCTGGGCAGTTTTCTCGCTGGCGCCTCGTTTTCAGCGGTGGCGCAGGACCAAACCCTGCCCGCAGAAGCGCTGGACTGGCAGGCCTGGAGCCAAGACGAAGCGCCGCAACAGCTATGTCGGGGGCGCTATGTGATGCCCGCCTACCGCTTGCCAGCGGAAGAGAACCCGGAAACGCTCTCGGTAGAAACCCGGGAAGTGGATTACGCCGCAGACGGTGAAGCCCTGCTGCGTGGCGACGTGGTACTACGCCGGGGCGATACCGAACTGCAGGCAGAGCGCGTCTTTCTACCCGCAGACCGTCAGCAGGTGGATGCTGAGGGCAACCTGGCTATCCGCGATGGACAAGCCCTGGTGCGTGGCGAGCAAGCCACCCTCATGCTGAACGAAGACCGCGCCTCGCTGCGTAACAGCCACTATGTGCTCTACGACCAGCACCTGCGCGGCCAGGCCAGCCAGCTAGAGCAGACCGGCGAAAATCAGTACCGCCTTCAGGAGGCCACGTTTACCACCTGTGACCCCGGCGCCAATAGCTGGCAGTTGGTAGGTAGTGATATTCGCCTCGATCAAGCCTCGGGGTTTGGCACTGCCCGCCATGCGCGCCTGGAAGTTAAAGATGTGCCGGTATTTTACTGGCCGTGGCTGCGCTTCCCCATTGATGACCGCCGCCATACCGGGCTGCTCTCGCCGTCAGTGAGCTTCTCAAGCGATGGCTTTGATTATACCCAGCCTTTCTACTGGAACATTGCACCGAACCAGGATGCCACCATTACCCCGCGCTGGATGTCTGACCGAGGACTGCTGCTCAACGGCGAGTACCGCTACCTGCTGGAAGAGAGCCAAGGCTTGGTCGAGGGCGGTTATCTCGATAGCGACGGCGGCACCAATAGAGGTGACAACCGCTTTGAAGGCGACGACCGCTGGTACATTGATGCCCAGCACGCGGGCACGTTAACGCCCCGCAGTGATTACCGGCTCCGTTACGGCGCCGCCAGCGATGGGCGCTATTTCGACGACTTTGGCGGCGAGTTCGGCAACAGCGACCGCGTCAGTATGGAGCGCCTTGCCCAGGTCGATTATCGCGGCGAGCGCTGGCAGTTAGACGCCCGCGCCCAGGGCTTCCAACGTTTGGAAGACCCGCTCAGCGATACCGACCGTCCGTTCTACCGCCTGCCGAGTTTGACCGCCAATGCCAACTGGCAGCTAGACAACGGCCTGTATACCCAGTGGCGCTCGAACGCGACCTACTTCTGGCGCGACGTGGATGAGCGGCGAGTTCCGGAGCGCGAGGCGGCCATCGGTTCGCGCCTTCACCTGACGCCTGCGGTGGGCTGGCGCTATGAGCAGCCCTGGGGCTATATCGAGCCACGCACCGAGCTTTGGCACACCGCGTACGAATTGGATTATGGCGACCGCGTGACCGATCGCACGACCTCACCGACGCGCAGCGTGGCGATCACTTCCATCGACAGCGGCCTGGTATTTGAGCGTGAGCTTGAGCTAGGCGGGCGCGGTTATCGCCAGACGCTTGAACCCCGCGTTAACTATGCCTACGTGCCGCGTACCGACCAGACCCAGCTGCCGTACTTCGATAGCCGTGAACGGGTATTCTCCTGGGATCAGCTCTGGTCCCCGCACCGCTTCTCGGGGGCTGACCGGGTCGGTGATCTGAATCGCGTCTCGTTGGGCGTACAGTCACGCTTGATCGAAGATAGCGCTGGTCGGGACCGACTCACCTTCGGCGTCGGTCAAAGCTACTACTTCTCCGAGCGGCGCATCGATAGCGAAGGCGACCCGGACACGCTGCCGCCGCGCCCCAGCGAAGACCCTTCCGTGAATCCGGAAAGCCGCTATCAGGCCACCCGTGACCGCTCTCCGCTGGTCACTCGCCTGGATTGGCAAATATCGGATCGCTGGAGTACCGGCTACGAATGGCTCTACGATGACGAGCGTGAACAGACCGAGCGCTCCAGTGTGGATGTACGCTATCGCCACCCGGAAGGGCACGTAGTGAACCTTGGCTACCGTTGGGAGATCGAAGGGTTCGATCCGAGCGTGATACCCGGCGACTATGGCTTCCGTGACTACAGTCGCGAAGAGTGGGATCTTTCGCTGGCGTGGAAAGCGAACCCAAGGATTGATTTGATTGGCCGCTACCTGCACGATCAAACCAACAACCGTCCCCTGGAACAGCTCGCGGGCCTGCAGTGGAACGACTGCTGCTATGGCGTACAGCTGGTATGGCGTGAATGGATCGACGATAACGATACGGCGCGGGTTGGCGATGACTTCAACGACCGCGGGCTATTTTTGCGCTTTGTGTTTCGTGGTCTAGGTGGCGTGGGTCAAGAGGCCGACGGCTACTTTGAGCAGGCGATTCCTGGCTACCGTCCCACGCCCTTATGAACGACCACTTTAAAATAGCGACTGAAAGAGACTTTTTATGATGATCAGAAAGACCTTGCTGAGCTGCGCGCTGAAGAAACGAGCCACCCAGCTGTCCGCAGGCAGCCTGATGGTGCTTTGCCTGGGCACGAGCGCGGCGCTGGTTCCGCTGACCGTGCATGCGCAAAATTTCGAGTCGGCCCAGCGTCAGCAGTTGGATAGCGTCGTCGCGGTCGTCAATGATGGCGTCATCATGCGCAGCGAGTTGGATGACCGCATTGCCCAGGTGGAGCAGCAAGCAGCGGCTCAGGGCGGCAATTTGCCGCCGCGTAACCAGCTGGCCCAGCAAGTGTTGGAGCGTATGGTCATGGATGAAATCCAGCTGCAAATGGCCCGCCGAGCCAATCTGAGTGTGGATGACACCGAACTCAACCGCCAGCTACGCAGCATTGCCGAATCCAACAACATGACGCTGGATCAGTTTGCCGATGCGGTAGAAGCCGACGGCATTACTCTGGCCGACGTGCGCGAAGACGTACGCCGTGAAATGTTGATGCGTCAAGTACAGCAGCGCCAGATCAGTCAGCGCGTCACGGTCTCCGATCGCGATGTGGAGCGTTTCTTGAGCCAGCAGCCAAGCCAGCAGCAGGGGCAAGCCTTTATCGAAGAGACCCGTGCCCGCCATATCCTGGTGGAACTGACGCCTACGCGTAACGAGAACCAAGCCCGCGCCCGCGCAGAAGAGGCTCGCCAGCGTTTACAGCAGGGCGCAGACTTCGCGTCGGTGGCCCGTGAGTACAGCGACGATCGTGGTAGCGCCATGAACGGCGGCGACCTGGGCTGGGTGCGCCCTGGCCAAACGGTCCCTGCGTTCGAAGAAGCCATGACGTCTCTCAGCCCGAACCAGCTCTCCGAGCCTGTGCGCTCGCAGTTCGGCTATCACGTCATCGAAGTGCTGGAGCGTCGCCGTCAGGACGTGACCGAAGAGAGCCGTCGTGAGCAGGTGCGCCAAGCGATTTTCCAGCGTCGTGCCAACGAAGAGCTGCAAACCTGGCAGCGTGAAATCCGTGAACAGGCCTTCGTGGATATTCGTCTCTAATGACGCGGCCGCTGCTGTTGACCACCGGTGAGCCTGCGGGCATCGGGCCAGAGCTTGCGCTGATGCTGGCCGCTCGTGGGCAATTAGCCAACACGGTGGCGGTGGGTGACCCGCAGATGCTGCGCCAGCGCGCCGCGCTGCTCGGGCTGGCCGTAGAGGTCGTCGAGGCCGCGCCGGGTAGCTTGGATATATCCTCTCCAGGGCGTTTGGTGGTGTGGCCCGCCACACTGCGAGCGCCTGCCACGCCTGGGGTGCTCGATCCCGCCAATGCCCGCTACGTGTTGGAGACACTGCAAATTGCCGTAGACGCCTGCCAAGCAGGGCAGGCTGCGGCAATGGTCACCGCGCCGCTGCATAAAGGGGTCATCATCGAAGGGGGCTTTCCCCACTTCACCGGCCATACCGAGTGGTTGCGCGACGCCTGTGGCGTCGATGAGGTGGTGATGCTGCTGGCGACCGATGCCGCGCTGCATGCCAAGAACCCGCTTTGGCAAGGCAGCGGCGATTTGCGCGTGGCGCTGGTGACGACTCATCTGCCGCTGCGTGACGTGGCCGATGCCATCACGTTCGAGCGGGTCACCCAGATTAGCCGCTTACTGGCCGCTGACCTGCGGCGCCAATTTGGCATCTTGAATCCGCGCATTGCGGTGTGCGGCCTCAACCCCCATGCCGGGGAAGAAGGGCATTTGGGGCGCGAAGAGCTGGACACGATCATTCCGGCCCTCGACGCGCTGCGTGCCGACGGGTTGGATATCCAAGGGCCGCTGCCCGCCGATACGCTGTTCACTCCACGCCACCTAGCCGGAGTCGATGCGGTGCTGGCGATGTATCACGACCAGGGCTTGGCAGTGCTAAAATACGCAGGCTTTGGGCAAGCTGCGAATATTACCCTCGGCCTACCGCTGGTACGTACTTCAGTGGACCACGGCACCGCGCTGGATTTGGCGGGCCGCGGCACTGCCGACCCCAATAGCCTGGGCGTTGCGCTCGCCCTCGCGCAGCGCCTTGCTGCTCAGCGTGCCAGCACCCTGGCCGCTTTATGAATCAACCCTCCAAGGAACACTGTTAGATGTCTCAAGTGCCTCAGCAGCACCGTGCTCGTAAACGCTTCGGTCAAAACTTTCTGCGTGACCTCGGCATTATTTCGCGTATCGTCCGCGCTATCGGGCCACGCGAAGGCGACCGACTCGTCGAAATTGGCCCTGGGCAAGGGGCACTGACGGCGCCGCTGTTAGAGGCAACCGGCAAGCTGGAAGTAATCGAACTCGACCGCGACCTGATTCCTGGCCTACGGGTGCAGTTTTTCAACTACCCCGAGTTCGTGATTCACGAAGGCGACGCGCTGAAGTTCGATTTTGCCGAGCTGAAGGGCGATGGCCCGGCGCTGAGGGTAGTGGGTAACCTGCCTTACAACATCTCCACGCCTTTGATCGTGCATTTGCTGAGTATGGGCAGCGCCATCGCCGATATGCACTTCATGCTGCAAAAAGAGGTAGTGGAGCGCTTGGCCGCCGAGCCAGGCAGCACCGACTGGGGCCGTCTTTCCGTCATGGCGCAGTACTACTGCCAGGTAGACCATCTGTTCATCGTGCCGCCGGAAGCCTTTGTACCGCGTCCGAAGGTAGATTCCGCGATTGTGCGCTTAACGCCCCACGAACACCTGCCCCACACCGCCGATGACCCGACGCTGCTGTTCGAGCTGGTGAAGCTGGCCTTTGGCCAGCGGCGTAAAACCCTGCGGAATAACCTGAAAGGGCGGGTGAGTGCCGACACGTTGGAAGCGCTAGGCATTGACCCTGCACGGCGGCCGCAAACTCTAACCGTGGCGGAGTACGTGGCAATTGCCAACCAAGTAGCCGCCGATGAGGCGGCCAGCGCAGTGGCTAACGGTGATACTAAGGGGAGTGATGAGGCTTGAGCGGTTTAGACATTGAGGTGAGCGTCACGCCGGAGTTTCGTGACGCAGAGTCTAGCGACAGTGAATCCCGCTACGTGTTTAGCTACACGGTGACGGTTCATAACCAAAGCCCGCACAGCGTACAGCTAATGGCGCGTTACTGGAAAATCACCCAGGGCAGCGGCGACAGCCAAGAGGTGCGTGGCAAGGGCGTGGTGGGCCAGCAGCCGCTGATTGGCCCTGGCCAGCGTTTTCGTTATACCAGCCGGGCGATTTTGCAAACGCCGGTCGGTGTGATGGAGGGTGCCTACACCCTGCTTAATACGTATACCCAGCGGGCTTTTGATGTGCCCGTTTCGCCTTTTCGTCTAGCGGTGCCCCGTCAACTGCACTGAACTCTGTTAGCCGGGAATGCCCATGAGTATCTATGTCATTGGCGACCTGCACGGCTGCCATGTTGAATTTATTAGCCTGCTGGAAGCAATAGACTTTAACCCGACCCACGATACGCTCTGGCTGGTTGGGGATTTGATTAACCGTGGCCCAGGGTCGCTTGCCTGCCTGCAGGAAGCTAAAGCGCTGGGCAGTGCCGTGCGCTGTGTGCTCGGTAACCACGATTTTCACCTGCTGGTGGTCGCTCGCGGGGGCGGCAGATTGAAGAAAAACGATACGCTGGACGATATTCTCGCCTCGCCCCAGCGGGAAGCGCTGCTGGATTGGCTGCAGAGCCAGCCTTTGGCGGTTCAAGAAGGCAATGCGTTAATGACCCACGCCGGAGTGTTGCCGAGCTGGAGTGCTGAGCAGGCTCTGGCGCTGAGCGGTGAAGTGCAGGCGGCGCTACACAGTGAAAGCGTGGGTGCGTTTCTGACCCAGTTGTTTGGTAATCAGCCTGACCGTTTCCGGGAGGACTTGGAAGGCGTGGATCGCCTGCGCTGCATCGTTAACGTGTTTACCCGCATGCGCTTCATTGATGCGCAGGAGCGCCTCGATTTTGCCGCCAAGGAGGGGCTCGATAGCGCACCGGCAGGCTTTGCCCCCTGGTTTCAATTTGCTCGTCAGGATGATCTGCACATTCTGTTTGGCCACTGGGCGGCACTGGAAGGGCGCACGCCGAATGCGAAGATCAACGTTCAAGGGCTAGATACCGGCTGCGTGTGGGGTGGCTCGCTCACCGCGATGAACCTGGACACCGGTGAGCGTACTAGCGTGCCGAGCCTGCAAGGAGGCCGTTAAGTGTTTCAACAGGATGCATTGACCCAAGGGCTTGACGTTTACCGGGTAGGCGGCGCGGTGCGGGATGCGCTGCTTGGCTGGCCAGTAGTGGACCACGACTGGGTGGTGGTGGGTGCCACACCGGAAGCGATGCGTCAGCGGGGCTTTAAACCCGTTGGCCGAGATTTTCCGGTGTTTTTGCACCCGCACACCGCGGAAGAGTATGCGCTGGCGCGCACCGAGCGTAAGTCCGGCCATGGCTACAGTGGTTTCGAGGTGTATGCCAGCCCCGATGTAACACTGGAAGAGGATCTCTCCCGGCGTGACCTAACGATCAATGCCATTGCCCAAGGGCCAGGCGGCCAACTGACAGACCCCTTTCACGGCCAGCAGGATATAGAGCAGCGCCTGCTGCGCCATGTATCGCCTGCGTTTAGCGAAGACCCGCTGCGGGTGCTGCGTACTGCGCGCTTTTTAGCCCGCTATGCTCACTTGGGTTTTACCATTGCCCCAGATACCCACACGCTGATGCGTGAAGTGAGCCAAAGCGGTGAGCTTGGCCACTTAGCCGCAGAGCGGGTGTGGATAGAAACCGAGAAAGCATTGGGTGAACCCAATCCTGAACAATATTTCACCACGCTAAACGAGTGCCAGGCGTTTGCCACTTGGTGGCCTGAGCTTGCCGAGGGCGAGACGTTGACTGCTGCCCTCGATGCGCTAGCCAGCGCGCCTGAGACCTCGTCACCCGCGCTGGCCCACTGGCGCTATGCGCTATTGGTATCGGTGCTTAGTGATGAGCAGCGCGACGCGCTAGCGAGCAGGCTGCGGCTGCCCAACTCAGTAGCGCAGTTGGCTCGCCATACCGCGCTGACTAAAGCGTTGCTCAATGAACCGTTAAACGGCGAGCGAGTGTTGCACTGGCTGGAGCGGCTGGATGGCTGGCGTAAACCTGCCCAGGTAGCGGCGCAGCTGGCGCTTGTTAGTCGTCTGGCACCTGAGCGCCAAGCTGTGCTGCGCGCTGCGTGGCAGGCAGCGCAAGCGGTAAGCCCGCAAGCGCTGCTGAGCGAGGGGTATCGGGGAGCGGCATTAGGAGAAGCGCTGCGCCAGCATCGGCAGAAGGCGGTGGCAGGTGCGTTAGGCGAGGGGTAGTCGCGCTAGCGCGGCATCGCCGCACGAGGCTGCGGATCTGCTTGGGAAATCCAACGGCCCCGCCAGTGAAAATCAATCGCCCACAGGCGCTGGTCACCTAATGTGAAGCGCTTCCAGAGTGTAGCGTAGGATGTTTGGCAGGCGGGGTGGCGCTCGTTGGGTAACAGTTCAGCGAGTGGCTGGAGCACAAAGGCATTGTGGGTGATTTCCGCGCGGGGCAGGGCGACGCCATCAATCGTATCGCAGACACTGCCGACGGTCAGCAGGTCGATATCCAGAGCACGAGGGCTGTATTTAGCCATGTTGGGGGTGCGGCCATGATCAATCTCAAGCTGCTTAGACCACGCCTGGAGCTCACCCACCGACCAGTCGCTATCAAACGCCACCACTAAGTTGTAAAAGTTGCGGCTGTCCTTGAAACCTACGGGCTCGCTTTCAAAAATGCGCGATATCTGTAGGCGGCCAAACGTAGCTTCTAGAGCATCCAGGCAGAGGCGAATATGCGTGTCGGGATCAATGTTGCTGCCTAGACTGAGAGTTACCAGGCTCATAAGTTCGGGTCCTTGGTAGCCTCCGGCAGCGTACCGCGAGTGATTTCAAGACCAACGCTTGCCGCTTGAGGCACCGCGCCCGGCTTTCGGACGGTCATGCGCAGCCAGCTAATCGGGAATTCATGTTGCAAGCAGGCGGCGAGACGTTCAGCGAAGGTTTCTACCAAGGCGAACTGATGCTCGTCGGCGAACTGCTGGATTCGCTGGCATATCGCGGCATAATCAAGCGTTAAGCGTAAATCATCCGTAGCGGCCGCTGGCCGAATATCCGTTGCCAGCGATAGATCCAGGCTCAGCGATTGCGTTATCGTGCGTTCCCAGTCGTAGACACCGATGACGGTGTCTACGGTGAGTGCTTCGATCAAAATGCGGTCCACAGGCCTTCCCCAGGGTCAACAAGCGGGCGATTGTACTTGAGGATGACCAGAAACGACAGTAAGGCAGCGGCGTTGGCCGCTAATGCCAGGGTGGGCAGGCCATGATATGGATAGTGATCGGCTATTTAAGCGGCAGTTGGCTGGCGGCAGTGAGCGTATGTCGGTGGGCCGGTGTGACGGATCCACGGTTTTGCGGCTCTTACAACCCAGGATTTTCGAACGTGCTCCGCCTGTATGGTCCAAGGCTCGCCGCGGCCACGCTGCTGCTCGATGCGTTAAAAGGGGTGCCTGCAGTGCTGGCTGCCAAGCTGCTGGCGCTGCCGGTATGGCTGCAGGGGCTTGTCGGCTTGGCTGTGCTGCTGGGACACAGCTACCCGATTTGGTTTAGCTTCCGTGGTGGAAAGTCGGTCTCCAGTGCGTTTGGCGTGTTGCTGGTATTGGTGCCCAGCGTGGCGCTGATCACGGCGCTTTGCTGGGCGCTACTCGCGTGGCGTTTGCGCACGGCGGCGGCGGCATCGCTCGTTAGCGCGCTGTTGGCACCGCTGCTGTGTCTCTGGCTAGCCCCTGGCTACGTCAGCGTTGTAGGGGGCTTTAGCCTGCTCGTATTAGCCCGCCATGGCCTCAATATTCGCCGCTTACGCCGTGGGGAAGAGCCGCCCCTACGCGGATAGCCCTACGCGGATAGCCCTACGCGGATAGGCGCGAGAGCTACCGTGGTGCTGTAAGCGTATCGAGCGGCCAGCGAGGGGTCGCCTGCATTATGCCGTTGTCATCACGCTCGCCGGCTGCCAAGCGCTGCGCACCGACATAGGCAATCATGGCGCCGTTGTCGGTACAAAAGCGCCCGCGAGGGTAATAAGCACGGGCTTGGCGCTTTTGGGTCTCCAGCGCTAGCCGTTCACGCAAGCGCGTATTGGCGCTGACGCCGCCTGCCATCACGATGCGTTTTAGGCC
>Ga0209349_1001781_pt1 | contig 10547 bp, 6 predicted proteins | sample ETNvirnome_2_130_FD_184067 | JGI IMG/M metagenome (GOLD analysis project Ga0209349, IMG submission 184067) | Marine viral communities from the Pacific Ocean - ETNP_2_130 (SPAdes) (version 2) | ecosystem: Environmental > Aquatic > Marine > Oceanic | place: Pacific Ocean | collected 2013-06-22
GTTTTAGCATGTCAACTAGTTTCTTGTGAAGTCCTCCATCTGTCTCTAGTTTTTCTTTATTTATACATATATAATAGCATGCTTCTCGGTCGATGTCAAGGTCAAAAAACCATTTTTCTTCAAGATCGCCCATATCTAAAGCACCGAACGTTCTAATTCGACAAATTTCAGAAGGCTTTGCTACAACTCCAATTTCTGGCTCATTATGTTCAAAATAATTTATATAATGAATTGTAGATTGAATTGTATTATTTAAAACATCGTAATATCCTTTAATTGGGATATTCGGTATCATTTCTTCTAATTTTTGATTTGAAATAAGTGTGATGGATTTGAATAATCCTGAGCGTGCATATTCTTGTAAAACGCCAAATGTGGCATTTTCTACTAATTTGGGAATTCCGGACAACAACTCGATATCTGGTCTAATATAAAATAGCTCTATTTGTTTATCTTTAAGCTGTTCCAAAATACCTAAAGTATAATTTGAGCTATAAGAGGCCCCAACTATGAAGAACTGTACTTTATCGTCAACATCTTTAAAGAATTTCTTAAGATCGGGAGTATTTTCTTCATATTCCTCTGGGGTTTCATAACGCTTTAACCTAAAATTGTATTTTGATGTTCGCTTAACACCGTCATTCAAGCAATAAACATTATATTGAGATAAATCTGAAAAATTCTTGGCGATTTTAGAACCAGCATTGCCTAAGCCAACTATCGAAATCATATTTTTAATTCCTCGAAATCATAACAGTTTTTTCCGGCATTTACATTGACTTTATAATCGCCTTCTTCAAAAATCTTTTTAATCTCCGATACATAGATGCGCTCATCGTCGCTAAAATCGATTACAATTTCATCATGAATAATATGAGAAATAAAAGACTTCTTTCCGTCGAGGAACTTATCGATTTTAACTGCTCTGCTAAGCACGCGATCTGATGTCGTACTCTGAATTAAATAGTTAAAAGCCTTCCGTTTGTCTACTTGAATTTTTCTTCCGTATATAGTATTAATGTAACCTTCTTTATACCATTTGTCAAGTATTTTTTCGCGATTATAACAATCAGCTTCGATGATATTTGATTTAGGATTGTAAAACCAAGCAAAGAAACGAAGTTTCGCAGTTTTTCTATCAATTTCATCTTCAAATATATTCTTCATGTTCCATTCATGGACATCGCCTTTTGGCTGTTCTTGTCCTGCGAGTTCAAAAAAAGTTCTGATCTCCGCTCCATTATAATCGAGTGAAATAAACCAGTTATTGTGCGGCTTTATAAGGCGCCGATAATCTCTTCTGACTGTTAGTATCGGAAAAGAATTTTCATTAGTCGTAAGGCGCCCTGTGACAGTCCCAAACATGTTATAATCGATGTAGTTGTAATTTTTTAAAAGCTCATTTGTCTTAGAGCGGCCCATAGAAGTATAATATAGTTCTCGACAGCCTTCTTGGTTGAGATTAAGATTTTGATATTTTATCTTATGCATCAATTTCTGAATATCATTCAATAATTCATAGTTTTCTGGCTTTTCGTAAGTCTCGAATACATGCTCTGTAATTTTGTTTTTGATCTCGCAAAATTCCAACAAAAAACTGTCAGGAACAAGATCAAAAAAGCAATGTTCTCGGAGATTAATTCTTCCGATTTTAAAACTTTTGAGATAAGCGCGGAAACGTCTTTGTATTCTCCGCAATTCTTCTATTAATTTATCTGGACAAGCTTTTTCGAGACTATCGCCATTCGCGTATAACCACGCATATTCTATTTTTGGATCTGTAATAGATCCTGTATATTTCCAAGTTTTTGTTAAATCTGGGGGAATTTCGTCAAAATGTAATTTGCCACCAACATATACACCAGCACACTCACTTTTGTCGTCTAATGTCTGAAAATACAATTTTACTCCGAAGCATCTCTTGCAGTAATACGCTTTTTAATATTATAACTCAAAGAGCCCTGATAGTCAAACGTTTTATTCAAAACAGTTTCGAATTGGCTTATTGCTACGTGATCAGATCGCGTATTAGCAATCTCGATAACATCGTCAATCAACAATTGGCGCTCATTTTCTGTAAATTCTGATTCTTCTTCTTCGAAGCGTATTTTACAATATAATTCGATGAAATATTGCTGCGAGTAACGACTTTGAAGTTGAGATAAATTACGATAATTTTCAGGCTTCTTTTCTCGCATAATTGTCTGCCCATTGCATTCTTCTGTATATTGAATAATTCTTGGTTTTACAAAATTATATATATCTAAAAGTCTTTGCTGAAAACTTCTAAAGTATGAGAAATGGGCGCTTTGATAAGCAAAATTTAAAACTTCATCCGTTGAATTAAATCCATATCGTGTCGCATATTGTATCATGGGCGAGGATCCTATATCGGCAACTAATCTCCATGGAACATTTTTATCTATCATAAAGCCATAAGTTGCAGCAGCATTCATAAAATATTCCCAATTATTACTGTCTATAAAGGTTTGCGCTTTGCCATCATCGTTGGACGCGTCCAAATTAGCAATTTCTATTGCTAATCCAGATACTGTAATTGGACATCTTCTACTTTTAACATACGCAACAAGTGTAAAGGGCGAATATTTGCTATTTATCTTAGACCAATTAATAATAAATTGAGCAAAATCATCAAAATTTTCTATTTTGGTTGTACTTCCAGCTAGAGCAGTACGATATATCGCCCTTAATTGATTTATATATTGTTGATAACGAACTCTTGGATCTTCATATGCTTTGTAAGCCTTTATATTGGTTAAATAAGGATCCTTTGTGTCAATTTTCTTAGTTATGGCAGCTTTACGAAATTGTTGTTCTAAATCATTAAAAGCATCCACAACAAAATTAAGCGCTTGCATATTATTTTCCGGAGCGGAAGTAGTATTTAGAGGTTTTAAATTCTTACTTTTTTGAGGCACGATTATCGGTACAAAACGTCGAGTAACGCGTCCGTACATCATTTTTTCAGCAATAAAATCAATTAAATTAGTATAAGCAGCATTACTAGCAGTACCTTTATAATATAACCTCTTATTAAATAAAAAGAAAGTTGATTCTGTATTATTCTCTGCAAAAAAGTCTGACATTTATTATATTATCTCCAAATTTATATAAAATTAAATCGCTACTCGGCGCGGGAGGACTTGTAGCGGGTTGAAGTGCGGCCCCCTGGCGTAGTAGTAGTGACTTTACCACCTCTTCCGGCGCCAGTGTAGCGGAGATCTCCGGTATGTTCGTCAACAACTTTGGCGCCATTCCTAGTTGATTGTTCTTCGGGTGGCCATCTGATTTGTGCCGCAGTTTCTTCGGCTATACTCGTCATTTCGGCTTGCAATGTCGCCCCAAGAGCCGTACAATTTGCCGAGGCACTAACTTGCTGGGGACCGGCGGAAGTGGAAGCTTCCTCATGAGCAATTTCGGCAACCCATTTAGCAGTAATTTCTGTTTCGGCCAAACCAGGGCCGAGAGCGTGAGAAGAGCGTATAATCATATAATACCCTCCAATACCAAACTGGGTTAAATCGAGTCCCCCTGCTTGGGCTGCGGGATCAAAACCTCGCGGTTCAATATAAATATAGGAGCCAGGATAAGAATTTACATCCAAAACAGTCTTAATGTTGGCATCATACAGCACTCTTAATTGTTGCAAACCATCATAGCCATGTTGTTCAAATCTTACTTCTGCTAGTCCTGGCGAATCTGTTTTAACTAAATCAATTGTTTTAACAATTCCTCTATCTTTGCCAATTTGATAATGCCAAATGCCCCGAGGATGATCTTCGTCTTTCTTTCCATTCTGAAGCTCTGAAGGTTGTACTCTGCCCGCAAAATATGTTAAATAGTATATTTCACTGTCAAGTCCCTCGTCTGGGACTGCATTGTCTCTTTTGCCCATTGTAGCAAGAATAGGGTATGTATTTTCCGCGGACCATTCCGAAATATCCATTCTTGTTTTCGTCTTACCATAACACCACTCTGTAATTGTATCATGTTCTGTAACTTCTTTTTTATAAGCTGTTATTGCAGCCTGTGATAGTGTCACCTTTTGTTTGGCTCTATTGCCATAACAAGTATCGTTATTCAAAAAATCGCGAATGAATTGATTGAAGAATTCATTAAGAAATGTTGCCAATGGATAAATTGTACGTTCCTTTTTAAGCACACGTTCGGTTAAAAATTCTAGAAAATATTTCGCAGAAATTGGAATATCGCCAAGATTAAACCTTCTTTTTACAATTGTTTCTCCGGTGTCGTCGGTAAACTCAACTGGGCCCAGCAATATCCTAAATTTTTTAAAATTTACCGCAAATCTTACGTAATTGGTGTATTCTTCTCTAAGATCTTCTTCAATCTCTTCGTTCAGCGCCATGGCGCTGACCAATTGATTTTGAACTTCGTCTAATGAGTTTTCAATATTCTTTAATATAACATCTATCAAATCGCTAACATAGAAAAATGTTATATTTCCATAAAAATCAAGCGTTGCAACAAAGCCGTCTGACGGAGGAGTATCATCTCCGGCTGCCGGTGGTCCAGTCGTGCGTGCGCGCTGGGCGGCATCCACGGTGACCTCAACGGCACCACTTTTTCTAACAAGATCTATAAATTCATCGTCTATTTTCCCAAATGGGCCGCCCACACGATAATCGTCTAATTTATTCAGTGGAATATTAATACTTTTAATTTTCTTATTCTCTATCATGCTTTCTAACAAAGCTTGCGTATTTAATGTCTTTTCGTTTTCTATTAATTGTACTTGTTCGGGATCATTTTTTAATTTTTCTAATTCTTTTTGTGATTCTTCAGAATTGCATTTTTTAGAGAATGCCTTATATTTAAGCTTTCTTACAATTTGATTTGCCGTTACATCTGCTTTAGTAAAAATATTAAATTGAGGTTGATCAAAAAAATCTTCAACATAAGCGAGATAATTTATTGTAAATGTTGTTCTGCCTAATTCATCAAGAGCAAAGTGATGGACGGTTGGCGTTAAATTTAAAGTTATGGGAGAATTGTATATAGCGTTTTTTAATTTTGTGGAAATGATATTGGTATCCGCTCCGGTCGGATTTGCCCAGCCAACAATCGCTTTTAATCTAAAATTTAATTTACTAGTATCGATAATGGTAGATCCTTGATCGCCCCGATCTAATTCAAACGTTTTACTGCCGGCAGTTTTCATGGCCAAATCAGTATATTTATAATTTCGGTCCACAAAACGCGGCGAAATGCCCGATCCCTGGTCGAGCAGTCCTGGCCGGTCGCGCAAAAGCTCGCTAAATGAATTGGCATGTAAAACCAATTTTGCTCTAATTGCTTTTTTAATTGCAAATAGATTGGTAGCCTCATATGTAAAATTAAAACTCTTTAATCCAACGCCGCGGCCGCGAACACCTGGATTCAGAAAATCAGCAACATCTTTTTTACTATAATGAGAATCAAAGTTCATTTCTATTTGATATTCGTTGCCTTCCTCATCAGAAATTACTTTGTAAAGGCGAATCATGGGTTGTAAGGCTGAGATTGCCTGTGTTTCCATCTCAAAAAATGTTTCTTTATTCGGAGGCTGTGTTAAGACGTTAATTAGCGCATAAGGATCTCCGTCTAATAGTAAGCTAGCATTGCGAGATTGACCTACATACGGAAGCTGTTTTGAGGGGGGCGCCCAATCGACTATAGCAGCCGCTTTGTCCAACTCGGATCCCCCATGAAGACCGGCTGGGTGCAATGGATCAAGATAATCTTTTTTTGCTTGCGCAAATTCTTGAATATTGGCTAATAAAAGACATTGTTCTTTAAATCTAATATCTTTGAAGCCGAAACCGCCAAGATCTGCCCATTTTATATCTCCTTTATTGGCGTCTTCTAGCCTCTGCTTGGCCGCTGCAGCGTCGGCTTCGGCATTGGCGATTTCCTCCGGGGTTCCCCCGGGCATGCCATTGGCTCCCTTGTATCTGGCCGCGGCCGCGGCCCTTTCAGCCATCTCGGCATCCTCTTCTCGGCATGCTGTCTCAGCAGCTATATATTCGTCCAGCGGATCTTTTTTATCTACCAGTCCTTTATACAAATTGTCATCGTCGTCGTTCAGGAGCAACAAGTCGCGAAGATCCTCCAATTCTTGTTGTTGATCTGAGGATATCCAACTCCTTTGCGCGGCGGCGAGCACTGCATCGCTCAGTGCGTGGCGCTCATTTTCGAAGGAGCCTTCTTTCCTAAAATCTAAATCGCCAGAATTTGCCCCGGGAGTTCCAGTGGGATCTGCGGCCCGTTCTCTGGCTTCGGTGCTAAAGACTCCGGCCTTGCCATCGTAGGCACCATAAATGGCTTTCTGCAAGTCCTCCGACAAATTATTATGCGCCTCATTATATGTTTCCATTGCTGTTGCATACTTTTCGGCGGCTGCGGTGGTCGCTTGGCCATGATCCCTTTCAAACGCGTTTACAGCGAGATCCCTTTCATCGCATTTCTCTGTGGACGTTTGACCCGGAAGGTAAAAAAGCCCCATATCTTTCTAAACTCCCAAGATCTTTAATGCTTCTTCAATATTTAGAGGAATTGCAAGAACGGCACCATTTTTTATAGTAGCTTCGGTACCATAGCCATTCCACCATGCAATAACCCACCAATATTCAGAATCACCATAATATTTGTGCGCGAGAGTATATAATCTATCGCCATATTTCCAAACATGTCTAACTCTCTTTAAACTTGCACGGTCAGCTACGGTCGGATTTCCAATTTGCTTTGTAGCGTAATGCGTAATTGCTCTTTTATCTCGCGACTTTCTCAATGGAGCATAATAACTGCTATCATTTATTAGTTTTCTATCTTTGTTATATCTTGTCGGCATAATATGTGTTCCTTGTTATTTTTTGGGAGTACTCACATTCAGATCTCCAAGTGCCTCACTTAACTCTGATCGGGCCCTGAAAAAACTAGTAAGTTCGGCAACTTCTTCGGAGAGGGCGGCATCCTCTCCTTCGGCCGACACTGTAGGTTGAGCCTCACCCTCGGTCATAGCAATTGCTGCATTCACCGCGGTCAGGATCACACCATCAGCGGCCTCGGCTGCGGCTCTGGCTGCGGCTTCGGCTCTGGCTGCGGCTTCGGCTCTGGCTGCGGCTTCGGCCTCGATGACTTCCGGATTAGCTTGGGGGGCTCCATATACCTCGCCATGGTTAACGCCTTCAGCCTCGGTAGCAGCTTCCCAGCCGGTTGAAATTTCGTGTATGACCGAAAATCCTAAATTAACTTCAATTAATTTAGGCAAAATGGTGCCACTTTGTACTTCTACAACGCCATAATCTGTATTCTCAAGATTATGATTTACTGTAAAACTATCTATAACGCCTAAAAGTCCTTGATCGGCAGCAGATCCAAACCCATATGCTGCAGCTATCTTTTTCGCGCTGTCAGCGGTAGAAGCGGTAGAATCAGAATCCTGAGTTTTTTGTAACAAATTCATCACTTTTATTCTTATTAATGGAGACTGTGCTATTGTCTGTGCCTTATTAACGTCAGTATAAGCTGGATATAAAAATTGAGTCACAGCTTGTACTTTGGCTAGATTTTCATAGGCTTCACCTTCAGTAGCGGCAGGAACTTTAAATGCTAAACTTATCTTTCTTATCGTATTCTTGAACATATAAATAGGATCTATGCGACCATACACAGTTTCTGCTGCCCAGTCAGAATTCCATGTTTCATTAAACGCCGTTATAAAAGCTTTAAAATAAACTGATTTTTTTGAGGGCAAATGATAAAAAGATAAAACTAGGCCGCCATTTTGAGCTAATGCATCAGAACCATCAACGAGCCCTTGAGAAGCAGCTTGACTATATTTATCAACATTAAATGATTTATCTGCCATGATATAGCTCCTTATTCAAAATTAACTGCATGAATTTTCTCGCCTACTACTTCGACTACAAAATCAGCCAATTTCTCGCCTCTCAAATCAATTGAAATTGGCTGTCGTACTTTTTCTATTGTTCTTCCTGGGGTGTGGGGGGCTTCACCTGTTCTTCCTGCGGTCGTTGTAGCTGCTGGCGCGACCGTGGCTAGCGCTCTGCCGGCAACTGCGGCCGCGGCTGCAGCAGTCATAGAGGCGGCAAATTCAATATTCTTTCTCATTGGAATATCTGTTATAGCTTTCCCAATCTTCATTATATTCTCGGCTGCTTCTGGCGCCGTGAGGGCAGTGAAAAGACCGGTAATACCAGATAAAACACCAGAAATCAAAGAACCAAGAGCATCAATTAGCTTTGTCATTTGAGTAATCGGGTTTAATGTCTCAAAAACGGCTATAGCAATATCTTTAAAAACATGTGCAATCTTGGCGAGACCTTCAAGGAAAGTCGAAGCGCTAACATCTTTTGTGAAAAGCCACGTTATAAGCAAGGCGACGGCGGCCGCGATGGCGCCCAGCGCGAAGAGTAACCCACCAGTTGATAGATTTAAAGCGGCGAATGCGCCGGCCCAACTATATGTCCCCACAGTCGCGACTGTCTGGGCAGTCGTTGTCGCGATAGTGGCGGCCCTCCATATTGCTAAAGCTTTCGATATGAACATTATACCCTGACCGAGCTTTACCAGGACACCTAAAATAACTAGCGATTTGGCAAGAGTAACCACGGCATCGGAGTTCTCGCCCAACCATTTTGTAAATTCGACAAATTTGTCTATAAGTGGTGTAAGAATGGGTATCATTTGCACAAATGCCATATTAAGGTTTTCTTGGAAAGTTGCCATATCACGCGCCCTTTCTGCAGCTTCTTTAATACTTTGCGTACTTTCCTTTGTTGCTCCCGTTACAAGACCTATATTGTCACTCATTATCAGTGCGAGTTCATTAACATCAGATAAGCCCATTGATTCTGCAAAGAATTTCTTCTGATAATAAGACATATTATCGAATTCTAAGCCGGCGTTCGAAAGTGAATCTCTAATCATACCAAAACGTTCTGCCGGATCTGTGGTCATCATGAGATCCATTGCATTAACAAAATTGCCGCCTATTGCTGCATTTAATTTACCTGCCATTTCGGCGGCGCCCTCGAACGTATCAAATTTATCCGTAATACGAAGAATCTTCTCCATTTCCATACCGGTAACCTTAGAAGCAATTGCTAAATCTTTAAATGCATCGACGCCTTGAACTCCCATCTTTGCCATCATATTTCCGGCACCAGCAAAATTTCGTGCCATTTCTTGGGGTGCAACACCTAGATTTTCTGCAAATTTCTCCAGATCGACCATATTTTGGCCGGCTTCTTTTGTTCCCATACCAAGCGCTTTAGTTGAAATCTGAACACTTTTAGCAAAATCTTGATGGCCAATACCCGTTCTTGCCAAAATAGCGCCAGTATCGATTAATGAATCTCTTTGTTCTTTTGAAGCAAAAGTAAAATCTGTAAATGTTGTATATAGAGATTGGGCTGCAGCGGAAGTTTCTTTTGCCGTTACTCCAAATTCACGAGTTCTTCCATACGATTCTGTAACAGATCTCGCAAATTCTCGATTGGCGCCGGTTGCTTTCATAAAGCCGGCTTCCATGTCATATAAGTCTATAGCAAGATTAATAATAGACTGTGTAAATTGTGTGACGACAGCCGTAGCTAATCCCACCGCGGTCGTCCAGTACTTTAAATTACCGGCTTTCCAGCCCGCGTCGATATCTTTAAGCTTGCTGCCGATGTCTGCAAGATTCTTGACATTTAAAAGACTTTTAGGATCGGGCGCGGTTCCGGTAAACATCTTAGAGAATGTTTGAGATAGGCTCTCGGCGCTATCTTTGGATCGTAAAATTCTTTTATTTATTTCTTCTAATGCCTCTTTCTCTTTTTCGAGCGCCTCAAGTTCTTTTAGGGCGCTTTCATGCGCGTCAAGGCGCCCCTGATTTATAGTAACATCCATTTTTTTGCGCGTAGCTATTATCTTTTGGCTAATTATGTCAAATTCGGCCTGTCGAGCTTCAGCTGCGGCTGTGGCAGAGCCGCCTATTTCATTATACAGATCTCTTATGGCTTCTAATTGTCCAATGTCCTCACCTCGATCACGGGCGGTCAGACCAGAAGCTTCGGCACCAGTAGTTTTTTTTCCCACTGTTTTGGCCAAGCTCTCAACAGCAGCCGTCAACGTATTTATTCTGTCATCAATAGTGGCCAATGTTAAAGCCCTCTTTAATCTATAAACTAATTAGTAATCCATAAAAAAGATAAGACCGCCGAAGCAGTCTTATCTATCTTATTACTTACATTTTGGATGGTAGCTTGGGCTGATTATGAGCAGTTAGCGTTTGAGTTTTGGAATTATTACCACTGGAAGCATCTTCGATTGCTTCTTTTTCCATCTCAAGTTGTTTGATAAGCCTCTCGACAAACCACTTTCTAAGCCCTATAGGCAGGTTATAAGCTTCAGAAAAACTCCATCCACCCGAATACTTCAGAAAGAAAAATTGCTCATATATGTTTTCCATGTATTCATCGGTCAGGCCAAAAAAAGTCCGCTGTGAGCGGCACCTCCAT
>Ga0209349_1001782_pt1 | contig 10547 bp, 8 predicted proteins | sample ETNvirnome_2_130_FD_184067 | JGI IMG/M metagenome (GOLD analysis project Ga0209349, IMG submission 184067) | Marine viral communities from the Pacific Ocean - ETNP_2_130 (SPAdes) (version 2) | ecosystem: Environmental > Aquatic > Marine > Oceanic | place: Pacific Ocean | collected 2013-06-22
GCGTTGAATCCGAAGAAGTTAGATTATAAAGTAATAGGGACTAAAAGATATAAGAAAAGTTATTAGCGTAAACTAAAGGCGCTTTTACGTCTTCCCTTTTTAGGTTGCGTAGCAGGGTCAATACTTTCTTTCATTAGTCTCTCATGTTTACGCATTAAATATTTATTAATTTCTTTTGGGCTAATGTCATCCATCATTAAAGGTCTTTCTACAAACTCTTTATTCCATTCTCTTATTAAACGCTTAACCATGATGTCGTTACCCTGTAACATATAATCAAAGATTTCTTTTTTAGTAGCTGTAAGCATAGTCCTTCTACGGTCAGCTCTTTGTTTAGGAGTTTCAAACCGCCTCGCGAATCTTTTCGGGGCAGTCCCTAAAACGGGGGCAACATATTTGATGGCTCTTTGGGCGGTGATAGCATGGGGCCCAAGCTCAACCATATCCGTTCCTATCCTAAGCATTGCATCGTATAGTTTAAAAGCGTCTTGTATTACAACTGGTTTTGCAAAAAACTCAACATTTCTCCAAATGCTTTCGGATGCTATAATATCCGTTACAACACCAAAAGAACCAACCGCTGTCAATCCTTGTATAAAATCTCCCATTGTATACTCTTTACCGTCAACGTCAAGCTTATAATTATCATCATAAATATCTTCGCCAGACAATCCCCTAGAAAGGGTAGCCTTGGCCCAGTTAACAAAGATACCTCCGGCAAACCCAGCTGCACCCAACCTTAAAAAGAAAGCCATATCTTTATCTTTCATGGCTTGATTGGCCCAGCGCAACATCATCTCTCCCTGCCTATAGCCAAAGCGTTTAAACAATAAGAAAGGTTGCATCTTTGGGTTAGCGGCAAACGATGGTTCTAAAAATACATTTCTTTGTAATTGGGTGTTCTTTGAAAATTCAGACATAACTCTACCCATAGATTTGGCGGTCATTTTCATACTCAAGTCCCTGACGCCCATCTCTCTTAAATTCCTTATCGCCATGTCTCTTTTCTTAGCCTGCCTTAAAGTTCTTGGTTTTGATAAAGCAATCTTTTGCCATCCCTTCGCTGCTTCAAAGACCGAATAAGCAGACACAAGTTTATTGATTCTGTTAATGCCTTGGAACTGAGATATTTTAGTAGTGAAATCTGCAAGCCTTCCCAATTTGCTTCCCTGCCCCGACTGAAAGCCTACAATGATATTATGTAACTCTAAAGTTCCAGCTCCAGAGTTTTTCCTTATATCCGCCCTGTATTGTTTGTCCGTTAAGGTTTTAAAAGAACCTTTAAAAAATGGTGCATAGCCAAGCCTTAGAGCAGAGGATATAAATGTTTGTGTTATGTTTGGTATTGTTGCAAAACCCAAACCTATCTTAGTGGCTACTTGAAAGTTAACAAAATCATTCAAACGGCTTTTAACTTTAAAACTATAATTTAAGTCTTTGTCTGTTTCTATTAAGCCAGTATACGTATCAAACGCTTTCCTTAATATCTCTTCTTGTGCATAAAGTTTTTTATCATGCAAGGCTTGGAGCTTAGTAAACATCCCCTTGCCATTTTTACCCACCACCTGAGCGTAAGCAATACGTTTAGTAGCCTGAGCAAGATAGTTTGTTAAGACAACTCCAGCATCTCTTTCGTAAAACTCTTTTGGTAAGGTAAACTTTCCACGTTCCTTCTCTAAGTTTTTATTTAAAACGACTCTTTCGCTCAACACCGTATCCCTTAACACTTCAAACGCTTGAGCTAAAGAAACATTAACTTTTTTATTAGCTCTTCTCTGCCCTTCAATCATCTGGAGTTGAATACCTCGAAGCGCATCTATCGTTTCTTGAGACACCTCTTTCGTCTTCAGTAGAGCTTCTAAATTCTGCTGGAAACCCTCCTTCTGTACTAACTTTGATGACAGTGTTCGTGGGTCTAAGTCAGACAACTTGTCTATATCTTTGTATAAGGCTTTGATTACCTTGGGTTTTATTATTCGCGGGAAATAATTATCTAAGAATGGCGCAAGGTCTAACCCAGCTCTTTTCCCCACGCGATATACGAGCTTAGTGACATATCTTATTTCTTTTGTTCTTGCTATGTCCTCTGGCCTGTCACTTTCCATATCGTTGGCAAGCTCTTCTCTTAACTGTTTTTTCTTTTTGCTTTTAAACAATCCACTTAGTTTTCCAAATTTATGTGACACCCCATCTTTATCAATGTATGTCGCTTCATTAAGTTTGGAAGCTAAACGAGAGAATATTAAAGAGTTCTTGCTATTCATTGTATCCATCAATAGCTTGGCGGTTTGCGATATGGGGTCAGTTAATTGAGTGACCGAGGGCTTAATATATGTTTCGGTAAAACCCCTTAAAGAATCGTATATAACGGGAGGCATTGCCCTTTTTAACAGAGAATCCCCAGAAACATTTGGTACATCAATGCCAGCTTTCTTATACCCTTCTAGTATTTCATTAGTTCTTCTTGATGTCTCAAGCTCCATTAAAACTTTATATTTTTGCTCTTGAGTTAACTTGCCAAGGTTAGTGTGGAAACCTTTTTTACCTTTTCTACGGCTGGGTGGTGGTGGACTTTCTACTCCAGAAACTCGGTCAACCACCGCCTTTAAGTCTAAATCATCAAAGTTTAATTTGTTTTTTAAACCAAATATTCTTTTGGTAATCTTAGTATTAATGTTGTCACCAAAATTATCCTTAGTTCTTTGGTATGTTTTAAAAAATTGTTTTTTAGGAACACTCGGTAATTTTTTACCAGTCTTTGCATCTTCCAATACTAAATGTGTTTCTTTTCTTTCTTTGCCTGTCCAATCCGTGATGATTCTAACATTCGACTTACCGTCAGACCACTCCTCAGCTCCCCTTCTGTCCCTCGCATGAACCGCAGCTTCTATCTCGGCATCAGCCCTTAGCTTCTTTTGTTTCGCAGCATCATCTATCATTTTCCTAGGAACGTCAATAGTCTTTTTAACTATAGCTTTTTTTAGAGAAAGTCCCCCAATAACACCAGCTGCGTGTATAAAAGAATCTACAGAGGGAAGCTCCCCCTCGAGAGCTGGACTTACAGTACCAAACACACCAGTCTCCACTCCTTTTTCAGCGCCTAAAGCCTGATATTTACCCAACCCTTTCGCCGCCGCCGCTTGCTGAACCTTACCACCAATTCCCCCAGTTAAAGCACCTAATGTCGCTCCCTTGGCTGCGTCCTTTAGAGTTGTAACGGCGTCTATATCGCCACGGGTTACTTTTTGTCCCAATGCTGATTGTAGACCTGAATAAAAACCAAGGCCGGTAGCCCCAGTCACTGCTTTAGCTCGGGCTTGATTAAGTATTTTAGCAGAGGCTTGATTGACTAATCTTGTAGCTGCTGTCTTCTCCATGCCAGCCTTAATAACTTGTCTCTTAGCGAACTCCTTAGTCAACCCTTTAACAGCAAGCCCCTTGACAGCTGCCCCTCCAATACCACCACCCATTACCATAGCGGCAAAGTCAGTAGGCGTAGCAAAGCTCATAACGGTAGCGGCTATATCCTCTGCCATATTAGGGTCATAGCCCTCATCCACTTTAAAGACCTGCTCCCCATTCATAACTTGGCGAGCCATACCTTCTATACTTTGATTGTAACCCTGTTTTACCCAGTCTGGAAGCCACTCTCCGGGGATAAACCCATATAATTTACGTTCTTTTTCTGTCTGTCCACCGGGCATTGAGCCGTATAGCGACATTAATTCAGCTTGTCTTTCAGCTCGGGTAGACATTATAAAACCTAATCTTTAAATTTATAATTAGGGTCTATGTTTAATATTTTCTTTTTTAATTTATTAATCTTAGACTCCTTCTCTTCAAGGGAAAAATTGCGTTTATTTATTTCTTCTATTCTTCCTGTGTACACCTCGATTGACCGTTGTTGATTCTTAGATAACTCTTTTTTAGCCGCTTTCCCTTTATGTTTATAAACCATACTTAAATCAATAGACTGTACACTAACATTAGCCTTCTTTATTGATTCCATAAATCTCTTTCTTGATATTTCACCGTCTTTTAATAAACCAAAGAAAAAATCAACGTCACTTTTTTGCTTTGCGTCGCTTCCCGTATAAGCAGAAGGAGCCTGACTGGTATCCTCCTCAGGGGGAATGATATCTTCTTCGGGGGCAAGAGTAGGTGTGGGTGTAGGTGTGGGTGTAGGTGTGGGTGTATCTTGGGTTTGACCGCCCGTTAGAGACCCTAAGTCCCCACCAGCTCTACTAATTTGACCCCCCCCCTCTGGTGAAAACTGGAATGGGAAAGATGGGTATGTTTCAGTAGATAGAGGGCCAAAGTCAGCTATATAGGCATCAAGTTCATTGTCGTCTATATCTTCTACATTGTCGTAGGTAGGATACTCTCCATAGCCCGCTCTATATTCTTTCAACCCTGATTTTCTAACTTCTGCTAATTTATTAACTATAGTATTTTGGAAAGCTACTGTTGCTTGTGGAGTCAGTGTTTCCCCTACCGCTCTGGGTGCGTATGTACTGGGGTCTTCGAGTTGAGTAATTAACTGCAAATACTCAGCTGCGGCTTCTGTTCCTTTTAATTCGTTTAAAGTGAATTGTAATTCTTCAACACCATCGTCAATGGTAGTTTTAACAGTGGTACGAGCATCTGGTGTTAAGTAACGGCTGGTAGATAGCCTCCTTGCTGCCACTAATCTTGCTTCTGGGGGAAGTGAAAGCAAAGAGTTAACTTCATGTTCCATAGATTCTGTTATGTCTCTATGTTCGTTAATCCTGTCAACCATTTGCTGGTCACCTTTAAACTTGCTTTTTAATAGGTAATCCTGAGCCTCTTTATTCCCCGCTAATGCGCCAAAGTTTTGACCAAATTCATTGTACTCTTGTGTTTTAGTAGCATTATCTAAAACAGCTGTTCTATATGCTTCGTCTTGAGTATTTTGAGTTTTTCTTTGTTCAAACTGCTCTCGGGCTAATTTATTTCTTTCTTGATTAGCGGTAAGGACTTGACCTCTGTAAACATCATCTTTGATGCCCTCCTCTTTCATATACTCAAACCGCTCACGCTGCAAATCTATGTTTTGTTTAGCACTATATATCTGAGGCAATTGATTTAAAAACTGCCTAAAATAATCACCGGGTTTATATCCGTTAGCCATTATCTCTTACCTTTAATTGTCATTGTTTCTATTAACCAAAGCTGGGCCCAGCCTGAGCATCCTCATAAATCATTCGCCTTGCGTCTGCCTCTGAATACCCTTGACTCATCAAATCATCCACTTTCACTTGTTCGTGGGTCTTACCCCCGGGGCCTTGGCCGAAGGTGAAATCACCTCTTTCCTCAATGTCACGGATACCGCTAAGTAAGTCTGATTGAAAACCTTCTACGACTCCTCTGCGTTGGGCTCCTTGCTGCCCCATTAGCCCGCTGTATTGCTGTCCAAAGGCTTGAGCCCCAGCACCAGCACCAGAAAAACCACCACCCCCACTTCTTTGAGCGGCATACATTTGAGCTAAGTTTTGCCTACCACCTCTTTGAATATCACCAAACTGTTGCTGGTAACCCTGACTAAACTGGGGTAAGTCTTTTAAATAATCTTGCAACCTTGGGTCTGATGCAATGTGTCCCATACCCATTTGTGTTAATGCTGATTGTGTGCCAATAGCAGTCCCATATCCAGTAGAACCAGCATTTGGGTCGGTTGGGTCAGTTGGGGTGGTTGGGTCAGTTGGGGTGGTTGGGCCTGTAGGGCCTAGTGTATCCCCAAGGACTCCAGACCAATCTGTATCACTTCCAAATACTGGGTTACCTCCAAATACTATATCGTTTCCAGAAAGACCTTGCAGTCCACTAAAATCTGTTCCGCTTAAGTCGGGGGTTAAGTCTTGTGCCCCGCCAGTAGTTGAGCCCGAAGGTTCTCTTGTCTCGTCCCTAGTTGAGCCCTTTTGTATGACATCAGCCATAGGTGAAACCATCGGCACATTAGCTTTTGGCGGCCCTGCCGCCATTGGTGCATTGGGCCTTCCTATTGGAGCGATTGGTTTTGGCCTTCCTATAGGCATATCAAGTTCTTGTGGGTCAACAAATCCACCCCTAGGCATCATGGGTATCCATCCACCACCGCGCATAAATGGCCCGAATCCACCAATTGCCTTATAAGCATCAAATCCAGATGGAGAGGGTAGGCCATAATCTGAAAAATCACCTAATTGAGTGGCTGGTATATCTGTTAAAGCCATGTCTCCAAGGGTATCTAAATTAAACTTTTGAGGAGAAAAAGCTACATCTGGCCTTATTGGCATTGCTAATTTACCGGCATCTGCACTGCCTAACGCAGAAAACGTACCACTAAGATTACTTGGCGGTATTGGCATCTCACTTTCTAACCCTAATAAACCTAAACCTTTTTCACCGGTTCCAAATTTAGATACAGGCTGTGATAAAATGTTACCCTCTAAACCAGCCTCTATCCCCAAAGGAGCGGGCATCGTACCATATAAGCCAGTTCCAGCCTCAATCGCCGATTCTCCCGGGCCGCCTAATCCTTTTAAATAGTCAAGACCCTTACCAAACTCTTCTTTTACTCCTGAATAAACCTCTGGCATTAGCATACTTTGTAATCCGCCAACAACACCTCTCTCGAATATACCGGATTTATAATCTTTTGATTGTTGTGTCATCTCATCTCGAAGACCTTGTGTATATTTCCCCTTACCATAGTCTTGGGGTTTATAAGAAGATTCTATTGCCGTCCCAACTATATCCCCAAATCCGGGTGCAATAAGATTCCCACCAAATTTAACAACACTACTAACCTTACCCAGAAGCCCTCTTCTCTCTGCATCTCGTTTTGCTTGGCGCCTTAGAGTTTTTAATTCAACCTGATGCTGCCTACCCCTTCTTGAAGCAGCTATTTGACCACCTAAAGGATACTTGGGAATACGTCCACCTAATTGATAATTATTAGAGGGCCCCAATAAGCCACCACCGTACAATTCCATTAAACTATTTGCCATTTTATATTCCTGTAAATTCCATGTACCAAAGCTTTCCAAACTCTTTACGGTACACCCTTAATGTTTTACCACCTGCTAATACTACTCGCTCGTCCCCGTCACTCATCTCAGTAATAGATGGTTGCTGTCGAGACGCCGAAACCTGTGTTCTTTTTGTCTGTTCAAGTCTTCTGAGCCTTACATCTACGTTACTCATGTAACCCTCTTGTGAATCGGTCTGTATTCAATAGATATATCATTGATTTTAATCGTCCCGGCATTAGTTGGGTTTGAAATCTTTAGTTGCATACTTTGGCATTCAACTGGAGATGCGGGGTATGCATATAAAACATCCCAGACACCGCTTGTATCAGCAAAATTACCAGTAAAAGCGCCACCACCGGCGGAAGCAAAGTTACCTATACCATCTATTGCGTAAGATATGGGAGTGGTTTGGTCATCGTTTGCTTGATATGTAACCCTCACACCATACACTTTTTTAATATGTCCCGGGTCTCCAAAATCTATATCCTTTGTCTTCATAATCCACTTGGTAGCAGCTACACTATCTCCACCACTGGTTTCTGAAATTCCTCGTTGTGAAGTAGCTGACCCGGAGACTGCGGCAACACTATTAAAAACAATGCCGCCAGTACCATCTGATATAAAATTAGAAAAGACCCTATCTATATCCCCCGTTGCATTTTGGGCTTGCCATATCCATGCACGGCTATCAAAGTTATAAGTATACACGCCATTATTGTGGCTAGAAGCAGAGATGGATACGTTGTTTGCCACTACATATAAATTATTTTTCTTTTCTTGGAAGGTTACTTGAGCATGGTTCGCATCTGATGCACCTATCTTCGTCACCCAAACATTCTGCGGTATCTTGCCCTTAATAAGATTAGTTATATTACTCCCATTATAGAAAAAAGCTCCATATTTGTTTGCCCAGAAAATACCATCCTGTCCATAGAATACTCCAGCTTTTGAGGCTACGCCCTTATTCCTTTCGGTGGATTCTAAGAACCAATTGCTTGGCGATGGAGACCCAATATTAATAACATATAATGTTTGTCTTTTAAACGCAAACAGACGGTCACCATAGGTTGCCAACGCTGTATATTCATCCGAATCCCCCTTGACCACATCAATAAAGAAACTGCGGGGGAATGTTTCATACTTACCGGGTGGAGTATACATAATCCTATCGCGCATTCTTTTTAAGGTTGTCCCGCCAGCATCTTCATCAACCATCTGAACATTGCAAATAAATGCTCTCCTGTTTGCGATGATTACATCTTTATAACTCTCCCCATTCGCAGATAATGTTATTGAATATTCATCTGCCCCAAATCCATTTAAAATAGTATATGTTTCAAGGTTTTCAGATGTGAGAATTAATGTATCTACCCCGGCTTCCGAGGCTCCCCCACCTACCGCCCATGGACTATATTCATCATCCATACCCGTTCTACAGCCGTCTCTTAAATTCATATCAATCAGTAAAGACCAAGGTTCGTTGGTTCCATCGGGTCGCATATAGACTCTGGCGCCAGTAATTCTTTCATCGTATGCCGGAGAAGCATTTACGTCAATATCTACATAATCTCCAGAAACTGTAGTAAACGTATTGTTTGATGTGGGAATGTAAAGTTTGGACTCTTGTCCACCCCTGTAAATAAAAGTACCGGCTATCTGATATTTCTTAGCCGCAAATTGTCCAATTATAGTGGAGCTTGTAGCAGGACTATCCACATTCAAATGGAACCCCGTTCCCGCAGACGGATATGAAGAAGCGTGAATAAGTAATGCAGTTGGCGGTGATAAATCACAATCATTAGCATACCAATCATCATAAGTGTCTTTTGCGGCACCTGCATCTTCAAAATGAATCTGCTTTACATATCCATATTGCTTTCTTTTCAGACCAACGTTATAGGCGCCATCTGCTACTCTCAATGTATCATCAGAAGCAAAGAATACACCATTAGCCAATCTTTCCATGGCTACGGTTCCAGCCTCAGATGATTCCGTAGCAAAAGCCGTAGAGGTGGACATATATGTCCCGCCACTATAAACATTTGAAACTCTTACAATTCTATTGTTAGCTGCGGTATCTGAGCACCCACTTATTCTTAATACATCGCCTTCCTGAAAGTCGTCCCCAAAATTAATTGAACCACCAGCACCACCCCTTGTAATGTTCGTATTAGTAAATTGTACTTCATTGGCACTAAAGGTTTTTGTGGTAATTGTTCCCATGTCCGCTACCCCACTTAAAGCGCCAGTTACATCACCTTTTAATGATAACTCGCCAGTCCTTGAATCTAAAGCAGCTGTCCATCGCTCACCAACATCCTTGGCAGCGGCACCACCCTCTCTATCTGATTCAAAATAGAACAATCCACCGCCGGGATATGAATATATATCTGCTGGACTCAGAACTCCATCAGTAGCATATATTTCATTAGCAGTACTTACGCTACCGGCAATCCCAAGGCTAAGGTTATCAGCCTGAGTAAGCTCCGTAGGAGATATATCTCTGGCGTCCCTTATAAGGTTTAGTCCACCGGTGAAGTCATTCAATTTATAAAACTGCTTAGGCATTTATTCCTTTATCTCAAAGTGAACCAAGTCGTCAAATTTATTATCCTTAGTTTGGGTGTCTTGATTCCAGTCACCACCCCAACGAATATTCAAACCCTTTTGTTTCGCCACTCCGAGAACAAAACCGCCAAAGTAATGAAACCTATCGCGGTCGCTCCAATCAATAGGATAAGGAGCCACATCAACAGCAACAGAGGGAAACTGATTATGTTTACCATTTGGGTACTTAACCTTACTCTTGCCGTCGTTATAGGCTTTATTTTGTCGTTCCTCTCCCCGGTGCCCCTCGATAATGGTACAATCGAAATGCTTAACTACCTCGTAAAAAAGCTCTTGCAGTCTCTGGTCGCACGTCTTTATCCTGTTTATGGAACGACTCCCAAAACGAGGCATTAGTTGAAACTCTCCAACATTTCTTTAACTTCCTCCCAAACCTCATCATCTTTTTTAGATTTGGTGGAGCCAACAGCATAATCGCCAACCATCATTAGCAATTTAACCATTCCTACCCTGCGAGCTAAACGCCGTATCATTTTCTTTAACATCGTCTTTCCTTTTTATTTATTATTTGAAGCCTTACCGAAATTTGCACCCAAGAAATTGACGACATCTAAAATCATTTGAACTATTCTGTCATCGCTTTTGTTTGGTGTAATGGACGCTATGACGGCAAACCCACCAACGATACCAGCGACTGCTGATAAGATTGCCATATAATTGTCCACAATTGTACTTATTAATTCACTCATCTTAACTCCTTGCGTTAAAAAGCCAGCCAATAAAACCAGAAAAGGCTACGGTAATTACAGCACCAATAGCTTTAATAGCTGATGTCTGCTGTTCCAATGTCCTAACTCTTCCGTTTTGTTCCTTTACTAGACTTTTGATTTCATCTACAGTATCTTTAATATAATGAATGTCACTATTTTGCTTGGCACTCATAAT
>Ga0209349_1001788_pt1 | contig 10532 bp, 6 predicted proteins | sample ETNvirnome_2_130_FD_184067 | JGI IMG/M metagenome (GOLD analysis project Ga0209349, IMG submission 184067) | Marine viral communities from the Pacific Ocean - ETNP_2_130 (SPAdes) (version 2) | ecosystem: Environmental > Aquatic > Marine > Oceanic | place: Pacific Ocean | collected 2013-06-22
GGTGCGGAACCTGCAGATTGTGCACAGAATTATTTAACTGCTATTGCTATAATTGGTGCTTTTATACCTGGAGGACAAATAGTGTCTATCATAGCTGGTTTAGGGAGTGCAGCTATTGCATTTAGCCAAGGAGATACTGAAGAAGGAGCTGCAATGCTTGTATTCGAATTATTTCCAGCTACTAGAATACTTAAAAGAGTTATCCAAGCTAGGAAAGCCCTGAAAGTAAAAGACATACAAAAAGTAACGGATAAAATGATGAAATCTGATTTTAACGCTAAAGTTTATAAGAGTTTGAAAGGTGACGAGAAAAAAGCTGCAGATTATTTACTAAAAAATGTTGATAACGTTGAGGCAGATGTTACAAAAGCTCTAAAAAACTTAAAAAATGATAAAGCAGTTAAAAAGATTATGAAATTACATAACGATGATATATTAGTACTTGCAAAGACCCAAAATATCAGTGCCTCATCTTTAAGAGCGATTAGAGACTTACTCAAACATCAGGCTAAAAACATTGATGATTATGCTAGATTTTTTAATACTTGGAGAGTTGTAGCTAAAGAAGTTTTATTTATAGGTGGGGCAGTCACCGCAATGATAGTAACACAGATAGCAGCAAGTCTACCTAAAGAATTCTATCTTAGAATAATAGGTGGTGGTAGTGAAAGGAAAGGTCGACTCGCGATAGAAGAGATATTAGCAGAGGAGAATATAGAAGATTTATTAGAGGGCACCAGTAAAAGTCCAGAAGAGTTAACTAATGATATTTTTAATAATGAGGGCACTAAAACATGTATAATGAATGCCTTTTTTGTTATTTTAATAGAAAAGGAGTGTAGTGCTGCATTTGTAAGGGATGTGTTAGATATGTTTAGATATGAACACGACTTTGAAGGGACAAATGAAGAAGTTTGGGAGGCATGGGCAGAAGATAGTATTGCAAGATTTGAAGAAGAAGAATCTTCGTCAGGAAAATCAGCTGAGGAGAGATGGTTAGATACTATAAAATGGACAATGGACTATTATATTGGACAGGAAAGTCAAAAAGATTGTTGGGATGGGGACCAACTAAAAACAGAACTACATGATTGTGTAGAAAGTTATTTATCAACATAAACTATTTATAAAGAAAGAAAAAAATTATGAACAAGCAATTATTACAAGAAATAGAAAGAGTGAGAGAAATTATGGGTATTATCCCTGATAATAATCTCCTAATCGAAAATAAATTTGTCACAGAATTATTTGAAAAAACAGGTATCGTTAAATTTCTAACCCAATATATTGATGATTTAGTTAGAATTCTACCAGATGGTAAACTAAAATTAAACTGGGATGATTTAGTCGTAAAGGGTGTCCAAATTGATGAGGTGGCGAAGAAAAATCTAGATGATTTCGTTCTAGTTTCGAATAAAGCTGTGGATGACGGTACTTGGAACAAGATGTTAGGTGATGACTTATCTAAAACAATAGGTAAAGACCCAGAGGCATTAATACGCAATATTATAAAAGATGGTGCTAGTTTACCTGAAAAATTAGGATTTTTTAGAGTGGTAAGTGCACTTGATGGTAATTTTGATAAGTTTGTAAAAGCTATTAAAGGGAATGATGATTTCATGGAACTTATGGTATCGGTAAATAAATTGGGAAAAGTAACTGTAGATGATGTTGCAGGACATATTTACGGGAAGAAAGCATCAGAGTTATTGCCAAACCACTTAGCTATAGTAAATAAAATTTTTGGTGGTTTAGATGATAGTATTATAAAATTCCTGGAACCCAACCTCCTTTCAAGGGCCGGTACAAAGTTTGTAGATAAGGTAATCACTTGGAAGACTTTTAGATGGATATTGGCTGGATTTTTAGCAGGAACTGCCTACGATGAATTTTCAAAAAGATGGAGTGGATATGAACTGGGTGATGTAATTGGAGATGGTGACTATGGAAAAGATATAGTAGCTAGGGTAACAAATGCTTTTGATATTGATTATTGGAAACAAATGAAAAGAGGTAAAACACCAAAATGGATTCAGAAAGAAACATTGTCTCCGGGGGTTCTGCAGTCACTATATACCAAAATGACAGCAGAGATGGACACCTGGTGGGGGGTTGATGAAGGATTTATCGCTGATTTCTGGGCTGACCCAAGAAATGATGATGGCACAAGAAATATGGATGACCCAAATCTTATACGAACAATTATCCAAGCCTCCCAATATTCAGCTTATTATCAGTCAAAGGCAGGGTCACCATTACTTCGGGGCCTTGTGGATGGCTTAGGTATACCATTAAAAGGGACAGTGACGCAATTTATAATGGACCTTTTTAGGACTTCAGATGACGACGAACAGATGGTAATTTCTCATATTGCTACTTTAGATGTTGCATTAGGTGATGGCACAACGGATATATTAACTCAAGAAGATTTAGAAAAAATCATGTGGATAAACATGCCATACTATAAAAGGGAAAGAAAAGACAATAGTGATAATGTCTGGTGTTGTATTGTAGAAGATGCAAAAATACCTGTTGATATAGTTATGGCCTGTATTAAGTGGTGTGGAAGTTCCCTCTGTGGTCCAGCAAACTCAAGTGCAGGAGAAAAAATTGATAAAATGCCACTAGCCAAGTTTAATGATATACATTACAACAATACGGGCCATCGTGCATATCAACTAAGACCTGATGGGGTATCTGATTGTTCGGATGTTCCACCAAAACTAAAGGTGAGTGTGGCTGATAATGCTGAAGCCACTAAGGAGGCGGGTAAATACCTATGGGAAAAACTACAATCAGGAGACAATTAAATGAGTAATTTAAAACATATAATAGAAAAATTTACTATAGATAATACTACACATGGTTTAGCTAGAGTTTTACTTGAACAAAGTTCGACAAAAGAATGCCCGTGTCTCCATTTAGAAAAAGCGTCAGAGGACGAGGTGATACCTATGAAAGGAACCGGAACCGGAACGATTGCCCCTGTCTGGCAGTCAATGGATGAAGACCTATTAACATCCTGGGCGGGTAGTGGTGAACAGAAAGACGATGATTCGTGGACTGAGTATTGGTTTAAGGATTTGACATTTTGGTGTCAAACTGCTTGTGACATGTCAAAAGCCATACATGGACCATATCATCAGAAACAAGTTGTAGCAAAAGCAGAAGAATTAATTAATAATAGCACCGTCAAAGCTGAAGAGGTGTGGGAACTTTGTTTGGTCCGCCAAGCTATAGAAAATGTTCTTTACAACCAGTCAGTTCAAGCTGACAGAATAGGAGACGATAGAAAAGCGGAAACTTTAAGAAACCTATCTAAAAAATTATGTGATAAGGCTACTGCATTATTTTACCCACCAGATGACGCAGAAGAGGCTGGACTTAAGGTTAATGACCATGCAATAATAGTAGCTTTAGATGGGAAAGGTTATGAGTTTGTACATAAGAAATTTGAAGATGTTATTGCGATGGAATTTGGAATTGACCCATCAAATAAAAATGCCAACGCTTGGACCACCTGTGTTACTTATGCAGATATACCTGGTGAGGCACCCAATAAGCTTCTTCCATCAGGAAAGCAAGCAGGGCCAGGAAAAACAAAATATCCTGGAGTAGCGTTTAGATATGACTGTATAACTAATCAAGCATATCTTGGAACCAACCTATATATAAAAGATATAGACCACCCACTAATTAATAGTTTAATGGGAAGAGATAACGAAGAGGAGATTCAAGGATACTCTACAATCACCACAACTTATAGTTGTAATAACGGTGTGTGTTCTGACCCAGGAGACGGTACCGGAGACTACACAACCTTAGTGGCATGTCAAAAAAACTGTAAAAATATAGAAGGCCTACAAACAATAATTACACCAACCCCAAACCCATATCCGGACCTAAAAATTAAATTTGATTAAAAAAATAACCCAGATTTCTCTGGGTTTTTTTATTGGTGGAGGTGGGGGGTATCGAACCCCCGTCTTGTGCATCTTCAAAAAATATCTATCCTACACGTTTAGTTTATTCTTTATAAGCCTACCTATTAGAATAAACAAGATTTCAGAGGCCTTTGATGACAGTTTAACCATGTGCCAACTTCATGGGTTCGATTTGTTTTGTTGACGATTCAAAAACCAAAGATACAAATCTTAAAATCTTTAGATGAATCGGAACTGTATAGTAAACTAGTTACGCTACAGCTACAGTTGACGGTTCACGGACAAGTCCTAAAAGCGACAACTTAGCAATTGTTTTGCCAGTTAAAAAAAATGAATCAGATTTTACGAGCTTAACTCAGGCTCGACGTGCTGACATTAATCGACCAACGCCAATCAATTCCAGTCACCCCCATATTTTAAATATCTACAAAGTTTCAGGATTTGGATTTATAGGTCCTTCTTCTTTTTTAAGTTCCTCTTGTTTTTCCTCCCATTTTTTTCTTAGGTCCTCTTGAATCTTAACCATTTCTTTATTTGCAGAATTTACTTTTTGTTGAGTTCTTTGTTTCCATGACTCGACTTTTTTCTTATGATTTTTTCTATGTCTTGATTTTGGCATGATTATATTTTTTATATAAACAAATATATACAATTTAATTCAAATATCAAAATATTTATAATACGTATGTCAACACTTTTAGAAAAATTAAGAAAAAAGACACAAAATGTCTTAACAGTTACCAAAGATGAAAGTCTTTTAGAACAAGTTCATGCAATTAAGAAAAATCTTTATGTGGACACTACATTAGCCACCCTTTTACATTCTAATCATTTTGACTATAAATGGAACCCTAATGTTCAGAATAAAATACAAGAACATATAGATAGTACATACAAAAAAAGTAGACATGAAAATATTAAAAAGGTAATATTTGAATATCTAGACGGTTGGGTAGGAAAAGAGGATGTTGACGGTTTAATGATGTTTGTTTTTCCTAGTAGTATGGGGGATATCTCCTACGACCCAAAAGACAGTAAAGATTTTGATACAATCACAGAGATTATAAGGGTTAAGATAGAAGATATATTTCCATTGTCTACGGGTCAAGCTCTCGCGTTATCTATAGAATATACGAATCCCAGTACATTCCCAGATTGGAATAAAGGTTGGGAAACTTTGGGTTTAAAACCTTTAAATGAACACACAAAAAGAAAATTAAACCAAAAAGTAAAACCGGGTGACCACATTAGAATTATTTCTATGGACCTCGACAAGCTCCCACCAAGTGAGTTTGCAGATGAGTATAGTTCACCAGAGGAATATTCTCTTGGTAGGGTAGATATGGTCTACCAAGACGAAACCCCAGATGGAGAAGAAGTTACCATGTTAAGAGTGTATTTTCCAGACCTTGAAACAGATATGGAGGGGGAGGGTTTTGGTGATGGTTATTCAGATATTAGTGATGATGGGATTAGAATTATAGTAGACCCATATGACAAGTATGTTAAATCGGACGAGGTATTAACTGAAGCTGGTATGATTGGTGGTGGACGTAAACCAAGAAGAAACATACCAGATAATATTAGAGGAAACCTAGTCCAAGCTATATTCACAAGAGAAGGTGGTTGGGGAAGACCATCACAAAAATTTATAATATATATGACCCCGATGGGTAAGATAGCGGATATACAACAATCATCAGCTACGTCTAGTAGTAATATACCTTTTGAGATAGACCAGAAAATTAGTTTTGGTGATTTATATAGATTTGAACAAGATTCGGAATATGACCTACAAATGAAAGGTAGGCTACATGAACACGACGAACAATTAACCCTATTCCCAACAGGACAATGGGAGTTTCCTGTAGGGTGGGACGAGGAGTCCATAGAGGCAGTTATAGAAGAAGTACCAGAAAAATCCATACCATATCTTTTTAAACAATGGGACGAACACGGAATAGAATTTCGTGATTTAAAATTATTAGGAATCAGGGCTACTAGTGACACAGCAGTATTTTTACTTAAACGTTACTTACAAAACACCAACCAACCAGTTATAGCTAGCCATGTCTTTGCTTGTGATGATTTAGCAAACTTATTTGATGACACTAGTTCAGATTATGATTTAAGTTATATAAAAGAATTTTTATGTGGGGATGCTGGTTTTTGGGATTCCGAAGATTGGTACAATTATGAATGGGACGAGTATATGACAGACCAAATTGATGAAAATAATTGGAAAACCATAAGTCAAATTTTTGGAGGAGTGTCTCAGTCAGTTGCTGAAGATATATTAAATAGAAATTCTTCCAGTGAAGAAGTTGATGAACTAACAGAAAAATATGATGAAGAAATAGATGAGATTCAAACTTTTATAGTGTGGGCACATAATGATGAACATGAATGGGCAATTAAAGAGGGAATGAGAAAAGATATTCTGGATAAATTAGCAGACCATTTTCAGGCTGACGGAGAATTATATAGAAGTGACGAGGACGGTTCATACTCTTGGCATTTTGAAGATGATGTAAGAAATTGGGTAAATGATGGTATTACATGGGATAATATAGAAAGATTTGAATTCCATCCTGACTACGCGGGAACAATACTAGAAGATTCACTAATAGATACAAGTCCAGAATATTTAAACGAAAAAACTATTTTTTCAGCATTAATAGATGAGGAATATATGTTTCATGACTACTGTGAAGGTAAAAAGGGAGAGTGTTTACAAGTAGACACAAAATTTTTTGATGGTTATTGGCACCCAGATTATGACATTAATAGTTCATTGGAGGACAGATTGGGAGAACTAACTTATGAACCAGAACAAATAAATGAACAAGAAAAAAAATTAAGAACTAAAACAATTTATGAAGACGACAATTGGAAATATATCTGGCCAGTAGATGATTATAGTTTTTGTCAGTTAGCCGGAGACACTGATTGGTGTAAAAATGGGGAAAAGTATTTTGAAGGATATGGAACATCATACATCCTCCAAGACAAAAACACAAATGAAAAGTTTTGGTTTACGGATAAGGAAAAAATACCAGGATTGCCTAGTGGTGATGTCTCAATCAAAGACAGTGCTAGTGGGTGGAAAAATGTACACAGATTCTTATCTGATAAACCATCTCTACACGACATGTTCCTACAAGAATACTCAACATTTGATTTAATGAAATATGGTATAAAACTAGACCCTAATATACTAGAAGATTTTTCCAAAACAAATAAGTTTGCTGAAGTAGTTTATAGGATGATTCAAACCCCAAGTTCAGAAATAGAAGAGGAATTATCGACAGATGAATTTATGGGTGACAAGTTTGAGCCAGATAACAACCAACGCTATGGTGCTTTCATCAACACAGTCCAATTTACGGAAAATGGTGTATCACTTTATTATGAGGATTCTATTTTTAAAGAAAAGATTATGGGTGTATATGATGATGATGAGTGGTATTTTGATATGGCTTCAGACCGTTATTATGATGACCACTGTGAAGAGATAGAGGATGAAGAATTACAGTATGTTGGTTATCATACAAATGCTGAAAATAGAGAAAAATTAGATAGTTTAATGAAACTGTTTGGAAAAGTTCCTGCTGTAAGTTCTGATTCAGCTGAACAATATGATTGGATAAATGATGAAGGTTTACTTGATGATACCATGGAGGAAATAGCACCTAGCATATGGCGTAACAACAACTATGAACTTTTAGACGCTATCGGATGTTCGGTCGGTAGAGCAAGAATAGAAGCAGCTAGAGAGGAGTTAGATTCTGAGAAAGTGTTAGATTATAGTTACGAAGGCGGCACCCCCATCTTGTGGAAACTTGATATAACATATACACAGTTATTGTATATAATAGGTGAGGAAAAAATTGATACTTTCTCTGAATTAGAAAATATAGAAATAAACCATATCGATAGTGGTTTAAATGAAACTTGGTATGATGCTTGGGATATGGATGAGGAAGGGTTATCAGACTTTAATTACGCACTTAACAATATTATTGATGAGATTAATAAATATGTTGGTGGTGATGCAGAAACAATTTTAAAAAATAGAGAAAGGTATGAAAAAATTTTAAAAGACTTGGGGTTTGAAAAAAGATACTCGAATTCAAACTTTGAAAGAGTTGTTGGTGATGTAGACCAGAAATTAACAGGAGATACAAAACGAATTACTATAATGTCGTACGACCCTAAAATAGACGAGGTAGATATTTCTATTACGGGGAATTTTCAAGGTAAGAGACACCAAATCCCACTAGACCAACTGTCCGATTATGTAGTGTCAAAAGAATTATTCGAATCAATCGTCGAATAGTCCCCAAACTGGTTTATCCATACTATACTCATATTTGTATTTACAGTTACCAAGTTTATTTATAACTTTTTCACCAAGAACAATAGCGTTTTTAACATCTTCTATCACAACATATTCATGACTAGAGTGCCATCCATAATAACCAGCTGCAAAATTTAAACAACTAAAATCAAATCTTTCCTTTAAAACCATAGTATCGGTATATGGGTGATGTTTCCATTCATCTATGCCGTGTTCTAATATTAAATTCTCACACTTATTAATAAAATCACCACCTTCTTCATATAATTCCACACCTAGAAGAGTTTTACTCATAGTATTATTTTCCGTAGAATCAAATTGGATAGCATAACCGACATCTTTGAAAAAAGACTCATCAGCAGCTTTACTACCCTTACAACCGATTTCTTCAGCAACAGGAAAGAATGCCTTGATATGGTCAAACTTATCTAAAAGTTCTAAACATATAAAAACACCAGCTTTATCATCACCACCAACACCACATCGTTCACCAGTTATTGAGTCATAACCCACTAAAGAGGGCTTATCTTCACCTTGAGCATTTAATTGAGACTCCTCGACAACCTCATATTCTTTTATTTGGTGTACACTATCTAAGTGAGCTACCAGACATGGATAATGTTCGGATTTACCCTTAGTAATGTAAATCGAACCCAAACTATCTAGATAGTAAGGGTAACCCTTTTCTTCCAATATATTAGTAACATACGAGATTAATTGGTCTTCCTCCCAGGTATAGGTAGGTACCGATAAAATATTTTTAAGTTTTTCTTTCATACTACAAAGATAACAAAAAAATTTGAATTAAACAAATTATATTTATTAATATGAGAAATTTACTAAAAGAAGAAATAACAAGAATTAAAGAGTTACTTTTTATAAAAGAAGATGAAGAAACTTTAGGTAAATACATGGACTCAACTTACCTAAAAACCTCAGACGAAGCTGGAATTAGTGATAAAGAAACTGATGTTATAATTTTTGATACAATTAAAGACGCTATAGAACATAATATTAAATTAGTTATGATAAGACCAGAATATGTGGAGGCAGCACGTAAATTTATAGACGATAAAGGGTCAAATTTATTAATAGGCACTGTTATAGGTTTTCCTCATGGTGAAGGAAGTCTTGGTGAAAAATTCGATGAGGCTATTGAAGCTATAAAAAATGGAGCTGATGAATTGGATTTTGTGGTTGACTATAAAGCTTTTAAGAATGGTGACCTAGATAAGGTTAAATACGAAGTTAGTGAAGGAACCGCTATAGGAATAGATGAAGGAAAAGTAGTTAAGTGGATTATAGAGTCCGCAGCTTTAACTAATGAAGAAATAGAGGAACTTACAAGTTTAATTAGAGATATAGTAATAGAAACTGTTGGCCCTGAAAAAGCTAATAATGTTTTCGTTAAAACATCTACAGGGTTTTACATCCCGGAAGACGGTAGTCCTGGAGGAGCAACTGTAGACGATGTTTCAATAATGTCACAGAATGCAGGACCATTAAAGGTTAAAGCCTCTGGTGGTATTTATAGTAAAGAAGATGTTTTGGATATGATAAATGCGGGAGCATCTCGAATAGGAACTTCAGCAGCAAAAGAAATAATGTTAGGACAACAAACAAATAAAGATTATTAATGGAAGGATTAGTTAAAAAAGTATTAAGAGAACAACTTGATGGAAATATAGATGAATTTAAAGACGAGATATTTGATTTATCATTGGAAGAACGAAAGTCCATTTTAAGGGGGTTAGAAACATTGGTAACTATTAAACATTCAGATAGTTTAGAAGAACAGATAAATTATAAAGGAATTCCTGAGATGAGAGCTGAGACCACATTTGATAAGATAATAAAGTGGTTTAAAAGATATATTACAGATAAAGCCACCAACTTCCTAATTAATGCATCTATGAATGAAATAAAAGATACCATTCACATGATAAAAGTACTAGACCCGACAGACATGGCCGGGATATTCAATCCAAAAGCTATGTATTTAGGGGGTGGTATAGATTTTGCTGAAGATGGAGCTTCCTGGAGAACTAAAGTAGAGGAATTTTTTGGTTCAGACCATGTTGTAAAAGATGAAAGACTTCTTCAACTAGTAACTACTGGTGATTTAAATTTTTCGGGAATAAAATACCCAGCAATTTTAAATCCATTAAGAGCTGAAACTGTAAGAGCGGAAGACCCAGAATTTCAAGAAATGTTCGGAAAATGGAAAT
>Ga0209349_1001789_pt1 | contig 10530 bp, 10 predicted proteins | sample ETNvirnome_2_130_FD_184067 | JGI IMG/M metagenome (GOLD analysis project Ga0209349, IMG submission 184067) | Marine viral communities from the Pacific Ocean - ETNP_2_130 (SPAdes) (version 2) | ecosystem: Environmental > Aquatic > Marine > Oceanic | place: Pacific Ocean | collected 2013-06-22
CAACAAGGCTAGTACCGCCTCCTGATGGGACGTTAGCACCATAAAGAGGATTAGATGACCAAGGATTATAAGTGCCGTTGTGTTGACCTGTTCTATAATGCTCCTTCTGCTCATCTATAGTCAAGGTGGCTAAGTATTCTTCTTCTGTAGCCCCTGTGTTTGTAGTCTGAGTATTCTTATCCCAAGTAATCTCACCTGTATCGGACGTAGTATCAGCGAAGGCATTGCTTTCCTGTGTCGTATCTGCAAAGACATCTAGTTCTTGTTCTTGTTCTTCGGGAGCATTCCTTGCCGACCAATCATCAGACCAACGCGAGTGTCTGCTCTTAAGCCAGTCCTCAAACTTTATCCTATTGGGTGTACTCCCTTGTACATGAAAGCTATTACCAGTAAAGGGGTCTTTCTCTGGCATCATGGTTTGCCAACCAGACTTCTTTTTGCTCTCGTCTTGTTGGTTAAACCACCACTCGTATAATTCGTTTTGAGTCATTAGCTATTTCTCTCTCTGCCAATTTTCTTCTCGTAGGTTCTCATTGTACCTAATCCAAGTAAGCCTAGCAGTACAGGCATCATAGTAGCCGTGTCTGCCTGTGGTATGATAATACCGAACGGTGCGGCTAGTGGAGAAATCATAAAGTTGATAGTAAACCCACCGACACAAACCCAAGCAACTGCGGGTCGCCAACCTGCTACGAATAGAGACTTATGTTCTGCTTCCTTTTCATTAATCTTTAATTGCGCTTTCGCAAGTTCCTGTCCGTGACGTTCTGCCATCGTAGCTATCTCATGGGCAAGGGCTAGTTTCTTATCCTTGTCCACTACGAATTTATCAAGCAAGCCTGTTATCGGGTCGATTAATGAAGTTAAGCTAAATCCCATATTAGAAACTCGTAGGTTGTGCTGTATTTATTATACGACTGACTGTATCCTTAATATGACTTATGTTTGCGTCAATACTGGCTAAAGATATTGCCTGTCCCTGTACGTTCTTTTCTATGGAAGTCAATCGTGCATCTTGTGCAACGACTGCTTTCTCTGCGGTTATGAGCCTAGAATCCAACTTGGATATGAAGTTTACAAAGTAGACGAATTGTAATGTAATCGCTAGGAAGAACATTACTGGTATGTTTTTATTCAAGTGCCATTCTGGGTTCATTTTATTCATCCTTAAAGCGCGGCTATAATGAAGGCTAGTAGTTGGGGGTATCGGACACCTTTCAGTGTGACTTCTTTCGCATCTTCGGGTATAGACTCTCCTTCTACATAATTCCTATCTTCATGTTCCCACCAAGTATCAGAACAGAACATAGCATACTCGCTTGCATTTAAACCTTCTGCTTCAAAGGCGGCTTCCAAGTCTTGAGCGATGATACCGAAATGTGTACGAGCTTCATCACCTTTGCTATCTACTCTGGATTTCCACTTATACTTTCTAAGCAATCCTTTACAAGCCACAGCAACCTTAGTCTCGGCTTCTGTTAATTCTTCAATGTCTTGTTTCTCGTTACGGTCTGAAGTTTGGATAGTACCGTTGGTGGCGTATACGTTATCAAACTTAGTGCTTGATGTACCTAAATGGAGAGTATCATTAACCAAAGCCCCATCGCCATCAGTAGGAACGATAGCGGTTGTGCCGTAGAAGGAATATACACCCACCCCTGCATCGGACGTAGACATAAACGGTATCCAATAAGCACCTGTGTTATAAGCACCCAAAGTTGATTTGGTCGCACCGCTTGCTTGGAACTCTATGAAGTTACCTTCAGTACCAGTGTCGTTAAGCGTAAACATTGGTGTCCCTATCGCATCAGTAGCATCCGTATGTCCACCAGTGATTTCCGTTATGCCGCTTGCTGTTCCTACCCAAAGTCTACCATCAGCGGTATTGACAGCTAGTTCGCCTAGAACTACATCATCAGAGTCGGGGTCATTGCCTGATACTGCGTTATATTTAGTTATGATTGTTGTAGCCATTTCTTTATCCTTCTACGTTTTCAAGTCGTGAAGTCAGTGCTTCAATTAAGGTCTGCTGTTCTTGAATTGCTTTGACTAGGATTGGTACAAACTTGCTGTACTGAAGCCCCATCTGCTTGCCATCGCCAGTGTGACTAGAGAGTAGGTTGGTGTTGTTATCCTTGTCATACCCTGCGGCAATCTCAAGTGCTTCTACCTCTTGGGCTTTGAAGCCAACGTCCAACCAATCTTCTTTGTGAGTGCCGTCTGGAGTTTGCTCGTTGAGGTCATAATCCTCGGCTGTTTTATTACCATACTTGCTACGCTTATCCCACTTGTATGTGACAGGATTTAGGGCTTTAACAAAGTCTAAGCCAAGGTCAAGGTTGGTGAAGTCGGTCTTGTCTCGCGCATCAGAGGCTACTGTCCAATCTACTTCGATGTGAGCCTCAGTTATGTTGTCATCACCAAGTACGATTTCATTACTTTGTGTAGATATTTGACCCCCTGGACTTCCCGAATGCCCTGCGTCTGTACCGAGTAATAAATTATTATCACCACTTGATACATACCGCCCTGCACTATAGCCCACTGCTGTATTTTCTGCTCCTGTGGTGGAAAATAAAGAGATACTACCTACAGCGGTATTATCATCCCCTGCGGCAGACGACAAGCTCCAATGACCCAATGCTGTGTTTTCATTACCATTGACCACACCATCACCACTGAGATAACCTACACAGGTATTTTTAGTTCCATTTTCTATCCTCTCCCCTGCTTTAGCACCTACCGCTGTATTATTGCTTCCCTCACAAACAGGTAATGATTGGAAACCAACAGCAGTATTGTAGTTATTAGTTTCATTTGTTTTTAGTGCTTCAGCCCCAACGGCAGTATTACTATAGCCTGTGGTTTGTGCCTCCGAAGCCTTATAACCCACAGCAACATTTTGGTCACCAGTAGTAACAGCAGTACCCGCTTCTTGACCCAAGAGCGTGTTGTAATTTCCTCCGCTTAATATACCGTCACCTGCTTGATAACCGAATATTACATTCCCATTCCCATCAGTAGGGGTTTGCAGTCCATCCACATACAATGTACCAGTCACAGTTACTCCACTGTAGGAGGTGGCTAGTCTTTTACTGTTGTCGTAGTAGAGATTGACCGCTCCGTTCTCATTAGCATCAATAGAACTTTCGCCATTAGCACCTTGTATTCTTATTGCGCTACTGCCTCGGATAAATAAAAGCCCTGTTCCATCGTCTTTTATGTAACTATCTGAGCCATCATGGTATATCTGAAGGTCATCCCCTGCACCAAACATAGCCTTGTCGGAATCGCCAAACTTTACATCATACCCATTACTATTCAAGTGAGCATCTAACGACCCACCCCAATCTGGATTTAAGAGTGTGCTTTCAGCCGCTACCCAAGTAGAACCATTGTAGACGTACATGGTATTGTCAGTAGTTTTGAAATAGAGCGCACCTGTCTCTACAGCGTTACCTGCATTATCGACACTGGGGTTAGAGCTATGGTCGCCTAAGTATCTTTTCTGATAGAAGGAGTCCCAAGAAATAGAAGCGTTGGAACTGTTTAATGCAGAAGAGGCACTTGCGGTTGCTTCAGCGGCTTTTGTGGTTGCTGTCGCGGCAGATTCCTCGGCTAGAATCGCATCTGTAGATGCTGTAGCCGCGTTAGCGGTGGAAGTTATAGCGTCTGCTGACGCAGTAGTAGCACTTGCGCTCACTATTGCGGCATTAGCTTCTACCTCGTCTGCTTTGGTTGAGGCGATTGCCATATCGGTTGCGGCTGATGATGCGCTGTTGGATGCCTGTGTCGCGCTTAGGGATGCGTTGATTGCATTACTGCTTGCTCCCTGTACATGGGATATATTGTCTGCTACAGTAGTTACGTCATCGCTGATACCTGCAATGGTATCTATATCAGCATTAATACCTGCAACTGTTGATACATCACCTATGTTACCTGCTACGTCACCTATGTCACTAGCGTCAGCAATGATGGTATCCATCTTAGTCTCAAGACCTGCTACTGTGGTTATGTTACTTGCGATGGGTGCTAGGGTTTCTATATCATCGAGTTTGTTATGGACTGCTACAAAGCTAGACGCACCACTTATTAACTGTCCCATCGTAGTCTCAAGACCCGCTACGGCTGTTACGTTAGTATTATTGTCTGCTACTTTGTTTACGTTTGTCATGTTGGATGCAACTGTACCTATATCCGAAGCATCTGCGGCAACGGTAGTTACATCTGAAGATATACCTGCTACAGTATTGACATCATCAATGTCCTCTGCAACGGTAGTGACGTTAGCGATGTCATTATAGACACCGACAACTTGAGTATTTGAACCTGCAACGGTTGATACTGCCGCGCTATTGGCGGTGGTTGCGGCTGATTGTGCGGCTACTTTGGAAGCGTTCGCGCTGACAACATCGGCAGTCACTTGTTGTGCCGCCGCTATAACAGCATCGTATGCCGTTTCTGAGGCATCACGAAAGACCTCCGCTTGTGTAGCTTTTGTTGTTGCGATTATAGCTGATGCGTCTGCCGTGTTTTTAAAACCTTCTGCGGCATCACGCGCTGTCTCTGCGTCATTCTTAGCTGTGGTAGCAATACTCGCTTGTGCCGTTACGTCAGCAACAACGGAATCATCGCTTGAACTCCCTGAACCACCTGCGCCTCTATATAATGCCATATCATTACCTATTTGAAAAAAAAGAATAAGAAGGAAAGGGAAAGGGGCTTCCAAATGGAAACCCCCTTGGGTGTTGCTATTACGAGAGTGCTGTGCTGTTTGTTACGAGAACGAACCCAGACTCAGGACGTATAGTTTTAGTGCCGTATAGAGTATCGGCAGTATACAAGTTACCTAAGTATTCTTGCTTATACTGAGTTTGTGAACGGATACCTTGTTGTTCAGCCAGTGCCATAGTATCGTTATGGAAGAACAAAGCACCTTTACCTATCGTACCTGCTGTATTCGTCACATTAGGACAGTTGTTAGACACATAAACGTCAATGCCATACAAGTTACCGATTTGACCGTTCTGAACAGCACCGTTAGTAGTGAAGTCACTAGAAACGTAGCGGTCAATACCGAGGATAGCGTTACGAGCAACAGGTGGAACAATCAGCTTCCGACCATCCATAGGCACATCGGCTTCATCCATTAGCTGAACTATGCTTCGGAAAGCCGTATCGGTAAATACACGAGGGTCAGTAGGGTCTGTATCTGCCTCTAAAAGACCAACATCGCCTGTAGTGGTGTTGAAGTAAGAGTTACTATGAACCCAATCCGTACCCAAGCCATCGTCATCACCGAAAGTCTTAGCCAGTGCAAACAAGTCAGTATCTACTTTGTTAGCCAAAGCATAACCTGCGTCACTGGTGTAGAACTGACGTAGAGAAGCAAGTGCTTGCACATCTACAATATCCTCGATTAAACGAGAGTATTCCCAGTGTTCGGTTATTGCAATAGAAACATCTGCTTCAGTATTGCCCTGAATTGTTACTGCTGTGTTTTCTGCTTTCTCTTGAGCCTCACCACGAGAAGGTGCAGGGATATTGATAGTGTCCCCTTTCTTGCCTTTCATAGAGATTTTTTTAACTAGGTTAGCGAGTACGAGATTTTTTCCATACGCGGCAACAACCTCATCACTCCAAATCTCTGGAATAAATGTAGCCGCCTCCGTTAAGCCTGTCGAACCATTCATGTTTACGTCATATACTGAATTAGCCATGATAATATACCTTTATAATAAGATTAGTTACGAACCCTCCCTTCTGAATACGCTTGCATGATTTCATCAGACAAAGCTAAATATCTGTCGGGGTCGGTTTTCATAAGTTTAATAATGTCTGAGCGTCTATAGACTTTCTTGCTTGACTGTCCTCCATTGCCTCTGGCGTTACCTGTAGAGGCGGCTTTAACAGCCTCTTTACGTTGTTGCTTCTCATTAGCTACGGTCTGACCTACTACCGATTGACGTTCCTTCCAGTTAGAGAAAAGTTCATCAGCGGCATCATAGTCATACTGTGTATCTGCCTGTGCAAAAAGCTGTGTACGAATCTTTGAACCCTTAATCCATTCAGCGAACTTGGGGTCACTTAGAATAGTTTTCATCTCAGGATGTTTACTTTCTAATTTAGCCGTAGCCGTTGTCTGGCGATATTGGTTGCTGATTTGTTCAGCTTCCTTTATCTTAGGGTGATTCTCAATAGCCCTTGCAACTGCCCTTTCGGGTTCTGAGAAAAAGTCTATTTCTTCTTCAGGTTCTTTAGTTTGTGTTTCAGTGTTGGAGAGTTGTGTCGTGATGTAGTCATCAACAACCTTTCTAAGTTCACCAACCTCCGAACTCTGTTTACCTAAAAGTTTCTCAGCCTCTTGGTGCATCCTTACTATTTCGGCTGTGGACTTTCCTTGGTACTTATCAGGTACATCAGTTTGTTCTTCAGTCTGCGGTGCTTCTTGTGCTGTAAGCGTGTCCTCAAGTTGAGGGGCTTGTTCTGCTTGGTTGTTGTCTTGTCCGTCTACGTCTGGACGCTCATCTATTATTGTTGCCATTATTAAACTCCGTGAGTAATCTCATTATGGAGGTGTATTAAGTAAGGGTTCTATGGTCGAGAGTTAGCCTTACGCTCAATTTGTCCTACGCTCGTTGCTTCCTTTCATGCTTGATGTGTTGCTCTCTTTGTTTCGCAAATTTACGAACTTCTTTCCAAGAGTTCTTATCCATCTTTAATGTAGGACAGGAAAAATCTTTTGTAGCTATCTGGTCACAATCTGGACATTCCATTTCCTTTGTGTCCATACTTACGAATCTTTCATGGGTATGTCCATCAGGACAAGTGAAATCAGCCATAATACCCATTAGGAAACTTCCACTTCTTCTTCAATCAACTGTTGTTCGAGTGTATCCGTCTGTGCTTCTAAGTTTAAGAGAGAGGCTATCACTGTAAGTTGTCCCTTACGGAAGTAAAGGTCTTTCTCTGATTCACAAGCCTCAATCGAATTTAGAGTGTTTGCACTATTGGTCATGTCAGTAAGCAGGTTCTTCCAACCCTGTAGTCTAAACATTTCCCTATAGTCACGGTAATACTGCTCTAGTTCTTTCTTATCCTCTTGCATAATACTGTTTCCCCTTTCGGACAGTCTTTAGTTTATTATGTTTCTAATAATATACTTTGTACATTATATAATACATTATACCATATTCTATGCCAAATGTCAAGTATTATTTCTTTTTCTGCGTAGTTTTTTTAGTTTTAGTTTCAGTTTTTTTAACTGCTTCTTCCACGGCATCTATTCTTTTTCCGACTCCTTCAAAGAGTTCATTGATTTGTTTCAAGATATTCTGCATTTCTGTATTGGTAATCATAATTATCCCATAGGGGTTACTGGTTGTGGTGGACGCTGTGGTTCTTGTGGTGCTTGTCCACCTTCCTTGACAGCAACCTCTCGTTCTTTAAGAAGTTGCTTAGAGATTTCCAGACGCTTCTTAAACTCTTTATCGTCAGCATCACCTTGCTTAAGGTTAGTAGTAACTGCTTTAATACGAGCAATCTCTGTTTCCTGTGGTACTGCTTGAGCTTCGTTAGACAGCTTACCTGCTCTAGCTTGTGACTCCATAGCCTGACCCTTAAGTGCCGCAGACTGTGCCGCTTTAAACTCAAGCTCAGATTGTTGTACAGCCTGTTGAGCTTTCTGTGCCTCTGGGTTAGGTTGCATGGATTGCTCCATAGCCGCAATAAGTTCTTCGCGGTTGCTTACGTTCATGTTATCAATGATGGACATGATAAGCTGTGGATACATCGGAGTATCTGGAGACATGGTTTGTAACAACTGGACTAGCTGTGTCACTTCGTACTCACGCGCAACGATACCTAATGAGCTAGAAGTATGGAACTTATAGTCTCCTACAGGATACAATTCTGGGTTGAACTGCATATATCTATGTGCCGCTTTGGTTACGAATGGAATTAGGAAGGACTCTTGGAAGTTAATGAGAGTACGCTTGTGTCGTTTGATGATAGCACCGAGGCTCATAGAGATACCTGCGGCAGTCTGTTCGCCATTGATAGAACCTGCAATACCTGCGGAGTCTATAGCACCTGTAGATGTCTGTACCATCTTCTGTAGTTCAGCCGCTTGTGCAAAGGTAATCTGACTGACGTTGCCGAAGTTAAAGGGCTGTATGACTTCAGCGGGGTTGCCATTGGTCAATACTACCTTACCTGCACGAACCTCTGGTTTAGAACCTCTAGGCATACGAGTTACGTCCATTGCAAGCATCGGGTGTATAGATAGCGCAAGAGCATCTATCCTAGCTCGTATTTCAGCGTCTAACGCCTTTTGTGAGTTGTATCCTTTCTCACATACTCCTCGACCCCAGAAACGGCTAGGAACGACATCCCAAGGGAATGCGATGACAGGTCTATCGCCCATCATGTAGGGGTTAGCTTCTGCCTTTAATAGCGTATCTTCATTGGCTAGTACGACAAGGGCTTCTACATAGTAGGATTCATCATCGCCTGTGAATAGAGTTTCTTCGTTTTCTTCCGCTTCCTCATCGTCATTATCCTTCTGGGCTTCATTAAGAAGGTGTCGTGGGACTAGACCATAGTATTTAGTGAGTCGTACTTTATCGTCATCATACACACTAAGGTCTTTGTCTGGTTCAATATTAAAATCAGAAGATGCTGTACCAATCTCTGTATTACGGTAAACCCCCTCTTCTTGTAACATTTCGATACCATGTGCTGACACAAACTCGTCAATAGCACAACCCATTGCTTCCTCTACGGAAGTGGCTAGAGGGTCGATTAGGAAGTTTTGAGGCATTACAGGCTTTAACTTAACGCAGGTTCTTTCTGTAATGTTGACACCAACCGCAGTTAGTTCACCGCCCATTACAGGCTCAGTAGCAGGGGCAACCTCTCTTTTATTTTCCAGTACAACCTCTGCAACACCTGTGCCGAATACAGCGGCATTGAGCAGACACTCAGCAACACCTTTACGAACTTTGTTCTTTTTAAAGTCTTTGCTTAAGGTTTCACGCAGTAATGCTACATCTTGTTTCTCTTGGTCTGCTACATCATCCTCGATGTCAAACCACTTCCCGCGTCCAAAGGTGGCTTCCTCTAGCTCCGCTACAGATGACTCCACAGCTTGTTGTAGTGCGGGACTGATAATGCGAGAGCGTTCTGAGTCTCTTGTCTTATCTTCTGCCGCCCACTGTCCCCGCCAAAGGCGATAGAACTCGTCAAACTTCTTTGCGTAGTTAGACGTATAGTGGTTACGCCACGCCTGACACTTCTCGTTTACCCATCCTTCGAGGCTTTGTTCCAGTGTAAATTCATCTTTGTTTTCTAACATATTAGTACCCTGCGTAAGCGTCTAAGAGTTGATGTTCTTCGTGTATGTAATCACCTGCGTAAGCTACGTTAGCTAACTGGTCTATGTAAGCAAGCGAATCAATTAAATCATCGTGTACCATCGTGTTTGGAAATTGGAATAGTTCATCTAGGAACTCTGTGTTCCAATCTCCTTTATTAAGTGTTATTGCTCCGTGTTCAAACCTGCCTTGTAAAGCCCATACGACCCTATCTACTTTTTTCTTATTGCCGTGTGTAAGTTCCTCTACTCTAAAGAAGCGGTTATTCTTCTTCATTTCGTTACTGAGGTAGGGAAGGACAGCGTTCTTTAAAGCCCCCTTTTCAATGCCAACCGCCACTGGCTTATAGTGCGCGACAGCTTCAAAAATCTTCCTTGCAGTGGCTTCAACACCCCATCTGCCATGAATAATCTTAGCGACCCACCAACCTTCTTCAGAGACTTTGACCACTGAGATAGCAGTTTGGTCAAGCCGACTCGTTTTGGTAGTTGTTTTACCCACATCAGCGAAACCTGCCAAATCGACTGCGATGTAGTAATCACCCACATCTGGCTCTTCTTCAGAAAACTTAATATGTTCTTCTTTAAATAGCTCACTACCTTGTGCCTCGAATGATGCCATGAACTCCTGACGGAAAGAGTAAGCCGACATGGACTTCTTAGCGGCATTAATTTCGTCTGGGTCTAGCAGTGGATTGTCGTAGCTTGTAAAGTGATACCCAGAGAAGGTAGGGTCATCAGAGATACAAGCGTATGTATATAAATCGTAGAAGTGGTTACGTCCCATTGGCGTACCAATGAATAACGCATCACCCTTTTGGTCAGCCAGTGCGGGTCGTAGTATCTGTTCCCAGACCTCTGGCTTCATGTCAGCGTACTCATCCATGACCAAGAACCTGAGACTGACACCCCTCATTGTTTCTGGTCTGTCTGCGCCCTTCAAGGCTATGGTTGTGCCGTTGACAAGTTTTATCTGTAGGTTATTAACGTGGCTAGAGGCTATGACACCATGCCCCAGTTCCAATAGGACTTGCCACATAATGTCCCTTGCCTGTCCCTGCGTGGGGGCTACATAGAACACATGACCTCGTTCAGCCTGTAGTCCTCGTATAAGGAGCATCCACGCGGCTAACCGTGATTTGCCTGTACGCCTA
>Ga0209349_1001791_pt1 | contig 10528 bp, 13 predicted proteins | sample ETNvirnome_2_130_FD_184067 | JGI IMG/M metagenome (GOLD analysis project Ga0209349, IMG submission 184067) | Marine viral communities from the Pacific Ocean - ETNP_2_130 (SPAdes) (version 2) | ecosystem: Environmental > Aquatic > Marine > Oceanic | place: Pacific Ocean | collected 2013-06-22
GAAACACCTTTCTTTTGAACCGCCAACGTGGCGCAATAATTGGCGTATCTGATAGATTCTTCAAGATTTTTAGTCTCGGCGTATTTCACACACAAACCAGCAATAAAGGTATCGCCGGCGCCCGAAGTATCCTTTATCTCCACTTTCGGAACTGGATATGTCCTATTAAGATACTTGGCGCCGTGTGGGCCCAGTGTGATTATCATTTTATTGTTCATATCTTTATCTAACATATGTTTTGTTCTATCATACTCAAATTCATTAATTTTTATAAATTTAATATTTTTACACCAATTGCCAAGAATCTTTTTCGTATCTAAAAACGTAACAGGGTGCTGATTGGAAATATATTCTATATCTTCTTCCAACAAAAATCCCTTATTATAGTCAGATATTACCACAAGATCATAAAGCGCAAAATTAATTTTTTCAACTTTAGAGCGTGGAACAAAGTCGTCATTTTGATCTACTCTCAGAACTATATAATTAGTCCTCTGATCTACAAATCGTGTCTTGCTGACCTGTTGCCAATTTTCATTGGTAACTATATCTACCTCACACTGGGACGCTAATGACTCAATATTGCGATATACATTCATTGCCATACCGGAACTGATGTTTATCTCGTTATTATCGGTCTTTAAAATAGGGACCGGAGCTTCGGGGCATAAACGACTACACGTCCCATAGCGATAAATATCTCTGCAGCTTTCTCCGATTACTAAGATGCGCATCATTTACCCTTGACAACGTCGCAAATATGTTCAATCTCCTCGGGAGTTAACTCAGGATAATTTGGAATGAAGAATCCTCTAGAATGAATGTTATCACTCACTTCATCTCGAAACTCTTCATAGAGATCAGTCCAAAAAGGATGTCGGCCTAGGTTACCAGCACTAAAAATGCGTGTTTCAATACCCGCTTCTACAAGACGCGTCACAATCTCTTTTCGGTGTTCTGTACTGTCTGCCAACGCACCAAAAGAAATAGACACAGGCACATTATCTCCCCATCGCTGGAACTCTACAACTCCTTCAAGTTTTTCCGCATACAAACAGTGATTTTTATTACGGCAACTAGCGGCCCAATCAGCTTTTTGCACCTGCCTAATACCCAAGAAAGCCTGTAAATCTGTGGATCTTAGGTTATAACCAGGAATAAAGAACGTAAACGGAGAATGAAAATCATCAATACCATATTGCTTCATAAGAGTATCGGATGATTCTTTGCTTAAGTCTTTGGCCCAGCCGTGGCTGCGGAGCATTAGAAGCATCTCATATAGCTCTTTATCTTCGGTATTCACCATACCGCCTTCGATTGTTGACAGTTGGTGTCCAAAGTAAAACGAGAACGATGACATATCTCCAACGGTACCGACCATAGAACCATCAGCATACGAGGCTCCTAGGGCAGCACAGGCGTCTTCTAACAAAGTAAAGCCGTACTTCTTCTTAAGTTGTAAAAGACGCTCTCGGTGGTGTGGGACGCCAAGGACCTGTACAAATATTACTGCATCAGGATTCTCACGTTCACAGATTTCTTCTAGCTGATCTAAATTAATCCCAAAGGTATCTGGATCTGCACCACACATGATTGGTGTTAAGCCAAGCTGAATCGTGGGAGCAATCGTAGTTACCCAACCTACAGAAGGCACGACAATCTTCTTGTTAGCAATTCTGCCGCATTCTTTGGCTGCAGCGATCATCAGAAGATTTGCCGAGGAGCCTGAGTTGTTAAACACCGCATATTGAGTGCCTATATATTCAGCCCAATCTCTTTCAACATCCCACGTAAGTTGTCCTTTTGTTAAACGAGGATAACCCTTAAGCCATGCACAGAGTGCATCTATATCTACATCGTTAATTGTTTCTTTTGCTAGCGGGTATTTAATTTTTGTCATGTTTTTATCCTCTTATCTTTGTTGCTTCTACATTTAGACTCATAAGTTTGCCATTCTTTTTATCCATATGTGGCAGGTATGATTGACTATAATCATCAACATAGAAGTGTTCAGTTTCTTTCCAATCATATCGCCGGATATTTGTAAAACCGGTTTCTTTCAATGATCTTGTTAAAGTATCGAAAGTCCAACCATGGTAATGAAAATCAAAATCATATTTTTGACCACCATAAAAAGCTGCTTGAACGGAATCAAAATCATTTGTAAGCAAGTAATACTCGCACGCCGCTCTCAAATCGGGAACAGATAATCTTAGAATGCCGCCATTTTTTAAAGCTTTATTCCAATTGATTAGAAGCTCCTTCCATGTTACTGGTTGAAATGGAAAAGGCTTTGTTGGAAAATGTTCTAAAACTTGACTAGCATATATCAAGTCGACTCCTTGAAATTTTTCATGAATTTTAGCAACATTATATATCACGTCTGGCTGTACTTCTTCACGGGCATCAACATTAATAAAGCCATGAATTTTTCTATTTCCACAACCCAAATTGAGTTTAATCATTGTACTTGTTTCTCCTTTATTTCTTCTAAATTGTGGCGCTCAAATATCATAAAATCATTCTTTTCCGTTCTAAAAACCTTAAAACTGTAATATGGTTCAGCAAAATAATCTATTGTTGTAATATCGATTATCACACCCATACCGCAATCTTTAATTACAAAAATATCCGCATAGGTTTCATACCACTTAATTAAATCTCCCTTCTTAAACGACAATTTCTTTCTCCCATCTCTCTATCATCTCATCTAACATGGTCCCAAAGGTATATTCTGGCTCCCAGCCGAGAATGTGTTTAGCCTTGGAAGGATCACCCTTGAGATGTTTGAGTTCTTCTGGGCGCATATACCGGGTGTTCTGTACAACATAATCTTTGTAATCCATACCCAGCTTACTAAAAACTATTTCACAAAGATCTCGAACCGAGTGAGATTCCCCTGTTGCGATAATGAATTCATCGGGCTCATGGTGATTGATAATCATATGCATCGCACGAACATAATCTTTGGAATGTCCCCAATCGCGATAGGAATCCATGTTCCCAAGTTCAAGCTTGTCTTGTAATCCCTTCTTGATGGAAACGGCGCCCTTAACAACCTTGTTTGTTACAAAGTTAGAGCCGCGGCGTGGGGATTCATGGTTAAACAGGATACCGTTACAAGCATGGAGTCCATAGGCATGCCTATAATGACGGACCAGATTAAATCCCAACAATTTTGCACACCCATAGGGGCTCACAGGAGACATTGGAGTGGTCAATTTTTGTACTCCATCCTCGTCAACAGAATTCCCATACATCTCTGATGAACTGGCTTGATAAAATTTTGCCTCGGGGACAATATTTTTATAAGCCTCCAACAAATTTAAAACACCCAGTGCATTAGTTTGAAGCGTATAGGATGGAATATCAAAACTGATTCTTACATGACTCATAGCCGCCAAATTATAAATTTCATCCGGCTTCACTTCAGCTACTATTCTGTTGATAGAGTGAACATCAGTAAGATCTCCATAATAATTACTAATCTTAGAATTAATATTTCTAATCCTACAATCTTGATTTTCCGCTACAGAATGTCTTCTTACAACTCCATGCACCTCGTATGATTTACTTAACAAATATTCAGTAAGATAACTGCCGTCCTGGCCGTTGACTCCTGTGATTAGTGCTTTTTTACCCATTTTTCTCCTCTCCTCCATAATCAATAAATTTTTTATCTTTTTCAATACCATAATAGGGACCGGTCTTGTGTTCATAAATTATTGTTTCATCTTCAAGTCCCAAATAATTGTGACCTCCATATAATGTTATCACACAATCGCCGGCATTTATAACTGGTTCAGCAATAATAGTATCATCTAAATCATAAATGATTGTTTTAATTTTTCCCTTTATAACCACAAATGACTCTTGTGTTATAGTGGTAATCTTTTTTTGTTCAAGATGTTTATGCGCTCTGAACGTTTTGCCTTCATGCATTTTGAAACACGAAACTTGTAAAAATTCTTCGGCAGGGGTTAAATCCTTTCTTTGGTCAGTAACCGTGTTGAGGCGATTTATGATAACCAATAAAACATCTGGGTTGACCTTTGAGAAAATCTTCTCCATTGTTGACTCCTATTATAATAATAAAATATTTTCTTACTCATAGCATTTTCTCTAATATATCTTGCAAAATGATATCCCTCTTCTTCATAGAAAATCTCTCTTTTGAACTTACAAGGTTTTGTTTTTTGACTTTATCTATTTTTTCAGGATCTTTAAGCAAATTAGAGATCTTATTTTTGATAGAGGATAATAAAATTAAATTTGGTTGATCCAAATAAAGAGAATATCTTTCTTTTAAAAGACCATCTTCTATATAAGTTGAATTTTGTTGTCCATCGCAACGGAATTCTTCATCCAAAAATTCATTAAAACCCCATCCATTTGACCCAATAACAATATTTCCATAACACAGTGCTCGAACAACCGACATTGAATGAATTCTACAAGCTGGAATTAAAAAGATATCTGTATCCAAAATGATTTTGTGTATTATATCGTCAGTAAGCATTTCACGACCATGAATGATAGTGTTAGGGCCATGGATAAAAACATTCTCACAATTTTTAAACCATTTTAAAAGTTCACTACCAACGTTGACCGGTCCCACCAAATTTAAAAATAAATTAGTATTTCCATTTTCGTATAATTCTTTAAATGCCAAAAGACATTCTAGTCCGCCTCGAAGGGGAAAATTATTTTCTTGACCACCGAAAGAATTAGTAAAAGTAAGAACGATTTTCTCTGAGTTTGTTGGTTTTATTTGTGTGATAGAACTTTCATATGCAAGAGGAAGATAAAATAGTTTTTTGGTGATTTTTTCACTATAATCAAACATTTTGTCAATTGATTCTAAAGTTTGCTTCATATGGCATATAAATCCTTTAAAATTTTTATCTTCAAATGCTGCTTTATAAGCCGGCATATGCACGAACGCTTTAGGGTTAAAATTAAAATTACTACCATTATGAATATGTGGAAAAAATAAAGTTATATAATCTTCGATTACAATACAATGAGGAACTACTAATTGTTTATAATATGTTGGAACGATCGTTAATGGTAATGAAAAATTATCATGTTCAAAGCAAAATTTTTCCATATCACTTGACAACATGGATTTATACAACGGATGCTCGGCAATAAGGGGATGCACAGCTAGAGTCGAAGCATAATTTATTTTCTGTTTTTTAGACACTATACATAACTCCGATGGCCAGAATGCAATCTTTGAACTAATGAGTCAAACACTGCTTTATCGTGAGCGTTGTTGTGATTATAGCTCGGTCCTTCGGTGCCATATACGGGATCATCAGCGCCTTCAGGGATATGTACTGTGGTGTTCCAAACCTCTATCACTGTTTCGTCAAACATCAAAGTAACCCAATAGCCAAGCCAGTTATCAGCAAAATGATGTTTAAAATGTGGATTAAAAATACACCCATTAAAGTAATTCATAATAGTTTCTTTGGCAACAATCACACACCGTATACATGGATATTTGGGGTATCCTTGGGGCATAAATGAACCCAACCCATTATCTGTCCCTAGAGATAAAATTTTCAATCGACGCCGGCGGTAAATGGGACCTTCCAATAAATCAATCGCGGCCCAATAATTTTCATCAAACCACGCATCATCATGAGCCAAAGAAAGATATTTCCCATTAGCATGGGGAATTGCTGAATTTACCGCTGCCACATAACCGTCAGTCTTCATCTCATCTTGAATCCATCTTACATTTTCTCCCTCAACTCGATGCTCACTAACAACCAAAATTTCATATGAATATTTGGAATTTTTTCCAATTTCATTAATATTATCAATTGCCTTATTTACCCATTTTTCGGGGGGGCGATCCCTTGTGGCGCTAGGCAATATGTAACTTACATCTATTTGTTTATTCATCTTTTTCTTTTCTCCTTTAAAGTTTTAGATTTTTTGTCTCTAATAGACAAGATTGGGTTGGTTTCTATAAGAGGCCAATCTATATTAAGTGTCTCATCGTCCCAAGAAACAGAAAATTGTTTTTCTGGCTGTACGTAAGACTCTGACCACTTATAATAAAACAGACAATCATCTGTCATACAATAATGCCCATTTAAAAACCCCTTGGGCACAAAAACAGCAAAATCACTATTTTCATCCATAGTCAACTGGGTTTTTTTAAGATATTGGGGACTATTTTTATCATAATTGACGACGACCAAATGAAACTTTCCTTGTAAGCAATAAATTAATTTATCATTAATCAAATCGCCATGTAATCCTCTCAGAACGTTTTGTTTCGATTTGGTTAGTTTATCAATCTTAAATTTTGAGAATTGTTCTATATCGAAAAGGTTTACAATCTTACCTCTTTCATCAGAAAAATTCTCTAATAAAATTTTATAAACACCTTCAAGTTCGGTTTCTTCTTTTACAAATATCACGATGCTACATACTCTTTTGAATTTGAATCATAATTTTTAATCAACTCTTTAAAAACTTTTTCATCATGACTATCGTGCCTTTTATCACACGAATTACTAAAAGTAACCATATCGAATCTGTTGATCTCTATTGTGGGCTCCCCTTGTCTGGCTAGCCAAAAACCCAACCAATTGTCAGGATAATGATGCTTGAAGCCGGGATGATAAACATATCCGCCTAAATATTTCTCAATCGTCTCTCTGTGAAAAACCGGGTAACGTGCAATAATACTATCACAATTGGTATACTCAGGCAACTTGCAAGCCTCATGGCGATTTGTAGGCAAGCATACAATTTTATATTTACGATTTTCAAATAATCTTGATTCTAGAACCTTAGTGATTAAGGGAGAGTTAGAATCAAAATAGTGATCATCCGAACATAAGAAGATATAATCGCCAGTTGATATTTTATATCCTTCGTTGTAAGCGTTAACACAGCCAATATTTATCTCATCTTCAGGTACGTACCTCACATTATCGCCGTGGATAACATTTGGGCTGACAACGATTATTTCGTGTGTCTTGCCATGAAAATTTAAAGAATTAATATTATCAATAACTTTGCTTGAAAACTCTAGGGTGTCTCTATTTGTAGGAAGGATAAAGCTGATATCTTTTTTATTTTTCATTTGTCTCTCTATGTTTTCTAATTAATTGTTCTGCTATTATGTTCAGATAAAGATTCTTGGCCTGTTGAGCTACCAAATCATAATAATATGGATTTTGGGGATTTTTAGAGCCGTCCATTTCCATATTGTTATACGAATGGCCATACCCTGAAGTCCCATTCGTTGGGTTTCGAATATAAAAATTTGGAACTGTTTTCCACATATCTATTTTATAACTTTCAAACATCATGATCTGCAACAATGTAAGCCAATTATCGCCATTACACTGCCAGCCATAATTTTGCAAAACTTCTATACATCTAGCAGAAATACAAGGTAAACTAACACCCTCGTTGTGTTTCCACACCTCCATAACCGCAGGTTGCCTCCACTGACCCTTGTATAGTTCTACCCTAGGTCTATTCGGCCCAACAAAACAAAATTCGTCTTCTATATTTAAAATGTCGTCAACGAAGCCCTCTCTTGTAAATGTAAAATCATCAGCGCACAAAAGAATAAATCTAGATTTTAAATTTCTTTGTGAAAATAGGTAAAAATGATCGAGATGAAAGCTGTGTCTTCCTTCGCCGCGGCTCCATACAAACTTTTTCACCGGGAATGGAAATTTCGAGAAGAAAGATTCATCCGGCGCCTGATCATCGTCAGAATCATATTTAATCAATACTTCGCAATTGCTTTCATTGCCGCCGCATTTTTCTAAACTAGATAATAGATTGTCAATATTGCTATCTTTGTTATCTTTAACTCTAGAAGTTAACATAAGGGTAATCATTTTAAATCTAAGTTCCTATAATAATTATATAATTTATCATTACTAATTTTTTCAATATTTCCTATGTATTTGGCATCAAGAGGATCCTGTTTTTTTAAATATTTACATATGTTATGCATAACAAGAGTATCGTGTACATCATATTTAGGATCTGAATTATCGGTGGCCCAATCGTGCATCCACGCATTTCTAAACTCTATCGTTGGCTCACCTACATATCCCAAATAAATAGACAAATAATTATCTGCGCAATGATGTAAAAAATGTGGATGAAATATATGCCTTTCTAAGTACTCATATGATTTTCTATCCATAACGGGAAATTTTAATATATGTTGTCGGGTTGTATGAAACTCCTCTTCATTTGTGCGAGGATTAATAACGCTGGGCGGTGTTAGTTCTGCTGCCTTTTGTATGCCGCTAGGCAAAGTGAGACTCAAGCTTGTTACTTTATATTTTCTATCTATAAATTTATCTGATTGCAAGAAATTAAATACATCAAATAAATTTTCAGATGGAGTATAATCATCAACCAGCACGCAAATAAAATTACCAGAAGAAACATTAGCTAAATAATTAATTGGCCCTATCGATCCATTGTTTTTGTTGTCTTTAAAAAATTTAGTGTTATCATATTTTCTAACTTCTTCAAATGGTGAAGAAACTAATATTTCGTATGAATACCCTTTTTTATCACATAGATCAAGACTATCAACAGTTTTCTTTAAAAAATCATCATGATTTCTGTAGGTGGGAATTATCAAAGAAACATCAACATTATTCATAATATTCTTTCCTGCTTTTTATTTATTTTCTCATAATCAAAATCAGAACTATCTCTATAAAGATACTTCTTTAAAAATACTTTTAAATCTTCATTCTTGCAATAAAAATCGCTATCATAACATTCTTTCTTGTGAAGTTTTATTCCTCTTAGTTCTTCATAGCCAAAACCACAATCTGTGCCCTCTTGTATATTAATTATTTCTTGCATGGTGTGGGGAGGGTATACATCATCCCAAGTTCCTGGAGGGGCTCTGAAGCCAGAAGAGTGGCCGTCTAAGCCATCTCCATCATCGGGGCGCCCATCGGGCACCTTAAAAGCATGATGAACCCTCACTTTAGAAGAAACAATCCATTGCTTTTTAATCGCAGCATTTATAAAAGAGAAAACAGACTCAGTACAATATGAACGAAAGATATCGGGTAGTACATTGCCATAGTATTTAAAAATATCTTTGGAGAACAACTGGCAATGTAAATTGCATGCTAATCCTATAGGAATAATCAAATCCTGTTGTAAAATTGGTCGGGAATATTCGTTGATATTGAACCAGCACCACCCAAAATCATTATCCACCTGCGAAGAAACCATCCCATAATTTCCAGATTCATATAACTCTATCAAATTGGATAGTTGAACTTCATCGGTGAATTTCACGCCGGAATCCAAATAAAGATATGCCTCGAACTCCCCGTATTCTTTTATACACTCTCTAACGGTATCATTAAATGTGATATTTACAGGTAATACGTCACCTATTCTATTAATAAAATCAATTTCGCAATTTTCTAAAATTCTTTGAATTTGATCTTCGGGATTTTTACAAGAAGAAACAGCTAATATGTAATTATCATATTTCTGACTTCTGATCGTATTGATGGCATCAATATAGTACTGGCTATTGTCCTTGCCAGAAATGCCACAAATATTGTAAACTATTAAATATTTTTTCATTTTTTTCTCATTATCAAAATTTATCTACTATTTTTCCCCATAGTAGTCTCCATATTCGACAATGATGGTGCTTTTGCCATCAGTGCGGTTGTACGCCTTGTAATACGCAGGGAAAATATCAGAAGGCTCTTCTAATCTGATAATTTCAATATTGTTAAGAATTAAACGCAATCCATCTGTGAAATCTCCCACATGTTGTGCTTGCGGGTGTAATGGTCTTTCGGAGCCAACGCCAGTACGAATAATGACTTTTGGTATATATTCCCCGTGAGAGAATGCCGGCATCCTATCGAGATGGTTAATTAACTGATTCATTGTTAGCAGTAGGAAATTCCAACGAGGATAAATAGTAATTGGCACTGTACCTGCAACAGATAAACCATTAGTAATTCCCATTTGCATTTCTTCATCCACTGGCATTTCTAAAAGCTTTTCTCGCGGCACGTTGACCAAGGTATTTGTCATGGCTGTACCCTTGTACTCGACAGCTTGGCCAAGAAACATTGTGTCTGGTTGTTCTCCCAGCCAGCGCATTGTTCTCTCTAATTCATCAAAATATTGTCCCATTAGAATTGTACCCTTGTTCCTGCTCCAGCATGTGGATATTTGTCTAGTGTGTAACGATAATACGTTATATATTCGTCGTTAACATCTTCGTAAGTAAGTTTTTCTTGATTCCAGGTAGCCCGTGTATCGGTACAAACCGACTTACCGTTGTCTTCAATAATAAAATGAATTGGAAGTTTGTGATTTCTTGCGTATTTAATACATTCGTGGGCCATTCCCGTTTCAGAAGTCATATCTCCCATAAAGCAATACACCTTATTGGTTCCTCCCTTCCGTTTAATATCAAGGGCAATCCCCGTTGCAATAGGTAAAACACCAGTAACAATACCTGACGAAAATA
>Ga0209349_1001793_pt1 | contig 10511 bp, 3 predicted proteins | sample ETNvirnome_2_130_FD_184067 | JGI IMG/M metagenome (GOLD analysis project Ga0209349, IMG submission 184067) | Marine viral communities from the Pacific Ocean - ETNP_2_130 (SPAdes) (version 2) | ecosystem: Environmental > Aquatic > Marine > Oceanic | place: Pacific Ocean | collected 2013-06-22
TTCGGGTTTCCCCCTATCTATCCACGCGCCAGCAGGCGGAAGCTGTGCGTTCCGAGCTTAACTTCAAGATTCCGGAAATTCTTGAGCGCCAAGACAGGGTGGAAACCGAGGCTCTGGCCCAGGAGTCGGTGCGGACTGCCAAGGAAGAGGATCGTGGCACCCTGCTTGTGGCGGCGAGGGCGTCGATGACATCTCCCGTCGTCAGGTTTGATGAGCTTACCGACAACGAGGCGGTGCGCATCAACAGCAGAAGGGTCAACACCCGAAGGCAGCCGTTCACCGAGGACGACTTCTTAACCGTCACCGACCTTTCTGATCAGGGCCTTGGCAGTGAGCGGATAGAAGAGCTATTGCCGCAAACGCCAAGGGTCTTCGGTGAAGATGAAAAGCTGGGCCTTCTGTCCTCTCTTGAGGAGAAGGGGTTCAGCAGTGAAGGCGCTGGGTTCGACAGGTTTGCCCGAAGGAAAACGGGCACAACAGACCTTGACGCAATGGGCAATGCCCAGTTGGAAATGTTGGAGACGGCAATAGAGGAGCTTCCCTCCTTCCCGGCAGGTGAACTGCGTTCTCTTCCTGTTATTCAGGAGCCAGAGTTTAATGCGCACCAATATGTTACGGCCATCAACACCGCAAGGCTGATGCCTGCTAGGCCGGATACAAATCTGGCAGAGGGGGAAATCCTAAAGTCCGATATCAACAAGAGCCTTGGCATTCGTGGCGGTCTTTCGGAAAGTATTCTGCAAGAGGCGGTGAAGCGTGGCGATCTCATCAAGTCAGCGAAGCGTAAGAATGCCTACACAGCTACCGATAAATACCGGCGGCCCTCCGAATACACCATCGCTCGACAGGTAGAGGGTGGGCCGAAAGGGCCTCTCAGGGGTCGTGTCAGAGAAGAGGACATAGAAGGTCTTGCCCCCCTTGAGCGCGGCGAACTGATAGAGCAAGAGGCGCGGGATGCTGCCGCTGCCGAACCCACTGCCCCGTTTGTTGGGGAGGGCATCAAGATACGGCGGGCAGAAACCGATGGCACCCCCGCATCCCTGGCTGAGGCCAGCGCTGCCTTCAAAGCAAAGATTGACCAAGCAACTGTTAGATCAGACGTGCGCGACAAACTCCAGAGCCTTGGTGGTGTGGACAAGTTTCTGGTAGACCTAACCAAACGACTGAGTAAAGTGAAGGGCCTTGAGGCTTCTCCTGTTGCGCTAGAACTTGTGAGCGCATTAGAGGGCGGTGAGTTGGGAGCCTTTAGCTCCGCCAAGATGACCATAGCTCTTGCCCTTGACGCGATCCGTAATCCGAAGGGCACCAAAGAACAGGCAATGCGAGACCTGGAGCAGGTTCTCGACCATGAAACCATCCATGCCCTGAAGATATTGGGTCTATTCACTGATGCCGACTGGAGAACGCTCACAAACTATGTCAAGAAAGCTGGCACCAGCAGCAACGAAACCTATTACCAAGAGGCGGTGGGGGATTATGAAAAATATGGCCTCTCCGAAGAGGGGCTTGTTGAGGAGGCAATTGCCAATGCCTTCAGTGACTTTGGCCGTGATAATCCAATCTATGTCAACGGCAAGTTGCAGAAGATTACCGGCAAGCCCCGTAATTTGTTTGACCGCATCGTTGATTTCTTCCGCAGGCTGCGGGGTGCTTTCTCAGACATGGATATTGAGAGCGCCAATCAAGTATTTACCGGCCTAAGAGAACCACAGACTGGCCCCGCTGCTCCTGCTCCTGGGGTGACCGCAGAACAACAGGCGCGGGCAGATGCGATAGCAAGGGAGAGGGGTCAGGCGGTTGCTGATGCCCCCGCCGATCTCTTTGCAGTGCGGCGTCCCGCTATTCCCACATCGGTTTACGATTTTGAGATTGAGACGCAGCCAACCGGGCTTACGGCTCTTCACGCAACAGTTCGCTCGAAGCAAGCTAACCTTCTTCACGGCTTAAACCAAGACTTTGGCCGGGATGTGGGGGTAGGCCCAGTGCAGTTGATGTCTTCTGAAGGCCCTGGTCGTATACGTTTGCGTGTTTTCCAGAATGAAAATTTAGATGAGTTCTGGGATTATGTGGAAGATTACATTTCAGAGCCAAGGCGCGACCGAGAGACTCTCCCGTCCGGATTTACCCAGACAGTACGCGCATTAAGAGCTACGACGACCGGGTCTGTAGCCCGTGCCCAAATACCTGTACGCGCAGCAGTGCGGCGTCCCGATGCTCCCGCCGAACTCTTTGCAGTGCAGCGTACAGGTGATATACCTGTGGGGAGAGGAGAGGGTGATGCCAGACAAGCAAGAGAACGAAGAGCGTCCATCGACGCTGAAGCAGCCGAGGCCAGAGCCGCGCCCGCAAGGATGGGTCGCGGAGTTGAACGACGAGGAACTCAAGGAGTTGTACAACGTGCTGATGTAGGCGGCGAACTTACCGGCGAAGGCCGGAAAACTACAGAGTTCTTTGGGAACATTACGCAAGGGCTGGCGGGGCAGCCCAACCTGCGCCGGGATTATGCCCCGGTTGTTCAGCTTGGCAGGACGCAACCCGATGTGGTTCCGTTCAACCAAGAATATTATCGGCATCTGGGTAATTTCGATCTTCACATAGCGACCAGCATCCCAGGGTTTAGGGAAGTCCAGGCTGCGGTTGGCCACGCCATTGTTCGGACGCTACCTCCTGGCGGGACTGTTCTGGATATTGGTGCTTCAGAGGGGGCCTTGGTCAAGTCGGTCGCCAATATGAGTGATGGTCGTGTAAGTGCAACAGCACTCGACCCCAACGTGGCGATGGCACAGACCTTTGCAGCCGGGGAGCCGGTAGCTGGTGCTGACTATAGGGTCGAAGCCTTTGGGACCAAGGAAGATGAGGGCCGTCTTGCATGGACAGAAGATGATGGCACCCCTATCCGCTATTTTAAGCCTGACCGTAAGTATGATGTTGTCCATGAGGCTATGGTTTTCCAGTTCATTTCTGGAGAACGGGACGGTCAAATCCGGCGCATGAAGGAACTGGCCACAGACAACGGCCTTATTATTATTGAGGAGAAGTTCACCCCAGGCGATGCCTTGAGCCAGAGGCAGTGGGAAACGTCAGAGGCCCAGAAGGACGATTTCAAGCATCAGTATTTTACTCCTGCCGAGACCACCAAAAAGAAGGAAACAATTCTTGTAGGGATGCACGATCTCATGGTGACGCCGAGTGAGGTCGAAGGCACCCTGGCTAATAATTTCGACCATGTTGTTCAGTTCTGGGACAGCGGAAATTTTAAGGGCTATGTTGCTTCCGATAGTCGGCAGAGGCTTGATGATTTCCTGGCGAATCTGGAGGACCTGAACACCGAGTTTTCCACTACGCCAACACCGCGCATGGTAGATACAGTCTCTATCCGGTCTGCGGCAGCGGCCCCTGTACGACTCTTTGCAGTGCGGCGTGTCTCAAGAGGGGCGAGGCCCCGCGATCTGATCAACACTATTCAGTCCGCTCTCAATGACGATATGGTTGTTGCCGACAAGGCGCTATCGAAGCGTGCGAGGGCGCTGTCGGTTCTTGATCTCACATACAACGAGGAACTTCCTGGCAAAACAGGAGCTAAAATTGGCGAAGTAGCACAGAGGTTACAGCGCAGAGCGCTTCGTATCCTGAAATCTCCTGTTGATATAGTTACTGATCAGTCAAAGGATGGTTTGATTTCGGATGCGCTGGCGGCAGAGGCATTACGGGCGCTGCAACAGAGCGGCAACGCCGCCAACTGGTATACTGCCAAGGTTGCCGAGGCCATGGAAGTGGCGGCAGAAATTCATCCTGAGATACTCACCGACCCCGATGCTCGCTTCCTGTTCATGGCTTCTCTGGCGATAACCAGCCAGAAGACGCCGGTCCTGAACAACGCCCGGTATGCTGAAGAAGCATATAGGGATTACCAAAGAAACGGACGCTTCTCTGACAAGGGGTGGGGAGATGCCGCCCCGTCGATGAGGAAAAACTTTGAGCTTCTTAACAATTTAATTGAAGATCATGGGCTGTCTGGGACGCGGGACATCTTTGACCAATCATTCACGGTAAGACAGTTAAAGAAAATGGGTTTCCCTGCCAGTTCGGCAGAACTCATGGACGCGACGGTGAATGGATCGTACATGCTGGGGGCCAAGATCGGTCAAGGGTTCTATCAGAATCTGATCGGTAATTATGACCCCCTCACCATAGATATGTGGCTGATGCGGACGATGGGCCGCATGTCAGGGAAGATCATTGGCAACCCTGCGCTTCTGGCCAAGCAAACCGACCGTCTTTACGAGAGTCTTTTGGAGTCTGGGAAAAACTTTGAGATTGATAGTCTTGTTACGATCATGGAAGCGGAGTCCCTGGACGAGGTGGACATCATTGAATTGGCTGACAATCTTCGGCTTCAACATGAGAGGGCATTCCGTGAAGCGAGGCAACTGAAGCAGAAATATGTGAAGCCTGAGTGGGCCAAGGCGGCACAGGCTATTGTCACGCAACAAACAAAGCCCAAGGACAGCCCATCAAGTGGAGGGTTCCGACAAGCCAGCAGGCGTATTGCCAATAAAGTTCTTGATAAGGTGAGGGCGTCAGGATATCCTGACATGACCATCGCTGATTTGCAGGCCACGCTGTGGTATCCCGAAAAGAGTTTATGGGAAAAGCTGGGCGCGGGTGGTGGCGAGAGGCTCAATACAGATTACGCTCAAGCGTTCCGGAGGATTAGAGATGGCATTGGTGATGAAAGGGTACTCGCCGGGGAGAGAGGGGCCGGAAGACCAGCCGGTGATGTCCTCGGAAGAGATGCGGCGGCTATCGAAGAATCTCAAGAAGTTTATGGAGAGCCAGAGGCAGCGCTCCCAGAAGAACTCTATGCGGTCAGGCGTAAAACGGCATCGGAGCTTATAGACTTTATAAAGGCCAACCCCGATGGGTTTACGGTTGACATTGACGGCACCGGGGTGCCAGCGCGGGGGTATGCGGTAGCGCCAGTTAAAGAAGCCGAGGTGTCCATCGCCGCAGATGAATTAACTGAGGGATTAATTGATTCTTTTCTCAGAAATTTAAGGTCGTTAGAAGAGCTTGGCGGCGATACCATATACATGGGGGGCTGGCTTAACGAGGCTGACGGTAAGTATTATTTAGATGGGGTTCATGTCTATGCTGACCTAGATACTGCGCTATATGTAGCTGGGGCAGCAGACCAGATAGCAATTTTTGACCTGGGAGAGTTTAATGAAATCAACACCACCGAAGGGATTGCCTCCCTTAAAGAAGCTGGAACTTACAGCAGTAGACGGTACGAAGAGTTTCGACGAACTCAAGCAAATACTGCTAGACAATTTGAAGAAGGCAGGCGTGCCCGTGAAGATGACGCCGGAAGGGGCGCGGAAGTTCAATATGCCGTAAGGCGTGGCGGCAGGCTTGGCCCTCCCGTCGAGAGCAGAGCGGCCCGCAAGAGGCGGCAGCTAGATAGGGCAAGGGCCGAGGCCCCAACCCTTGAAGAAGCCAAGCGCATCAGGGATGCGCGACGGCGAGGTGATATCCAGACAGGGGATTACAGCCAGCGACTCCAAGCGGGGGCAATCAACCCCATCTTTCATTCTTCCACCCCCCTAGCCTGGAAGGGAAAGAATCATCGAGTCGTTATCCAGCGCGGGCACAATGAATGGGATGATCTGAAGCAGGGCTATAACGGCTTTGGTCTCCGCCATGCCAATAAACACCTGACCGACATCCAGGCGAACACCCCCTTTGATTCCGTCCAGGGTTTCGTTGATGGGATGCTCAGTGCCTATCGAAATTCCCGCAACACACCAGAGGCTGCCAACTTTGAGTTGCGCGAGAGCGGAGACAGCGTTGTCCTGCGCTGGGATAATCCCAGCCCTAAATGGCCATATCCATTCACGCTTGTTTTCAAAGAGGCATCCTTCAATCGCTTTGAAAGTCTCATAGAGGCATACCCCAACCTGATAGATGAGACCTTCTTCAGCCTGACCACGGCTTTTGCATTGCCTGCGGAGAGAGGGGCGGTCAAGCCAAGGGTTCTGCCACAGGTCAACCCCGGTGCCAGCGTCACGGCAAAGCGGGCAGCGGCGGAAGCCAAGCCCAGGGAGCGGGTGCTGCCGTCACTGAGAGAGCAATACAGTGTGCGCCGACGCAGCCGTGAGAACTATCAAGCGCCTGAACAGCGGGACTTCTATGACCGCCACTTCGATAGCGGACCTAACGAGACTTTCTTTGAGAAGGTCATGCGCGGTCTGGGCCTCAACTCCGAGGAACATATCGGCAGTCGCTTCCGCTACTGGGTCGTGGATAAATTTGAAGGATGGACGGCAGCCGAAAAGAAGCTGCTGAAGGGCGGCTTCGTTGACAAGATCACTGCGGAATCTTCCACCTCTGCCATGTTTGCCCAGTTTACCAGGGCCTCCGGAGTCATATCTGCTGCATTAACAATTGGCCCGGTAATATATAATCGTGGGTTCTTTCACGCCCTGAATGAGAGCCAGTTATCGCACCGTGACCCACGGATAGTAGAGGAATATCGGAAAGAGATAGGGCAACTGACCACAGACACCGCTTATACGGATGTGGTTACGGGAGAGGATGTAAGTTACGGAGGGAAATGGGGTCCTCCTCAAGGGCTGGTGCAAATCCTTCAGGAGGTGGACAACCTTGGTCTGATGGAACAGTTCTCTGCCTACGCGGGAGCAGTGAGAGCCAGAAGACTGAAGGCCGAGGGCAGAGAAAGGATGTTCTCCGAGAAGGACATTGAAATTGGGCTGGAGCTAGGCGTGCAGCACCCTGAAATCAGGCTGGCGCATCAGAGGTATCAGTTGTGGAACAATTCCATAGTCAACCTGATGATCAAGTCGGGCGTCATCTCCGAACAGATGGGCGAGCTATGGAAGTCCAACTCCGATTACCTTCCCTTCTATCGGGAGTTCTATGCGGACGAGGGCGTTAATTATCAGGTGATATCTGCTGAAGACGGCACCCCCACGCGAGAGACCTTGTTTGAAAGCCTCGACACCAAGAACAATAAGTTCTTCCCCAGCTTCCAGAACCTCAAGCAGCCCAAGGAATTGAAGGGCGGCAAGCCCGTCTATCGGCTGATGGTCGGGGATGTCGCTGACACCAGGGCATACATCAAACGTGACAGTCCTGAACTGGAAGCGAGGCTTGCAGAACTTATAAAGCTAAACGAGGGCACCGGTCGGCGGGTATATATCACGGCCAGTAGCCAGAGGATTCGTGATCCTCTCAACAATATGTTGCAGAATGCATCCGCAGCTATCAGTTCTTCCATGCTGAACGTGGCAGTTAGCCGTGGCGTCAGGGACTTGCGCATGATGGGCGACAGCATGGCGCGTCCAATCTCCGAAGACGCAGCGCCGGATGACACGACAGGCCCGCATCCGAACACGCTGGGCATTCGCGTCAACGGGGAAACCAAGTGGTACTGGGTGGGCGACAGGATGCTGATCGATTCCCTGATCGCCACCAACGATATAGATATGCCTTTCCTTGGTCTTCAAGCATTGCCCGCTCAATTGTTGAGAGAGTTGATCACCAAGGACCCCGGCTTCATGGCCGCTAATATGTTGAGAGATACGCTGTCGGCGTGGACGACATCAGGCGTCAACATCATGCCGGTTGTCGGAACTATGCGCGGTTACGGTGAGGCCCTGATGAAAAGCTCAAGTGCTTTGGCGCTTCAGGCAGGGGGTGTTTATGGCGGCTACGATTTCAAGGGCGATACTGCTAGTGCCGCCAAGGCATTCAAGAAACATCAGAAGGAGGGGCGGCGTGTCCGTATGCGTGACGCGCCAAGCCGTATATGGAGAGCCTGGGATAAATTTGCCGGGGCTTCCGATACCTCTACCAGAATTGCGGTTTATAACAGGGTCCTAAAGGAAACGGGCAATGAAGCGCAGGCTTTAACGGAGGCCTTGGAGGTCATCAACTTCTCCCGCAAGGGGGCAAGCGCGGCGATGCGCTACATGACGGCGATCATTCCGTTCCTCAACGCCCGTGTCCAGGGCCTTGATGTGCTACATCGCGGCACAAAGGGAGAGGTAACAACCTGGGATCGGCAGGCCAGGAAGACAAGGTTCTACTGGCGTGCCGCTACAATCATTGCCCTGACTACCGGATATTATCTCGCCCAGGCACACAGCGATGAAGACGAGAACCCCTGGTATCACAACGCACCTGAGTACATTAAGGACAATTACTGGATCATCCCGCCGACATGGGTTGGCATGAGCAAGGAAGCTCCTGCCGTTCGCATTCCCATCCCGTTTGAAGTGGGGGTCATGTTTAAGGTCATCCCCGAAAGAATCTTGAGGCTGATTGATGGATCGTCCGATGGCAGGGAAACCTGGGATGCGATACTGCGTCATGGCGGCACCACCCTGAACCTCAACCCGACACCACAGTGGGCGTTGCCCGTGCTTGAAGGCGTGGTGAACTACAGCTTCTATAGAGATAGGCCGGTGGTTGGCTACTGGGAGGGGAAGAACGAAAGCTGGGTTGGTGCCGATCCTACATTTACATCACCCTTTGCCATCATGCTGGCCAAGGCCGTTGACGAGGCAGGCGGCAGGTTGAGCGCGCAGAAAGTAGATCACGTCTTCCGTGGATATGTCGGCACTCTGGGAAGCTACGCCTTGATGGCAGCGGATGCGGTGGGCCGTGTGGCCGCTGGGTTGCCAGAGAGGGAGGCCAGAAGGCTGGATGAGTGGCCTGTGTTGGGTCGTTTCTTGCAGGAAAACCAGGGCCGAGGCCCGGTGCAGACCTTCTATGATCTGTACCATGAACTGGATATTTTCGTTAGCTCCCTCAATAACTTGAGGGGATCAGGGGATGTTGAGAGAGAGGACTATCTTATCAGGTCGCGGGCAAACCTGGAGGCCAACGCTGGCCGAATCAAAGAACTCAAGGGGCAGCTTGACGAAATGAGATTGTTCCGCAAGCAGATCAAGCAGGACGGTTCAGCAACGCCCAGCCAGAAACGTAAGGCTTTAGACGATATTGATCGCATGTCAAACGAGATTGTGCGTGGCGTCCGTAAGCTGCGGACACAGTCGTTGGCTCGACCGTAACATGCGCGAAAAGCTACGAGAAATCCTTGAGCGGGAAGAGGGGATCAAGCATGAGGTTTACCTCGACCACCTTGGCTATCCGACGTGCGGTATCGGTCACCTGATTCTGCCAGAGGACGAAGAGCATGGCTGTGAAGTTGGCACCCCGGTGAGCGAGGAGAGGGTGGCCGCCCTGTTCGAGGCCGACCTGAAAACAGTCGAGGATGATTGCTGGCAGCTATTTGACCACTTTGAATATTTACCGGATAATATACAATTGGTCTGCGCTGCTATGGCATTTCAATTGGGACGAAGCAGGCTGTCGGGTTTCAAGAAATTTCGTGCTGCGATTAGCGACGGGCGTTGGCCCGATGCAGCGGACGAGATGATTGACTCAAGGTGGTACAGGCAAACAACTGCGCGAGCAGAGAGAATGATTGCACTCGTTAGAGAGGTCGAAAAGGAATCGAAAGATGGGAGATAGCATTATGACTAAGGCATGGGACTGGGTGATCGGCAGAGTTTCAGAGCCGTCAAGCTGGGCGGCAGCGGCTGCTGTTCTGGTCGGGCTGTCGGTGATGATGAGTTTGTCGTGGATGATGTGGGCCGGGATCGTTGCTGCGGCAATGGCGTTGGTCCTTAGAGAACAGGGCAAGAGCCGTGACTGACGACACGGTCAAGGTCGTTGAGACCTCCCGCGAGTATGAACTGCTGGTCTCCGATCTGGTTCCCGATACCGGGGACGATGCGCAGACATGGTGTAATCTGGCGGCGGGGTTGCTCGACAAGTTCAGGGTGATCCCGCGCCTGATCATGCTCGCCTACATCTATGCCTTCTATCAGTCCACGGTCTGGTTCATGGCATTACCTGATCCGACCAACGCGCAGGCTGCGTTCATCTCCACCATCGTGGGTGCAGGCGCTGCCTTCTTCGGATTGTATGTAGGGAAATCTGGGTCGCCACTGCCCAAGGGACGCAAGAAATGATCACCCTTCTTGGCAGCTTGCTGGGCTTCGGAACATCTATTGTCCCCGAAATACTTGGCTTCTTCAAACAGGGGCAGGCGAACAAACAAGAGTTGGCGATGCTGGAAGCCAAGGCTCAGTACGCCCAGGCCCTGTCCTCCATGAAGCTGGAAGAGCTTGATGCCAAGGCCGAGATTGTCGAGACAGAAAAACTTTATGAACACGACATGGCGTTGGCGGCGCGGGGCGGATGGGTGGTCAGCCTGCAAGCCAGCGTCAGGCCGATCATCACCTACCTTTTCATGTTCACCTTCCTGGCAGTGGAAGGCGGCATCATCTACAGCCTGATGACCACGCAAGGTGCCGACTGGGTCACCGCGTTGCAAGCTGCCTGGACAGAAGATGTAATGGCTATCTTTTCTGCCATCCTCAGCTTCTGGTTCGGCAACCGCGCAATGTCGAAGGCCA
>Ga0209349_1001795_pt1 | contig 10503 bp, 15 predicted proteins | sample ETNvirnome_2_130_FD_184067 | JGI IMG/M metagenome (GOLD analysis project Ga0209349, IMG submission 184067) | Marine viral communities from the Pacific Ocean - ETNP_2_130 (SPAdes) (version 2) | ecosystem: Environmental > Aquatic > Marine > Oceanic | place: Pacific Ocean | collected 2013-06-22
AGAAATTCATCAAAAAGAATTAGAACAAAAGCAACTCCTTATGGAAAGCTATCTAGAATCTATTGCTGCGATTGAAGATGATTATGAGAGAACCTTAAAAGAGCTAGAAGAAGAGCGACAAAAAAAGACGCGGGATTATGTTAGAAAATTCAGCGAAGACAAAGAAGGACTAATTAAAGATATAGAAACCACATTTGGGTTTGAGTATGTTCCTTAATCTGTTATTGCTGTTTACACTATCGGCATCAGCCGAGACTCCGAGGTTTACGATTCTTGGGGAAGGTCACTGTGCGCCCTTTGAGGGCGTTTTATTTGATAAAGAAGCAACCGCCGAGATTCTGTCTGGATGCGATATCGCCATGAACGCATGCGATATTAAGGTGCAATATGAATTGAACAAGCTGCAGGAGTATCACAAATTAGAAATAGAAAGTTTAAAAATTGAACACACGGCCCACGCGGCCGAGTATGATCTGTTTATCACGCAAAAAGATAAAGAGATTCAAGCACTTGTTAAGTCATTAAAAAAGACATCCCCACGCAATAAAACATGGTGGTTCGTCGGTGGTATTGTGGCCGGGTCTGCTGCCACATACGGAGCGTATAAAGCGTTCGATGAAAGATAAAAACCTAAACCAGATTGCAGCAATCGAGAAAGCCATCGCAGAAAAGTATGGAACAGAGACGATTGTTAACCCGCATGCCAATTGGGACGAAACCAAAGAAAAAGAATATCTTAAACAAATGCGAGAGTTTTATAAAAAAACAAAGAAAAATGAAGAGTGGCATGATAAAATTGACATTAATGGCATTAAGGTATCAAAAAAACTACTTAATAGAGAATCTTTAAAGTGTTGTTCTATCTGCGGAGCTTTTCCAAAGAAGTCTATGGATGATGTTTGTTTCATCAAGTTTAATTGTTGTCATCAATGCTATATTAAACATGTCGAAGATAGGGAAGAAAGATGGATAAAAGGATGGCGCCCAAATGATATTAACCTCAAAAGCACTTAAAGAAATAATCGGCGAAGTCCTGAAAGAAATAGAAGGCGATCCGCAAAAGATGAAGACGTCGTCCATGGGTGGCGCAAGTTTCGCAGCCGCCGGTAAAGAACAAAGACAAGAGGCCAACCCAGAACTATCTAACTTAGAAAGAGGAATTGTACAACAGATTGATCGGTTTTTATTAACTCTTGCTGAGATGCCGGGCGTCGAACTAAACAACAAGAAGGCGGCCATTCAACGCGTTATGAAACTATTGCAAAAACAAATAGTCCCGAGTACTGCTGGGGAAGTGCCCCAACAAAGTGTTGCTGAATCGCAACGAGATAACACAAAAGTATCCGAAGTGCTTTCACCCACCAAACACTATTTACAATATAAGAAAAGAAGAGGAGACCACTAATGGCAACAGTTTACGAAATTATACAGGGATTATCCCAGGCTGCAGCGAACGCATATGACGGTGCATTGGGAGAAGATTATGAACCAGTCAAAACCGGTGTGCTTCGAAGAGAAGAGGGGAACGCCCTCATTGATCAAAGAGTCATGGATGGATTTAATGTGAAGTTTTATGGCGATATGATGGCCTTAACTTATCAATCTGAAATTCAACTAAAAGAGGTGTATGCCGCTGGTTTTGAATCTGAAATAGATCAACGACTTACCGATATTGCCGGCTGGCTCAAGAAAGAATATAGAAAAGTCACTGGAAACTCAGTAAAGTTAACCGAACACGGAGAGATTGATGTCGTGGTTCAAAATTCTTCTCGCGTTCGTTCGTGGGTACAAGCGAAGAAAGTCTTTAAAGTAGGTGGGTTAACTGAAGAAATGAACAATGCCGAGAACTCTCGCGCGCCACTTGAGCGTAGCTGGGAAACATTTCTCAACCAAGGTGGGTGGAAGGGCAAGCGCCCCAAGAATGATACCAGGAAGAAATAGTTATGAATATTTCTCGTTACGATCTTTATCGTATTATTCTTGAAGAATATGCTCATGAAGAAGGTTTGGACGAATCCAAGGTGGATGATTTGATCGCCCACATTAAGGGTGGTCCTAAGCCCGACTGGATGGACGACGACGAGCGCGATGTTCCAGATCCGCCCGAGGTACCCCCGGCCCCGGATCAGTCAGATGCGACTTCGAGTGAGACTTACCCGATGGAAGTTCCACATTCAGCAGATATGACCGATGAAGACATTATATCCTCCATCAGCCAAATGATCCGAGGAAGAGATCCGGAGCACGTATCCGAGCTTTTTCAAGCAGTTTTTGAAAAGCTTCCCGGAGTCGAACTATCTTCTCCCGGAGACGAAGACTACCCCGGGGAGGAAACGCTATATTCCCCAGGCGCCGAAGGGCGCCCAACGGCCGGCTTCCGGCTTGAAGAGTTGGTGAAGCTTATTCGCGAAGTTCTTGAAGAAGGCCATTATCATGACATGGGCGGCGATGATGAAGTGTACGATGTGCTAGACGACGAGCCCGGCGATATCGATATGTCAGAATACTACGAAATGTTGGAAACATCGCCCGATAAAATACCAGACGATGTATTAAAGGACATGATGGAAATAGACGGAATGGAAGAGATGATTGTATTAGATGGTGAAGGCGGTCTTGCTAACCGTGAAGAAGTAATAGAGGCCCTGAAAGATGTATGAGTTTTCAACTAGACAAAAAGCAGCGAGTCAAAGAAATATTAAAGTGTGGTAAAGACCCATCTTACTTTCTTAACAATTATGCTCGCATCTCTCACCCTCTCCATGGATTAATTTTATTCAATACATACGATTTTCAAGACGACCTCTTAAAAGAGTTTAACGATTATCGCTTTAATGTAATTTTAAAAGCGCGCCAACTTGGAATATCGACGATTACAGCAGGCTATATTGTATGGATGATGCTCTTTCATCGGGACAAGGCCATATTGGTTATGGCAACTAAGTTCGCGACAGCAGGAAACCTAGTTAAAAAGGTCAAAAGTATCATGCGCAATATCCCCGACTGGCTAAAAATATCGGAAATCAACGTAGATAATCGTACCTCCTTCGAGCTTTTTAATGGCTCTTCCATCAAAGCCGCCTCCACTTCAGGAGACGCCGGCCGCTCCGAAGCCTTGTCATTATTGGTGCTGGATGAGGCAGCCCACATTGATGGATTAGAAGAACTCTGGACTGGATTATATCCCACACTCTCAACCGGTGGTAGATGTATCGCGCTTTCAACACCTAACGGGGTGGGTAATTGGTTTCATAAAGCATGCGTCGAAGCGGAGGCCGGCAGTAATAATTTTCATTTAACAATTCTGCCATGGCAAGTTCATCCTGAACGAGCCGAAGAGTGGTATCAGAAAGAAACTAAAAACATGTCCAAGCGTCAGATTGCACAAGAATTGGAATGCAACTTTAATACATCTGGCGAAACGGTCATCGATCCCGAGTGTATAGATTGGTTGTTAGCCACCATTAAGGAGCCCAAACATCGCACTGGGTTTGATCGGAATTTTTGGATCTGGGAAGAGTTTGACCCGACTTGTAATTACTTAATGGTGGCAGATGTGGCCCGCGGCGACGGCGCAGACCATTCCGCATTTCATATCATTAAATTAGAAACACTAGAGATAGTTGGAGAGTATCAAGGAAAGCCAAGTTTAGACATGTATGCAAATATGCTCAACCAAGTAGGACGAGAATATGGTGGGTGCATGCTGGTGGTGGAAAACAATAACGTTGGCTATTCAATTCTAGAGAAACTCATTGAATATAGATATCCCAATTTGTATCATTCAATTAAGTCCACCCACGAATACATCGAGCAGTATCAAGCTGAAGTTCGTACAAGCGCCATTCCAGGTTTTACAACAACAATGAAGACACGCCCTCTTATAGTGGCGAAATTGGAAGAGTTTATCAGAAATAAACTAATTAAAGTATATTCATCTCGCACAGTTAATGAGATGAAGACGTTTATTTGGAAGAATGGGAAGCCGCAGGCGATGAAAGGATATCATGATGATTTAATCATAGCTCTTGCAATTGCATGCTGGGTGCGAGACACCGCACTTCAAGCAAACGCGCGCGACCTAAACTACCAAAAAGCGTTTATAGATGCCATCTATACAACCACAACAACGCTGAATACACAGATTAAAGGACAGCAAGGCTACAAAAAAGATAATATTTTTGATAAAATAGATGATGCTAAAAATTTATATGATCAATATAAATGGATAATAAAGTGAGAAATTAAATGCCCAGAGAAAATAATCCCAAAAATAAACAAGCGACACTCTTTAAAGCCCTTACGAGACTATTCTCAGGGCCTATCATTAATTACCGCTCCCAGAGCGGCCGGCGCATTCGTCGACAACATTTAGATAAATTTTCGTCACGTTTTAAAACTGCCTCTGGCCAGCAGTTTAAAAAGTCTCTTTACAATCCCCTCGACACTATTGCATCCAACGCTATTCAAAATCAAAGGCGTTCCGAGCGCTATGTGGATTTTGATCAAATGGAGTACATGCCGGAGATCGCCTCGACGATGGATATCTACGCAGATGAAATGACCACATACTCTGACTTACGCCCAATGCTTAATATCAAGTGCCCCAATGAGGAAATTACCGCAGTACTTAGTATTCTTTATTCTAATATTTTAAATCTGGAATACAATCTATTCGGTTGGGCGCGCACAATGTGTAAGTACGGGGACTTCTTTCTGTATTTAGACATTGATGACAAGTATGGGGTTCAATCGGTTATAGCACTGCCGCCTGCAGAGATCGAAAGACTAGAAGGCGAAGACTCAACAAATCCGAATTACATTCAATATCAATGGAATTCCGCTGGAATGACCTTTGAAAATTGGCAGGTTGCCCATTTCCGTATTCTTGGTAACGATAAGTATGCACCGTACGGGACTTCGATTCTGGAGCCCGCCCGCCGCATTTGGCGCCAGCTTACTCTTATGGAAGACGCGATGATGGCCTACAGGGTTATTCGTTCTTCGGAACGGCGTGTATTTAAGATCGATGTAGGGGCCATTCCGCCACAAGACGTAGAACAATACATGCAGAAGATTGTAACACAACTTAAGAGACATTCGGTAGTCGATGCCGACTCAGGCCGCGTAGATTTAAGATATAACCCCATGTCCATTGAAGAGGATTATTTCATTCCCGTGCGCCCTGGATCGGTAACCGATATTACCTCTCTCCCTGGCGCCGCCAATATTACCCAAATTGACGATGTTAAATATTTGAGAGACAAGTTATTCGCCGCATTAAAGGTTCCCCAGGCATATCTCTCTATGGGAGAGGAGGCGACAGAAGACAAAACTACACTGGCTCAGAAAGACATCAGATTCTCCAGAACCATCCAAAGACTACAAAGAGTTATCATTGCTGAATTAACCAAGGTGGGGATCATCCACCTCTATACACTGGGATTTAGGGGAGATGACTTGTTAGCATTTGATCTATCCCTCAACAATCCCTCTAAAATCGCAGAACTTCAAGAGATCGAACACTGGAAGCAAAAGTTTGATATCGCCGCCGCAGCCACAGAAGGGTTTTTCTCTCGTCGCTGGGTTACTGAAAAGATCTTTGGGATGTCTCATGAAGAATTTATTCGAAACCAGAGAGAAATGTATTATGACCGCAAACAAGACGCATCACTTCAACAAGTTGCAGAAGCTGCAGCCGGCGGAGAAGGGGGCGCCCTTGGAGGCGACTTAGGAGGAGGTGACTTGGGCCTTGGAGATGAATTGGGTGGCGACCTTGGAGGCCCTGAAGAAATGCCAGCTGCCGAAGCCGGCGCAGAAGAAGGCGCCGCAGAAGAATCCCCCCTGTTGGCAGTACCGCCCGGCTCTAGAAACGCACCGCGCTTAACCCCTGGCGCCAAGGGGAAGGTATATACTCCCGTTAAATCTGACAAACGAAGTGCTGGTGCCCGAAGTCGTTCTTACGCATCAAAGCATTCTAAAGAAAAAAGCAGCAGCACATTGCGTAATGTAGTGCCCGGATATACGGATCTGAAAACTTTGTCGCAGATGGGTGGACTAGGAACAGGTATTTATGAAGATGATCGTTCTACTTATAACGTGAAGGAGCAGTCCGAAGAACTTCAGTTATTCGAGATAAACGATTCAGTTCGTCATCTGCTACAAGAACTCGATAGTAAGGAGAAGTTAAAGACGGAGTCCGATAATGAAAGTAAAACATAATAAAAAAAGAAATACTGCATTCGTTTATGAAGCGCTTTTGCGTGAGGGAACGTTGGCTATTTTAAGACAACAGCACGAGAAAAAGAAGAAAATTGTATCTTTAATCAAAAAACATTTTAAAGCTGACGCCACTCTTCGAAACGATCTTGAGTGCTATCGGTCTCTGTATGAAAGTTACGCAAGTGATCGGTTAATTTCCGAAAAGATTCTTAAGGAAGCCAAAAAACAAAAGGAAGCGATTAATCACGTAGATTTGTTTAAGAGCCAAACCGCTCTGATTAACGATATAAATAAAGAAGTGTCCCCCACCGTCTTTAGCAACTATGTGCCCAACTACAAAACCCTTGCTACAATTGCGCAAATCTTTTCTAACAAAACTTCTCCCAAAAACAAAGTACTTCTTGAGACTCAAATAGTGGAAGGTATGTTAAGTTCTAAATCCCTTTCCCACGAGTCGCCCTCTATTGATAATACTGTGTATAGGTCATTTGTAAACAAGTTCAATGACAAATATAACGATAATCTATTAGAAGAACAAAGAAATTTATTGACTCATTATATAAATTCGTTTGCTGATAACGCTCTGGAATTAAAGATTTTTCTAAATGAAGAAATTGCGAGAATGAAAGAAAAACTTCAGGAAGCTCTTTCGACCGATATCATATCTCAAGATTCCGAGATGATCGACAAGACCAGAAAATTGATTCTCAAGCTGGAATCGTACCGACGGGCGCCCCCCGATAAAGAAATTTTAAGCACGGTCCTTAAAACCCAACAAATTGTAAAGGATATCTTTGACGATGGCAGTAATAATTAGAATAGGAAAAGGCGTTAACGAAAAGAAGGTTCGTCTTGAACTGGATGTGCGGAAAAGTCTCACCGGCGATGTAATGATTTTTGATCATGGCGATATAGATATAGTGCTCTCTTCTGCTAAAAACAAAATTGTTACATTCCCCAAAGAGACGATGAATGATTTGGTATATGGGGCCCAAAACAGGCTCTTTAGTTATTTGCACAAAAAAGGCGTCGTGTTGCCAGAGTCAGTTCAAGCCGGTGCTTTTTTTGGAGCTTTCGAGGCCACCTTGGAGAAGCCACATTCTGAAGATATAAGCGCGCCCAAGTTAGCTTTAATCAATATTGCAAATTTTATTGATGAAGAGCGTCCTTACTTCGAACAAACAGAGGCAATCGTATCTATGTCTGATGATGAATTAATTCACCCCGACAAGACCGACTCCACCGAACTTGGTGAAGTACCACAGGCAACTCAGAAGGGTTCCATCAGACCGGGCTTCATTAGAGATCCTTATGCATTGAATTATCTATATACCATTTAAAGGTACCCATTATGAATGAGATGAAATTAATAATGGAAAATTGGAATAGATTTCTTATAATTGAAAATTTAGACAAACTTAAACAAGATCCTGCCATGACTCAGAAATTTGTCCAACGTCTATCACAAACCACCGATAAGAATGAATTACAAGGAGTGCTCACCGCACTTTTAAAAGACCCCCAGATAAAAGGCGCCGCCGAATTGATAGTTGATCTGGAAGACGAAGCTAAAGACAGACTTAACCAGCCCACAGAACCCGGCGTCCCGGGCCCCGGCTCCCCCGCGGTCCAAGATGAGGGGGTTTTGCAAGATTTTGGAATAGCAGCCGGCGCTCATGCATATGTGATTGCACAGTCACCCATTTTTCAGAAGATAGTTAAATTTGGCGCGCCAATTTTGGCACTCGCATTAATGGCTAAAGGTTTGAGTCTGGAAGGTCATGCCGATCCGGATCTTGTAAAGGGCGCCATAGATCTAGTCCAGGCGAGTAGCCATGCAGAAGTGGAAGATGGATTAGAAATAGCATTCGGACTCGTAGATATAGTAGTTGAAAAACAAGCAGAGGTATAAATGGAATTATTAACTTTTATATTGTGCGCCTATGGGCTCACACAAGGTATAGTATATGGAAAGATTTTTGATGGTAGAAGGCCAACAGAGGGAAAACTCGGAGAACTCTTTAGGTGTCCCATGTGCGTTGGATTTCACGTGGGATGGTTTTTGATGTTACTTTCTCCGTTCACGCAACTATTTAATGTTGACGTAACCGCGGTGAATTTCTTTTTATTGGGATGGTTATCATCGGGAACATCATATATCTTAAACATGATTTTTGGAGATGAAGGGATTAAACATGAACACAAACATTTGGACACAAAAGTGGATGCTTCAGCCGGTTCGACATTGTTGTAAAGGAAGTTAGCTATGGGAAAGGTTTTATTGCGAGAATATTATGAACTCTGCGAAGGCGGCGTTTGCCAGGATCTTTTAACAGAAGAGGAGAAAAGATACGTCACCAACGGCGGCATGATCTTATCAGGAATTATGCAGAAGTCAGACGTACAAAATGGTAACGGAAGGGTTTACCCGCATCGTGTATTAATGAGAGAAGTGGAAAATTACCAAAAGCTCGTAAAAGAGCGCCGGGCCCTTGGAGAACTAGATCACCCCGATGATTCAGTCATCAATCTTAAAAACGCCTCCCACCTCGTTACAGAAATATGGTGGGACAGCAAAGATGTAATGGGGAAGGTGAAGGTTCTCAACACTCCTGCTGGAAAAGTTTTACAAGAGTTGGTGAGTTCGGGCGTTAGCCTCGGAATTTCATCTCGCGGTATGGGCTCTGTTAGTGAAAACAGTGGCCAAACCATTGTAGAAGATGATTTTCAATTAATTTGTTTTGACTTTGTTTCAGAGCCCAGCACTCCTGGCGCCTACATGATGAAGGAAGCAAAAGATTTAAGAGAGCCGAATGTCTTTACACGGGGGGATAGAATTAATCGTTTGTTGAACGAAATTCTAAATGAGGAATAAAATGAAAAAGTCAGAATTAAAAAAAGCAATTAAACCACTAGTAAAAGAGTGTATACACGAAATACTTTTAGAAGAAGGTCTTTTATCAAATGTGGTATCGGAAGTAGCCCGCGGCCTTCAGCCCTCGCACGTAGTAGAACCCCAACGGGTGCCTCCCAAGCCAGTGCCTCATAGACGAGCCGGCCCCAACATGGGAAGGATCGTGGAACAAAAAAGGAAATTGATGGACGCTATTGGAAAAGATGCGTATAATGGGGTAAATTTATTCGAAGATACGGCGCCACTTGCTCAGCAAGACATGTCAGTGCCCAGTGCAGGTTCGGTTGACTTGGGAAGTCCCGGGGATGCTGGTGTTGATATTGGTGCTTTAGTAGGAGATGCCTCCAAAATTTGGAGCGCAATGAAGTAGGTGTTAAATGACAAAAAAGGGAGCTAATGTATTAGTAACTTCTCGACAATGTGGGAACAACACAGAAAAGATGATTCGGCGTTTTGTTAAAAAATGTAAAAAAGAGAAGATAATAGAAAAATACAGAGAGAAAAAATATTATAAAAAACCTTCAATAGTAAAGAAAGAAAAGCGAGAACGCGCCCATCGCCAACGAGAACGAGAAAAACAAAAACGTATAAGAGCAGAACAAAGGCGCAATAGAAGAAAAAGATGACTATTTATAATGAAACAGTTAAATTGGAGGTTTTTTAATGGCTAATTGGAATTCGTCATGGCAGATGAATGTCGGAATCAATCACACCCCGGCGTATCAGGTAAGTGGGCGTCCCTTTGCATCGGGGGGAATCGACGCGCAAAATGCCGAGAAGGTTATATTTCCCTATGTGACACGATGGGTGGTGATCAACAATCACTCAACTACCGGTGGCGCAACACTCAAAGTGGGATATTCCGAGAGCGGAGTAAGCGGAAGCAATTACTTTACTGTACCTTCTGGATCATCCACGGGTCGCCTAGAAGTTAAGGTGTCAGAACTATGGCTTTATGGCGATGGTTGTAACGGGGTAGACATAGCGGCAGGCTTGACATCTATCGACAACTATAGAACAAGTGGTTCTCTCGGTCCCAGTTGGTCAGGTTCTACGGGGGTAGGTTAGCCCCATGGCGAAGTTTGGTTGGGCATATATTAATTGTGCGGACACCGGCTCAGACGGTGGCGCATTCGGTCCAACCGGTTCAGTACAATTTATGAGCGGTGCCGGTAATACTTCCGGCACAATCAATTTTCTCTACCACACAGCCTCTACTACTGGCTATGCAGCACACACGCTCGTCTTGACAGGCACCCTGGTGGTGTCGGGTACCATCTCTGCGAGCATGTACCACGTTGAGGACATCGCGCTTATTGATGCAACGGGTTCCACTTATTTTGGCGATGACCAAACTGACAACCACT
>Ga0209349_1001797_pt1 | contig 10490 bp, 10 predicted proteins | sample ETNvirnome_2_130_FD_184067 | JGI IMG/M metagenome (GOLD analysis project Ga0209349, IMG submission 184067) | Marine viral communities from the Pacific Ocean - ETNP_2_130 (SPAdes) (version 2) | ecosystem: Environmental > Aquatic > Marine > Oceanic | place: Pacific Ocean | collected 2013-06-22
TGCTAGTTAGGAAATTAGCAATAACAATATTCACCTTCCATTCCCGAACGTAAAGGAAAAACGGCATATGGCACTATACGTACAGAAGTTCGGCGGCACTTCGGTGGGCTCTGTCGACCGTATCAAGGCCGTGGCGGAAAAAGTTAAAGGCTTTCGCGACCAGGGCCATCAGGTAGTGGTTGTTGTCTCCGCGATGAGTGGCGAGACCAACCGCCTGACCGAAATGGCCCATGCTCTGAACGAGGATCCCGCCCCGCGTGAAATGGATATGTTGCTCTCAACAGGGGAGCAGGTGACCATTTCCCTACTGGCCATGGCGCTACAGCAAATTGGCGTGTCGGCGACCTCGCACACGGGTGCCCAGGTAGGAATTCATACCGACAGCGCCTACACCAAGGCGCGTATTCAGCGTATTGAAACTGACGATCTCAAATCTGACCTGGATGCAGGGAAGGTCGTGGTGGTCGCTGGTTTCCAAGGCGTAGACGAAGACGGCAATATCACCACGCTGGGGCGTGGCGGCTCTGATACCACCGGCGTGGCGCTTGCTGCCGCCTTGGGGGCTGATGAGTGCCAAATCTATACCGACGTAGACGGTGTTTACACCACGGACCCCCGTGTATGTTCCAAAGCGCAGCGCCTTGAAAGCATCACCGTAGAAGAAATGCTCGAACTCGCTAGTTTGGGCTCCAAAGTGCTGCAAATTCGCGCTGTTGAATTCGCCGGTAAATACAACGTGCCGCTGCGGGTACTGTCTAGCTTTGAAGACGGCCCTGGCACCCTGATTGTTGCAGATTCAGACCAAGACGAGGATTCTATGGAAGAACCGCTAATCTCCGGTATCGCGTTTACCAAGAACGAAGCCAAACTCACCCTGCTGAATACGCCGGATGTACCTGGTGTGGCTTCACGTATTTTGGGGCCGATTGCCGACGCGAATATTGAAGTAGATATGATCGTCCAGAACGTTGCACCAGCTGGCGATTACACCGACTTCACCTTCACCGTGGCAAAAGGTGACTATAAAGCCACCAAAAAGCTGCTAGAAGAGACCGTTATTCCTGACCTGGGCGGCGGTGAGCTGCGCGGCGATGACAACATTGCCAAAGTGTCGCTGGTCGGCGTTGGCATGCGCTCTCATGCGGGTGTTGCCTCTAAAATGTTCCGCGTATTGGCCGATGAAAACGTTAATATCCGTATGGTCTCTACTTCAGAAATTAAAATTTCTGTCGTAATTGACGAAAAACATATGGAGCTTGCAGTTAACGCCTTACACAAAGCGTTTGGTCTCGATAAGTCCGATATCGAATCTGAATAACAATTGTGGCCTAAACCTTCTACGCTGAAGTTACTCGCTGCCGTGTGGTGGTGAGCTTTCTTTCAACGGGAGGGTAAGGTGTCATAGGGGCCAAAGCCTTTGGTGGCAGGCGTCACCATGCCGCATAATGGCATGGTGACGCCGCTGGCGGACACATCCCGTTGTATAAAACGTCTGAGAAGGAGATCAGCCATGCTCATCCTAACCCGCCGCGTTGGCGAAACGCTGATGATCGGTGATGAAATTACCGTCACAGTATTAGGTGTGAAAGGTAATCAAGTGCGCATTGGTGTGAACGCACCAAAAGATGTCGCGGTTCACCGTGAAGAGATCTATCAGCGCATTCAGCGTGAACGTAATAGTGAAAGCGAATCAGAATAAATGGCCGCCCGTGTTACGCTCATTAAAGGGCGTTTAAGCGGTGATTTTAGGCCAGCGCGAAAAAAATCGGAATAAGACTGGACACCAGTCATCAAAATCGGTAATATTCGCGCCGTGCCGTTGAGGAGAGGTGGCCGAGTGGCTGAAGGCGCTCCCCTGCTAAGGGAGTATAGGGTTTATAGCCCTATCGAGGGTTCGAATCCCTCTCTCTCCGCCAACTGCATGATGTAACATCGTAATTTGATACGCGCCCGTAGCTCAGCTGGATAGAGTACCTGACTACGAATCAGGTGGTCGGAGGTTCGAATCCTCCCGGGCGCGCCAAGTTGCAAAGCTAAGTGCTTGATGTTACACTGATTTCATTGCTTGAGGAATTAGGCAATGACTGAAAAGCGCCCGTAGCTCAGCTGGATAGAGTACCTGACTACGAATCAGGTGGTCGGAGGTTCGAATCCTCCCGGGCGCGCCAGATTTCAAAACCCGCTCTTTAATGAGAGCGGGTTTTCTGTTTTCTAGCCTGACTAAACGTGGCTCGCGCGTTAGTCTTGCGATCGTGTAAAGCGCCCCCGCAACTTTGCGGAAGGGCGCTTTTTTTTTGGCTCGTAGGAAATGAGGTGGGTCGAGCCCGCGTATGGGTCGAAAAAAAGCGCCTCGATAGGCGCTTTGACTCAGCAGGTTCAACGGCGGCTGGTTCAGGCACTTCGCCCGGCTTAGGCGGGTTCGTAGGCGGCGAGGGAGCTTGCGCTAGGGGTAAGGCTGCCGAGAAGTGCATCCAAGTCGGTCAGGCGCTTCAGGCGCTGAAAGTGCTGGTCGGCTTCAGCGTTGCCTTGACGCATCTGGGCAAGCCACTGCTTCACCAGCGACACGACCACGCGGTCAGGAAGGTGTTGACGCTGGAGCGCGGCGTACTCTTGCAGTACGCTGGCGCGCATTTCCCAAGTGGTTTCCGCCAAACGTTCGCCGGTTTGTTGCCAGTAGCGAATCCGAGGTGCCAGCCAGGGGTCAGCCAGCGCGCTGCGTCCGAGCATCACATCGCAGCAGCCGGAGAGCGTGCGTGCCTTCCAGTAATCCTCAAGCGTCCAGATATCGCCATTGGCCACCACGGGGATCGAGAGGTGGTGGCGCACTTTGCCAATCCACTCCCAGTGAGCGGGTGGGCGATATCCCTCGTCCCGTGTCCGGCCATGTACGACCAAGCGCGCTGCGCCGCCTGCTTCCGTCGCCTGCGCACAGGTCACCGCCAAGCGGCGATTGGCAAATCCCAGACGAATCTTCGCGGTCACCGGAATTGCGCCGTCTAGCGCCTCTGCGACCGCTTTGACGGCCTGATAGACACGGTCGGGCTGGCGCAGTAGCGATGCGCCGCCGTCGTGGCGGTTCACCAGCTTGGCTGGGCAGCCAAAGTTGAGATCCACGCTAATGGCCCCAAGGGCTAGCGCCTGGCGGGCATTTTCGGCTAGTGCCCTAGGGTCGGAGCCGAGTAGCTGCAGATGGACGGGTACGCCGCTAGGCGTCGCTACCGGGCGCTCGGTGAGTTCGGGGCAGTGTTTGTAAAACACCCGTGGGGGAAGGCGGGTATCCACTACCCTGACAAACTCCGTCACCGTCCAGTCGAAACCGGCCTGACGAGTCAGTAGATCGCGGGTGAGCGCATCGATAACGCCTTCCATCGGTGCAAGACCGATCTTGCCTTTATGTAGTAAATTAACAACCATGACTTCCACTATGGCGCGATTGCATTCTATCCTGAATGTGGCAGGTTAGTGTATTACCCTTATTGCGCCAAGCGCCGTTAGAGGCGTTTGGCGTGCCAATAACCCTATAAAACAAGGAGAGCACGCTATGCAGGGGTCGGAGTTACTCCAAGAGGGGCTCGCTCTAATGGGCCTTGGTATGGGCTTTGTTTTTGTTTTTCTTACTATTTTGGTCATTAGTGTTACGCTGATGTCGAAGTTGATCGACCGCTTTCAGCCTGCTCCAGTGGCAGCGCCAGCGGGTCGAAATAGTGCAAAAACACCCGCCAGTAACGGCCAAAATGACGAAGTTGCCGCGGTGATCAGTGCTGCAGTGCATCGTTACCGCTCGTCCCGCCGTCCGTAAGACGCACGCTTTTGTGTGCCTATTTCGCCCTAATGGCTATTTTTTTGTTAAATTTACTACATCCATAACGCTAAACTGTGAGCCACGACCATGAACGAAATAAAACGTCCTCTGGGAATCACCGATGTTGTCCTGCGCGATGCGCACCAATCGTTGTTTGCTACGCGCCTGCGCCTAGATGACATGCTGCCCATCGCCGAAAAGCTGGATAAAGTCGGCTACTGGTCTCTGGAAACCTGGGGCGGTGCCACTTTCGATGCGTGTATCCGTTATTTAGGAGAGGACCCGTGGGAGCGTATTCGTGCCCTTAAAGAGGCGATGCCGAACACACCTCAGGCAATGCTGCTGCGCGGCCAAAACCTGCTGGGTTACCGCCACTACGCCGATGACGTAGTTGATAAATTCGTCGAGCGCGCTAAAACCAACGGCGTTGACGTGTTCCGCGTGTTTGACGCCATGAACGACCCGCGCAACCTGGAGCGCGCCATCAAAGCGGTTCGCCAAGTCGGTGGCCATGCACAGGGCACCATTTCCTACACGGTGAGTCCGGTACATACCCTGGATAGCTGGGTAGATCTTGCCAAAACCATTGCTGCAATGGGCGCAGATTCTCTGGCTATCAAGGATATGGCTGGGCTACTCACGCCGTATACCGCTTACGATTTGGTCTCACGGCTGAAAAAAGAGCTCTCCATTCCAGTGCATTTGCACTGCCATGCGACGACTGGCTTATCCACGTCGACCATCCTGAAAGCGGTCGAAGCGGGGATTGATAACGTCGATACGGCGATCTCCTCCATGTCGATGACCTATGGCCACAGCCCGACTGAATCCGTGGTTGCCATGCTCAAAGATACTGACCGCGACACTGGGCTAGACCTGGAGTTGCTGGAAGATATCGCCGGCTACTTCCGTGAAGTGCGCAAAAAGTACGCTTCTTTTGAAGGTTCGCTGCGCGGCATCGATTCGCGCATTCTGGTGGCCCAGGTCCCGGGCGGCATGCTCACCAACATGGAAAGCCAGCTAAAAGAGCAGGGCGCTGGCGACAAGCTGGATTACGTGCTGAGCGAAATCCCCCGCGTACGCGAAGACCTCGGCTTTATTCCGTTGGTGACGCCCACCTCACAGATTGTGGGTACTCAGGCGGTTATGAACGTCATGATGGGTGAGCGCTACAAGTCGATCTCTAAAGAAGTGCAGGCGCTGCTGAAGGGCGAATACGGCTCTGCCCCGGCTCCTTTCAATGCCGAATTGCAAAAGCGTGTACTGGAAGGCGGCGAGCCGATTACTTGCCGCCCGGCAGATAACCTCTCTCCAGAAATGGACAAGCTCGCGGCCGAGCTGAAAGAGAAAGCCAGCGCCGATAGCATTCGCCTTGCCGAGGGCGAGCGGGAAGTGGATGACGTGCTGACCTATGCGCTGTTCCCGCAGATTGGCCTGAAATTCCTCAAAAACCGCGACAATAAAGACGCCTTTGAGCCTGCGCCCGAAGCGCCTCAGGCAGCCGCCCCAGCTAAGGCAGAGGCTCCCGCAGCAGCACCTGCGCCTGCCGGTGGTCCGGAAACCTACACCGTGAAGCTCAACGGTAAGGCTTACGTGGTCGAGGTGTCGGAAGGTGGCGAGATTGGCGATATTCAGGAGCAGCCTGCTGCACAGTCTGAGGCTGCCGCCCCAGCGCCCAGCGGTGAAAGCATCGATGCGCCGCTGGCCGGTAACATCTTCAAGGTGAATGTACGCCCAGGCGACCAAGTGGCCGAAGGCGATGTGGTGATTATCCTGGAAGCCATGAAGATGGAAACCGAAGTGCGTGCCAGCAGTGCCGGTACGGTATCGAAAGTCAATGTCAGCGAAGGCGATAGCGTCGCTGTTGGCGATGCACTGATTGAGCTTTAAGGGCAACTCGGGAATGGATAAATTAATCACCTTATGGGAAGGCTCCGGGCTCTATAATCTGGAGCTGGGCCAAGCGGTTATGATCCTGGTAGGGCTTGGGTTGCTCTACCTGGCGATCTACAAGAAGTTTGAGCCCCTGCTGCTGGTGCCAATCGGGTTTGGCGGTATTCTTGCCAATATTCCTGAGGCAGGCTTGGCGATTTCAGCGCTGGATCAAGCGATTGAAGTCGCCAAGCCCGCCGTGCTGCAGCAAATGGCTACAGCGTTGGGCGCGACGCTAGATCCGCTGACTGGGGTAGAGGGTTGGCGCGAGACGCTGAAAGCGATTGCCCATGATTCGGCTGCGCCGGATCAGCTGCGCGCCGCGAAAGATATCGCAGTGAGCGTCGGCTACAGCGACGGCATGCTCTACAACTTCTATAAGGTCGCCATTGGCTCGGGCATTGCGCCGCTGCTGATCTTTATGGGCGTTGGGGCAATGACCGATTTCGGCCCGCTGCTGGCCAACCCGCGCACGCTGTTTCTGGGCGCGGCGGCACAGTTCGGCATTTTCGCTACGCTGTTCGGCGCCGTGCTGCTCACGTCCATGGGCATTATGGACTTCTCGCTCAATCAGGCGGCAGCGATTGGTATTATCGGCGGGGCAGATGGCCCGACCTCTATCTATGTGTCCAGCGTGCTTGCGCCGGAGCTGTTGGGGGCGATTGCCGTGGCCGCCTATGCCTATATGGCGCTGGTGCCGCTGATCCAGCCGCCAATTATGCGTCTGCTGACCACCGAAAAAGAGCGTAAGATCACCATGACGCAGCTGCGTCCGGTCTCCAAGCTCGAAAAAGTGGTTTTCCCGCTGATGCTATTGATCGCCGTGGCGCTGTTTCTACCGGACGCGGCACCGCTGCTAGGCATGTTCTGCTTTGGTAACCTGATGCGCGAGTGTGGTGTGGTCGAGCGCCTTTCCGATACCGCGCAAAACGCGCTGATCAATATCGTGACGATCATCCTCGGGCTCTCTGTGGGCTCGAAACTGATGGCCGATAGCTTCCTGGCGTTTGAAACCCTGGGTATTCTGGGACTGGGGATCGTAGCCTTCGGCATCGGCACCGCCGCTGGCGTATTGATGGCCAAGCTGATGAACCTAGTCAGCAAAATGCCCATCAACCCGCTGATTGGCGCGGCGGGTGTGTCTGCCGTGCCGATGGCGGCGCGTGTGGCGAATAAGGTGGGTCTGGAAGCGAACCCGCATAACTTCCTGCTGATGCACGCCATGGGGCCGAACGTTGCTGGGGTCATTGGTTCGGCAGTGGCTGCCGGTGTGATGATCAAGTACCTGGGATAAGCGGCTAGTTAGACAGCACGTCTGCCGCTATAGAACGCGGCTTACCGAGCAAGCGCTCGTGTAAGCCGCGTTTTTTTATGTTCGCTGTAGCTCAATGGATGTTTTAAGGCGGTTTTCCAGTCCGCTGATATCCAGCTCGACATCGCGTGGCCAGCCAATGGTTAAGCTCACGCCGTTGCCATCGTACTCCGCCTGTTGCACGGGCAGTGCCTGCTCGTCGCACCAAGCGCGGGCTTGCGCTTCGTGGGCGAAGCTGACCTTTAATAAATAGCTATCCCGCTCGACGACTTCCCGGGTGGGCAGCGTTTCCAGCCCGGCATTGACCGCCTGCGCATAAGCGCGTGCCAAACCTCCGGTACCTAACTTGGTGCCGCCAAAGTAGCGAATCACCACGCAACCAATTTCGCCAATCTGGCTGCCCTGCAACGCCTGGAACATCGGACGGCCTGCGGTTCCGCCGGGCTCGCCGTCGTCGGAAAAGCCAATATGCGTTTGCTCTCCAGGAGGTCCGGCGATAAACGCAGTGCAGTGATGGCTGGCATTCGGGTGGGCAGCTTTGGCCGCTTGAAGCAGCGCGTCGAAGGCGTCGGTGGTAGGAGCGTGGCACACCCAGGCCAAGAACTGACTCTTTTCAACGTCAATCTCGGCGGTGTGCCATGTCTCAGGGGCTAAATCAGGGACTCGATAGCGCAAATAGTACTCTCAGCAGGGTGGATAACGTTAATGGTGCCGGGTTTCCGTTGCGTGGTGGGCCACACCCATCACCATGCCCAGCACCTGGATATCACAATTATGCAGGAAGACTTCGGGCATCGCTGCATCTTCGGGCCATAAATGAATGCCTAAACGGCTGATAGAGAGCTGCTTCAGCGCCACTTCCCGCTGGTTAATCGTTGCTACGGCGGTTTCTTGATGAGCGTCGTGCTGGTGGCGATGAATGATAATAACGTCACCATCGAAAAGATTGCAGTCGCGCATGCGATCGCCGCGAATACGCAGGGCGTAGGTGTTGCGACGTGTGACGCGAGGGGCTGTGCACGCTTGGCGCGCATGTGATGAGGCGCTGCGAGACGCTAGTGGGGTAGGCGTCGATGGCGCTACCGGTTGAGACAGCGTCTGAGAGGGTACGTAAGAAGGTACGTGAGACGTTACCTGAGGGGATAGGCAAATCGTCATAGTGTGTTCTCCCATGCAGCGCCCGTTGCCAAGGCGTTTGATTGAGTCGATAGCTGTAGTTTTATTCTGTGGTGTCTATTTATACAGTTGTTACAGTATAAGCCTGTTTTTGCATACAGTTCTAGTGCTGTCTCACACCTGGGTTTCTTACGCGGAAATTGAGACAGGTCACGCTGCGACCCAAGACCGCAGAGCGTGACTGGCGAGAAAGGGCCTTTCCGTGTAGAGTTCGACCCAAAATCAACGTGCCTGGAGTGTCTTTTGAGCCTGTGCCTGCAAGCCCGACAATTGGCCTGTGAACGCGACGACCGTTGGCTGTTTGAAGGGCTCGATCTCGATATCCAAAGCGGTGAGATCGTGCGCATTGAAGGCCCCAACGGCAGCGGCAAGACAACGCTGCTGAAAATACTCTCCGGGCAATTAACCGATTACCGTGGCGAGCTTTACTGGAATGGCGAACCCATGCGCCAAGCCCGTGAACATTTTCTCGCCAATTTACTCTATTCAAAGCGGCGAGATTGTGCGCATTGAAGGCCCCAACGGCAGCGGCAAGACGACCCTGCTGAAAATACTCTCCGGGCAATTAACCGATTACCGTGGCGAGCTTTACTGGAATGGCGAACCCATGCGCCAAGCCCGTGAACATTTTCTCGCCAATTTACTCTATTTAGGTCATGCCCCAGGCGTGAAAGCAGGCCTGTCACCGCTGGAAAATCTAGCTTGGTATCAGGCGCTTAGCGGAGAAAAGGGCAGCGAGCCTGCACGTGAGGCAGCGTTGGCTGCCGTTGGGTTGGCGGGGTTTGAAGATGTTCCTGCCGGCCAGCTTTCCGCCGGGCAGCAGCGGCGCGTGGCGCTGGCACGCCTGACCCTGACCCAGCGGGCGCTGTGGGTGCTCGACGAGCCTTTCACCGCGATTGATCGCCAAGGGGTGGCGGCGCTAGAGGCGCAGCTGGTGGCGCATGCGCAGTCTGGCGGCTGCGTTCTGGTCACTACTCACCACGCGTTGACCGAGTCACCTGTGCTTAGGCGCATTCAGCTGGGGTAAGAAGGAGACAGCGTTGCAACGTTCACACGCTCAACTGAGCACCCCAGAGGTGGCTATCCATGCTCCCCAGGGCGGTCTGCTGGTGGCCATAAAGGCAACCCTCAAACGCGACCTCACCCTGATGCTGCGCCGTCGTGGCGAAGTGCTCAATCCGCTGGTGTTCTTTGCCCTGGTGATTACCCTGTTTCCCATTGGTATTTCACCGGATCCAGAGCTGTTGGCAAGCATTGCGCCAGGGCTTTTATGGGTGGCCGCACTGCTCGCGGCACTGCTTTCGCTGGATAGCCTGTTTCGCAGCGACTACGACGATGGCAGCCTGGAACAACTATTACTGGCACCCCAGCCGCTGGCGGCGCTGGGGTTGGCAAAAGTGGCGGTACATTGGTTGCTGACGGGGCTGCCGCTGGCACTGATGGCACCGCTGCTGGGCATCATGCTGTCGCTTCCAGCGGGAAGCTACGCCGTGCTAGCGCTGTCGTTGGCACTCGGTACGGCCAGCTTGAGCTTAATTGGGGCGATCGGAGCGGCGCTAACAGTAGGGCTGGCCCGTGGCGGTGTGCTGCTCTCGCTGCTGGTGCTGCCGCTCTATATACCAGTACTAATTTTCGGCGCAGGTGCCGTACAAGCCGCTATTTTTGGCGAGGGTATTGCCGCGCATCTGGCGATTTTAGGCGCACTGTTAGCGCTGGCGCTGATGTTGGCTCCCTGGGCCATTGCGGCATCGCTGCGCATCAGCATTAACGGTTAGAGGACGGGAACACCATGTGGGCCTTTATCAACAAACTAAGATCACCCAAGTGGTTCTATGCCATTAGCGCCAAGCTGCAGCCACTTTTTTGGGTGGCGGCGACGCTGCTGCTGTTGGTAGGCACCGTCTGGGGGTTGGCCTTTGCGCCTGCGGACTATCAACAGGGCAATAGCTTTCGCATCATTTATGTTCACGTACCCGCTGCGTTCCTAGCCCAATCCATCTTTGTCTCCATGGCGGTCTCCGGGCTGGTATTCATGGTCTGGAAGATCAAAGTGGCGGATATGGTCGCCACCGTGATGGCCCCGCTGGGTGCCGCGATGACCTTCGTAGCGCTTTTTTCGGGCGCAGTATGGGGCGTGCCCACCTGGGGAACCTGGTGGATGTGGGATGCACGGCTTACCTCCATGCTGATTCTGCTGTTTCTCTACCTGGGCGTAATTGCCTTGCGCGGTGCGTTTAGCAGCCGCGATAGCGGCTCCCGTGCCGCGTC
>Ga0209349_1001802_pt1 | contig 10486 bp, 5 predicted proteins | sample ETNvirnome_2_130_FD_184067 | JGI IMG/M metagenome (GOLD analysis project Ga0209349, IMG submission 184067) | Marine viral communities from the Pacific Ocean - ETNP_2_130 (SPAdes) (version 2) | ecosystem: Environmental > Aquatic > Marine > Oceanic | place: Pacific Ocean | collected 2013-06-22
CAGGGTGCCGCTCTCTACCCGCGCCAGTAGTTCGGCCACTTCAAGCTCGTGAGACTCTTTCCAAGTAAGGCTGGGGTAGTCACGTTGTAGAGCAAGCAGTGCTTGGCTGGTGCCCGCTTCGCTTAGCGTGCCCAGCTCCAGGCCCACGAGATCTGCCGGTTCATCGATGCTGTTGAGCCCTCGGCGATACACCACCAGCGGCTGCATCTGAATGATGGAGCGGGTGTAGTGAATGCCCGGAGAATCCGCCAGCAGGGGGAGGGCGGCGGCGCCTAGGTCGCCCTGCTCGCGCACGGCGGGTAGTACGCTCTCCGGGTGGTGGCTTGCGTTCAGGTTTAGGCTGACCCCCAGGTAGTCCGCAAAGCGGTGCATCAACTCATACTCAAAGCCAGTCGGCCCCTGGCGGCCTTCGTAATAGGTGGTAGGTGTGTTGCGAGTGTGAATAGTGATGAACTCTTTTGCATTAATTTGCGCTAAATGTTCACCGCTTGGTACCGACGAACTGTGCGGCACCAAAATAAGCAAAAGTGTCGCGATCATCGCGAAATACGCCCGGTAATAGGCGATAAAGTGTTGGTAAATCAATGTCGGCATGATGTCTTGTCAACATGGAACAGTCTGCCACGATACCCAGCCTGATAGACGCTGTCACCTTGTTGATTTCGTGTGGCCGTCGCTTTCCAGTATCATAGTGGGATTGCCGCTTTGCGGCCCGGTGATTTCCTGCTCGAACTCTCCCTGCTTTAGAGGCTCCCAGATATGCTCGAACTGCGAGGCGCACCCGCCCTTTCTGCCTTCCGCCATGAACGGCTGTTAACGGTGTTGCGTGACCGTGTTCCGGAGGTGGAGGCGCTGTCTGCCCATTACGTCCACTTCATTGACCACCACGAAGAGCTCGATCATGCCGCCGAGGCGCGGTTGGCGAAACTGCTGGAGTACGGCAGCCGAGACAGCCAAGAGATTCCCGACAACGCCCAGCGCTTTTTGGTCGTCCCGCGTTTAGGCACCCAGTCACCGTGGTCCTCTAAAGCAACCGACATTGCCCACAACTGCGGGCTTAGCCAGATCAGCCGCATTGAACGCGGCATTGATTACCGCGTAGAGCTGCGCGGCGCACCCAGCACAGAACAGCTGGAAGCGATTAGCGCGCTGCTCCATGACCGCATGACCGAACACGTACTGGCCGACGTAGCCGAGGCGGGCAAACTGTTTGCCCACCACTCGCCTGCGCCCCTTGGCAGCGTGGATATTCTGGAAGGCGGTCGCGACGCTCTTGTCACGGCTAACCGCGAACTTGGCCTTGCGCTGGCAGACGATGAGATCGACTACCTGGTAGCCGCCTTTATCGAGCTAGGCCGCAACCCCAGCGATGTTGAGCTGATGATGTTCGCCCAGGCGAACTCTGAGCACTGCCGCCACAAAATCTTCAATGCAGATTGGGTCATCGACGGCGAAGCCCAGAGCCACTCGCTGTTTAAGATGATCAAGAACACCTTCGCCACGTCACCGGATAACGTGCTCTCTGCGTACAGCGATAACGCGGCGGTGATCAAAGGCAGCCACGGCGGACGCTTCTTCCCCACGCCGCTCACCGGTGCCGAGGGCGAGCGTGCCAGCTACGATGCCCATCAAGAGCCGATCCACATTCTGATGAAGGTGGAGACCCACAACCATCCCACGGCGATTGCGCCGTTCCCCGGTGCGGCCACCGGCTCTGGCGGTGAGATTCGGGACGAAGGCGCTACCGGCATCGGCGGCAAGCCAAAAGCAGGTTTGTCCGGCTTTACCGTTTCTAACCTGCGCATTCCTGAATTTGTTCAGCCCTGGGAAGCCTTCGACTACGGCAAGCCCGAGCGCATGCAGTCCGCACTCAATATCATGCTGGACGGCCCGATTGGCGGTGCCGCGTTCAATAACGAGTTTGGCCGCCCCAACCTGACCGGCTACTTCCGCACCTACGAGCAGGATGCGCTCGGCGAAGGCGGCATTGCGCGTCGCGGCTACCACAAGCCGATCATGATTGCCGGTGGCTACGGCAACATTCGCGCACAACACGTGCAAAAAGGCGAGATCCCGGTCGGCGGCAAGCTGATCGTCATGGGCGGCCCGGCGATGCTGATCGGCCTGGGCGGTGGTGCGGCCTCCAGCATGGCCTCCGGTGAGTCCAGCGCGGACCTGGACTTCGCCTCTGTGCAGCGGGAAAACCCGGAAATTGAGCGCCGTGCCCAAGAAGTCATCGATCGCTGCTGGGCGCTGGGTGAGAAAAACCCGATTCGCTTCATTCACGACGTAGGCGCGGGCGGGCTGTCTAACGCCCTGCCGGAGCTGGTAAAAGACGGCAACCGTGGCGGTCTGTTCGACCTGCGTGCGGTGCCCAATGCCGAGCCGGGCATGAGCCCGCTGGAAATCTGGTGTAACGAAGCCCAGGAGCGCTACGTACTGGCAGTAGCCCCTGAAGACTTGGATACCTTCGACGCGCTGTGCAAGCGCGAGCGCTGCCCTTACGCGGTAGTGGGCGAAGCCCAGGCGGAGCACCACCTGGAAGTGCGCGACGGCCACTTCGAGACCAAACCGGTCGATCTGCCCATGAGCGTGCTGTTTGGCAAGCCGCCGAAGATGACCCGTTCGTTTGAGCGCCAAACCCCTGAGCTCTCGGGCGTCATGCTGGATAACCTGGACCTGCGCGAAGCGATGGATCGGGTGCTGCGCCTGCCCACGGTGGCCTCGAAAAGCTTCCTGATCACCATCGGCGACCGTTCCATCACCGGCCAAGTAGCTCGCGATCAGATGGTCGGCCCCTGGCAGGTGCCGGTGGCCGACGTAGCGGTCACCACCGCCAGCTTCGATACCCATGCCGGTGAAGCCATGGCCATGGGCGAGCGCCCGCCGGTGGCGCTCATCAACCCCGCCGCCAGCGCGCGCTTAGCGGTGGCAGAAGCAATTACCAACTTAGCCGCCGCGCCGATTGCCAAGCTGTCGGATATCAAACTCTCTGCCAACTGGATGAGCGCCGCCGACCACCCCGGTGAAAACCAGGCGCTGTACGACGCCGTTCATGCCGTCGGCATGGAGCTATGCCCGGCGCTTGGCATCGCTGTACCGGTGGGCAAGGACTCGATGTCCATGCGCACTGCGTGGCAAGAGGGCGAGGATGCCGAAGAGAAGAGCATTACCTCGCCGCTGTCGCTAGTGGTCACAGGTTTTGCGCCGGTGACCGACGCGCTGGCGACGCTGACGCCGCAGATCAACCTGGAACAGGACGAGTCTGATCTGATCTTGATCGACCTGGGGAACGGCCAGAACCGTCTTGGCGGCTCGGCGCTGGCGCAGGTCTATGGCCAAGTGGGCGATGAGTGCCCCGATGTGGACGACCCGGAAGATCTGAAAGCGTTTTTCGAAGTGATCCAAGGTCTGAACCGCGACGGTAAGCTGCTGGCTTACCACGACCGCAGCGACGGTGGCCTGTTGGTGACGCTGCTGGAGATGGCTTTTGCCGCGCACGCCGGTCTCGAAATCAAGCTCGACTGGCTGATCGATGAGCCGGTAGAAGCCTTCAACGCGCTGTTCTCTGAAGAGCTGGGGGCGGTGATCCAGGTAAGCCGTGAACACACCGAAGAGGTGCTGACGCAGTTCGCCATGGCCGGTATCGAAACCTGCGGCGTGATTGCTCGCCCGCGTTACGACGACCAAGTGCGTGTCACGCTGTTCGAAGAGCCGCTGCTGGAGACTACCCGTCAGCTAACCCAACGCACCTGGTCCGAGACCAGCTACCGCATGCAGGCGCTACGGGATAACCCGGAATGCGCGAAGAACGAGTTCGACAACCTGCTCGACGTTCGCGACCCGGGCCTCAGCGCCGCACCGACTTTCGATATCAACGACGATATCAGCGCGCCGTATATCAACACCACCAAGCCGGCGGTGGCCGTGCTGCGCGAGCAGGGCGTCAACGGTCAGGTAGAGATGGCCTGGGCCTTCCACAAAGCGGGCTTCGATGCGGTGGACGTGCACATGAGCGACATCCTGGAAGGCCGTGTCTCCCTGGAGGAGTTCAAAGGCTTAGTGGCCTGTGGCGGTTTCTCCTACGGCGACGTGCTGGGAGCAGGCGGCGGCTGGGCGAAGTCAGTGCTATTCAATGAACGCGCCCGCGAGCAGTTTGAAGCTTTCTTCAACCGAGACGACAGCTTCTCGCTGGGCGTGTGTAACGGCTGCCAGATGCTCTCGCAGCTCAAAACGCTGATTCCCGGTGCGGAAAACTGGCCGGCTTTCGTGCGCAATGAGTCCGAGCAGTTCGAGGCCCGCGTTTCCATGGTTCGGGTCGAGAAGAGCCCCTCGATTCTGCTGGCGGGTATGGAAGGCTCCAAGCTGCCCATCGCTGTGGCCCACGGGGAAGGCCGCGCCGAGTTCCGCGATACGGCGCACCTGCGCAGCATGCAGTCGAGCAGCCAAATTGCCCTGCGCTATATCGATAACTACGGTCAAGTCACTACGCGCTACCCGGCCAACCCCAACGGCTCCCCGTCGGGCATTACCGGCCTGACCACGCCGGATGGCCGCGTGACGATCATGATGCCGCACCCCGAGCGGGTGACCCGCGCGGTCACTAACTCCTGGCGTCCGGCGGAGTGGACCGAAGATGGTGCGTGGCTGCGCTTGTTCCGCAATGCGCGGGTATGGCTGGGCTAACATCATGTGACCAACCCGAAAGGTGATGGATGACACATCCTGAAAAGGCGGCCTCCGGGCCGCCTTTCTTGGCTAACGGGGCAGCGCCTTCGCTGCGCCCCTACCAAACCGAGGCGGTCAAGCGGGTAGTCAGCCACTTTCGCGCCACCAGCGCCCCCGCCGTAGTGGTGCTGCCGACAGGCAGCGGCAAGTCGCTGGTGATCGCTGAACTGGCGAGACTCGCCCGTGGGCGGGTGCTGGTGTTGGCTCACGTACGCGAGCTGGTGGAGCAGAACCACGCCAAGTACCAAGCCTACGGCTTGGAGGCGGATATCTTCAGCGCCGGGTTAAAGCGCAAAGAGGCTAGCCGCCAAGTGGTGTTTGGCTCGGTGCAGTCGGTGGTGCGTAACCTGGAGCAGTTCAACGACGCCAGCTTTACTCTGCTGGTAATCGACGAGTGCCATCGGGTATCGCTGGAGGAGGACTCCAGCTATCGGCAGGTGATCGAGCATCTACGGAGCCAGAACCCGCAGCTAAAAATCCTCGGCCTAACCGCCACCCCGTTTCGTTTGGGGCAGGGCTTTATCTACCACCGCCACCATCACGGGATGGTGCGTGGTTCAGAAGAGAGCTTTTTTGCCGACTGTGTGTTCGAGCAGCCGCTGCGCCTAATGGTCAAGCAGGGCTTTTTGGCCGCGCCCAAGCGGCTGGATATGGCCATCGAGGGGTACGACTTCTCGGCGCTTGCGCCCTCGTCCAGTGGTCTGTTTCGGGAGGAGGAACTCAACCGGGTGGTGGCGGGCAACCGGGCGACACCGGGCATCATTGCCCAAGTGGTGGAGTACGCTGCCGACCGCCAGGGGGTGATGATTTTCGCCGCGACGGTGGCCCACGCCGAAGAGATCGTGGGCTATCTGCCCGCCGAGCAGGCCGCGCTGATTACCGGTGCGACCGCCTCCGCCGAGCGCACCGCGCTGATCGATGCGTTCAAGGCGCGCAAGCTCAAGTATCTGGTCAACGTGGCGGTATTAACCACCGGGTTCGATGCCCCCCATGTGGATCTGATCGCGATTCTGCGGCCCACCGAGTCGGTCAGCCTGTATCAGCAGATCGTTGGTCGCGGGCTGCGCCTCTCGCCGGGTAAAGAGGAGTGCTTGATTCTCGACTATGCGGGCAACCCGTGGGATCTCTACGCCCCGGAAGTAGGCGAACCCAAGCCGGATAGCGATAGCGAACCGGTGCAGGTGCCCTGCCCGGACTGCGGTCACGCGAACCTGTTCTGGGGCAAGCGCGACGGCGAGCTGGTGATTGAACACTTCGGCCGCCGCTGCCAGGGGCTGATTGAGGATGACGCAGGGCGCCGCCGCCAGTGCGAGTTTCGCTTTCGCTTCAAAGTATGCGACGAGTGCGGCGCTGAGAACGATATTGCCGCCCGCCGCTGTCATGGCTGCGAGAAGCTGCTGGTGGACGCCGACGACAAGCTCAAGGATGCGCTGATGCTAAAAGATGCCAAAGTGCTGCGCGTCAGCGGCATGCAGTTAGAGGCGACCACCAATGGTCGTGGCCTGCCGCGCCTAAAAGCCACCTACCACGATGAAGATGGCGAAAGTCTGAGCGAATGGTTTGCCTTAGAAACCCCGGCCCAGCGCCGCGCGTTTTATGCCGTATTTTTGCGTGCTCACCTACGCGCGCCAGGCGGCCAATGGCAACCGACGACGCCTGATGAGGTCGTCAACGAGCAGCGCCGATTGCGCCACCCGGATTTTGTAGTGGGGCGAAAGGTAGGCCGGCACTTTCAAATCCGCGATAAGCTGTTTGATTATCAAGGGCGCTATCGTAAAGCCGCCGATGCTGGCTAGATGCCGCGCTGAAAGCACGCTGTTACACTGCTGTTTTCCCACTCATCAATAAAGGATTCGACCCGCGTGAGCGAGACGCCAAGCGCAGCGCCAGACCAAGACCAAGACCAAGACGTGGCGGAATCTACTGCCGAGCCGGTGGTGGAGGCGCTTGGGCGTCTGTTTGATGAGCCCATCATGCAACTGCCGGAAGACCTCTATATTCCCCCCGAGCGGGTTTTTCTGGAAGCCTTCGAAGGGCCGCTGGATCTGTTGCTTTATTTAATTCGGCGCCAGAACTTGGATATTCTGACCATCAACGTGGCCACCATCACCCACCAGTACATTGAGTACGTGGAGCTGATGAAAGCCATGGAGATCGAGCTGGCGGGTGAGTACCTGCTAATGGCTGCCATGCTGGCGGAGATTAAATCCCGGACGCTGCTGCCGCGCCCGCCGAAAGCGGAGGGCGAGGAGGAGGACCCCCGTGCCGAGCTGATTCGCCGCCTGCAGGAGTACGAGCGCCTAAAAGAGGCCGCCGAGGCGCTGGATACGCTGCCCCGCGTCGGCCGGGACTGGTTCAGCGTACAGGCGGGCTTACCGCCGTTGGAAACGCGGGTGATCCATCCCGATGTGGAGCTGGATGAGCTGCTGGGAGCGCTGTCCGATATTCTCAAACGCGCTGAGCTGGCCCAGGCCCACCAGATCAGCCGGGAAGTGCTCTCCACCCGCGAGCGAATGCTGAAAATCATGGAGCGGCTCAGCCAGGATGGAGAGGGCGGCCGTTATACGCCGTTTGAAGCGCTGTTTACCCTGGAAGAGGGGCGTGCCGGTGTGGTCGTGACCTTTATGGCCATTCTAGAGCTTGCCAAAGAGGCCATGATTGAGATTGTTCAAAATGCACCGCTGTCGCCCATTCATGTGCGTGCCCGCCAAGCGGCACTGGTCGATGGGGAAGAGGACGCATTCGAGCGTTTGGAAGAGGAGCAGGACGATGCCGCCTCAGCATTCGAAGAGTCCGCGTTTGAACCTGACGAGGAGTCGCGGTGAGAGACACCACGTTAGACGACATTATTGAAGCGGCGCTGCTAGCAGCGGGTGAACCGCTGCCGGTTGAGCGCCTGGAAACGCTATTTTTGGCCGACGAGTGCCCTTCCCGCAAAGCGTTGAGGGAAGCGCTGTCACGGCTGGCGCTGCGCCACGATAACGGCGCGCTGGAACTGGTCGAGACTGCCTCGGGCTTTCAGCTACGTATTCGTCCACGCTTGGCTCACTGGGTCTCGCGGCTGTGGGACGAGCGGCCCCAGCGCTATTCGCGAGCGTTGCTGGAAACCCTTGCGCTGATCGCTTACCGCCAGCCGGTGACTCGGGGCGATATCGAAGATGTGCGGGGCGTGAGCGTCAGCAGTTCGATCATTCGCACGCTGATGGAGCGCGGCTGGATACGCGTGGTGGGCCACCGGGATGTGCCGGGTCGCCCGGCGGTCTATGCCACCACGCGCAGTTTTCTGGATGACTTCGGTTTGAAAACCCTGGATGCGCTGCCGCCCATGCATACGCTGGTCAACGGCGACGACCCCGAAGCGCTTTCTCTAGAGAAGGCATCAACCGAACAAAACCCGCCGCCAGCACTGGACGAAACGCCTGAAAGCGTGCAGGATGCGCCACCCCAGCAAGATGAGAACACGTCGGCAGCGAGTGCCGACCACCACGCCGAGACGGCGTTAACCCAGCCGCTGAGCTTTGCCGATTTAGAGGCACGGCTGGCGGCACGTGCAAAGCGTCAACACGAACACGCTAGCACGCAGACCAACGATGTGAGGTCAGACGACCATGAGTCAGAGTAACACCACCACGCCCCCCTCCAGCGAAAAGCTGCAGAAAGTCCTCGCCCGTGCGGGCCTTGGCTCCCGTCGTGAAATGGAAACCGCCATTGCCGACGGCCGAGTGAAGGTGAATAGCCAGGTCGCCAAACTGGGCGACCGAGTGGAAGCGCGGGATAAGGTCAGCTTTGATGACCGCCCGGTGACGCTGCGTCCGGAAGAGGAAGTGCCGCGTCGGGTCATTATGTACAACAAGCCAGAAGGCGAGCTGTGTACCCGTAAAGACCCGGAAGGCCGTCGCACGGTCTTCGAGCGCCTACCGCGTCTAAAAGGCGAGCGCTGGATTGCCATTGGCCGCTTGGACATCAACACCAGCGGCTTGCTGCTGTTCACCACCGACGGTGAACTTGCCAACCGCTTGATGCACCCCTCTACCCAAGTAGAGCGTGAGTACGCGGTGCGGGTCATGGGCGACGTCAAGCGTGAGCATATCGTCGCCATGGTCGACGGCGTCATGCTAGAAGATGGCCCAGCGCGCTTTACCGACGTGCAGGAGTTTGGTGGCGAAGGCATTAACACTTGGTTCCACGTGGTGATTCTGGAAGGCCGCAACCGTGAAGTGCGCCGCCTGTGGGAGTCCCAGGGGCTTACCGTTAGTCGCCTGAAGCGTGTGCGCTACGGCAACATCTTCCTCGACAAGCGGGCGAAAGCCGGTGAGTGGGTCGAGCTCTCTCAGGATGAGGTGGATGACTTAGCGACGCTGGCCAACCTGGAAACCCGCAAAGTGCCTGAGCTGACGCCAGATGAGAAGAACCGCTGGAGCCGCGACAAGCATAAGCGTCGTCCGGTGCAGGCGATGCGCAAGCCGAAACCCAAGCGCGGTTAAGCTAGGCGCGGTTCAAGCAGTGCGCTCTGCACGGGGTAAGGCTTTTTGGCACCGTGCAGAGCAGTAGATATAGACGAAAGATAAAAAAGGGCTTGCTATTCACAAGCTGTATCCGTACTATATGCATCCGTTCGGACGGGTCGTTAGCTCAGTTGGTAGAGCAGTTGACTTTTAATCAATTGGTCGTAGGTTCGAATCCTACACGACCCACCATCCGAAATAAGCAAGCGCATCAGGTAGTAGTTCGACCAATGCTTTGTTTTTAATATGTGTTTTGATGTGAGTTAGTGTAGAATTTGCTAGTCGTTTTTGATTAGCGCAGCAAAATTTGGGTCGTTAGCTCAGTTGGTAGAGCAGTTGACTTTTAATCAATTGGTCGTAGGTTCGAATCCTACACGACCCACCAAATTCAACGCCCCTGGTAGCTTGCTGCCAGGGGCGTTCTGCTATGCGCGTTCTGCCCTGGCGATGGGCAGCGTGCATCGGCAAACCGTGCCGCACTGCAGCGTGCGGTTCTGCTTGCAGCAGGCAATACTTGTCCACCACAATGGACCTGTAACGATGTGTGGATTTGGCTGTCGATCATGCTCGGCAGCGCTGGCCCGCAATAGCAGGCCAGATCGGCAACCGGCGAGTGCGACAGACGCAGCGGCCAGTTGCCCCGAGTGCGGCGCATGCGGAGCGCATACGCCGTGACTGGTGTTTAACAGGGGGATTCCCTGTTCGTCACAGTGGTAGACACAATGACTATGATGACCTCTCAAGCTGAGCTAGACGCTCCGCTACCAAGCCCGTACTGTCCTACCCGTATCCCTGCGGAAGACGAAGCGCGAGTGGCTGAAATCAAGCAGTTGCTCAAGGCGAATAACGCCGTTTTGGTAGCGCATTACTATACCGACGATGCCATTCAGCAGCTTGCTGAAGAGACTGGCGGCTGTGTGGCGGACTCCCTGGAAATGGCCCGCTTCGGTGCCCGTCACGATGCCACAACGCTGATGGTTGCAGGCGTGCGCTTTATGGGCGAAACGGCCAAGATCCTTTCCCCAGAAAAGCGTGTGTTGATGCCTACGCTCGAAGCGACCTGCTCGCTCGATATTGGCTGCCCGATTGACGAGTTCAGCGCGTTCTGCGATGCCCATCCGGACCGTACGGTGGTGGTGTACGCCAATACCTCGGCGGCGGTAAAAGCGCGTGCCGATTGGGTCGTGACCTCTTCGATTGCCGTGGAGGTCATTGAGCATCTGCAGGAGAAGGGTGAAAAGATTTTGTGGGCA
>Ga0209349_1001806_pt1 | contig 10469 bp, 26 predicted proteins | sample ETNvirnome_2_130_FD_184067 | JGI IMG/M metagenome (GOLD analysis project Ga0209349, IMG submission 184067) | Marine viral communities from the Pacific Ocean - ETNP_2_130 (SPAdes) (version 2) | ecosystem: Environmental > Aquatic > Marine > Oceanic | place: Pacific Ocean | collected 2013-06-22
CATCTAAGTTAGTTTTGGTTAGTTTCATTTTATATCCACACACACATTTAGGACTGTGTTTATGCCATTTATTTATAACCCATTTTATCATATATTTGATCTTACAAAAGAAACCCTGTACAAGTCAAGACTTTTCTAATCTTTTTTTCATAGTGAGTGCGGTAGGATTCGAACCTACTTGATGGTTAAACAGTTTTACAGACTGCTCCCTTACCAAATCGGGCTACGCACTCTCAAATTTTTGGTGGGTTGGTTAAGTAAGTAAAAAAAAGAATAACATAACAACGAATTAATTCAATTCCATCTCTATACTTGCCCCTTCAATATCACAAACTATAAATGTTAATATGTATTTCGTATCACTATCATCCCACTCTTCATAGCCTGCTAATTTACAAGTATCAGTAGTCATTTTTTGTACTACCTTATCCATCTGTGATTCCGTATTACAAATAATAAGTATCTCATCTCCATTCGTTCTAACCATAACCTCATTATCTGCTCTATTGTAAACTGCATTATCTCTCATTCTACTACAGCTCTACCTCTCATATCTTCCCAATCTCTATTTTTCCTAACTTTATCATTAGTTTCTAAAACTCCTGATAATACGTTAATATAAAGACCAAGAGAATTATCTACAGCTACATTTATTAACGCGCTTAAATCTTTTGGTAAACAATGTCCACCAAATCCTAACTCACCATCGGGACCTGGTACTGCCCAATGTGATTTACCAAGTCTTTCATCATATGTTGCATACTCTACAACTTTATCATAATCTAAATTAAGTTTATCACATAACATTTTCATCTCATTGGCAAATGAAACTTTTGTTGCTAAAAAACAATTAGTAAAATATTTTACCATTTCTGCATGTTTTGCTCCAGTTTTTACTATAGTAACATTTGGAAATACCTTACTATAAATTTGTCGTAGTTTAGTAGTTCCTCTACGAATACCACCTAATATAATTCTACTCTGATTCTTAAAGTCCTCAAGGAAGTTTGCTTCTGTGAGAAACTCTGGGTTGAATATAACATCCACGCCCTTATATTTTCTATGTAATCTATCTGTAGTTCCAGGTGGAACTGTAGATTTAATAACAATTGTTGGTTTACTATCAGATGATATAGATATCTCATTTATTTCTGATACGACTTCTTCTACTATATCTGTATGACAACTACCATCTTTATTCATTGGTGTTGGTACACATACAAATATAACATCACTCAATAATACTAAATCATGTAAATTAACTGTACTTTTAGAGGTACTAAACTTATCATAAGTTTCTATCTCATAATGTGGTTCAAATCCAGCCCTTAAAGCTAACCCTACAAACCCCTGTCCTACTATACCTATTACCATTATATTATACCCTTAACTTCTTTTAATTCTTTTATTCTATGAATAGCTTTAATATGTTGGTTATATGGTGCATCCATTAGAATAAACCCTTTTTCATCTCCACGCCCCTTTTTCCAATTGTGCCAGTTCTCTGGAGAATCATCTACTAACCAATCAATATCTTTTTTCCATTTATATCTACCTTTTATAAAATGAGTTTCTTCAAATCCCAACCCATGCTTACCTAACCAATGTAATGAGTTATGTCTACCTATAGGTCTTTGTGAAGAAACACAAACTAAGGTATAATCTTTTTCACTTGCCCACTCAAACAAATCCCACATCTGCTCAATTGCTCCAGGGATTGGTGGTGCTTCAAGAAACACCGCATCACAATACTTATCCCAATATATTTCTTGTAGTTCTTTTTTAGATAAGGTAAAATGTTTTTCAAACTGCCATTCAGTAAGCTCATCTACTAACATAGTTTCTGGATAATGCTTTCTCATTACTTCCATAAAACTTTTTTTGAAGTCTCTTAGTACTCCATCTATATCTATTCCAATTCTACTCATTATTTTATCACATTTGTTATTTGAATTAATACAATTGATGCGGCTAACATTAAGCAAATAATAGTTTTAAGAGTTGGTACTTCATCTAATATTGCCCAAGACATAATACCAAACACTACCGTCCCGAGTCCAAACCCTATTAATCTAATATTCCAAGTAAATCCAAAATGTTCATAAGACCATTTAGTAGCATACCAAAATGCCAAGCCTATTGGCGCACCTATAGTTAATACAAACAATTTTGATTTTAACCATTCGGGACTGTTCTTTAAGAATTGACCATTCAATTGAAACCAAGCAAATATATTTGCTACTACTAACGTAACCATTGACACTACTAATTTATGCATATACTAATACTCTTCTCCATACAAAGAATACTTTTTAATTGGTTCTGGTTTTTCTTTACCATCTTCAGCATGTACTTCACCTTTACCCGCATCTATATAGAATTGAGTTAATCCTGTATCCATATAAATTTGGTTTAGTGCTTCTGTTAACGATGGATATATTTGATCACCATTATCTGTAAGTGTCCACCGATCTCCTGGTGGGCAACGAGTTGCTTTTAATTCTTTCATATAAATACACCATTTAAGTTTCTTATTCTCATTATAATTTTATATTTAAATTCTTCGCCCATTATTGATTGGTATCAGTATCGCTGTGATTCTGTATTCCTGTACTGTTTAATAGCTCTTCAAAATTATATGTTTGGGTTTCTATTACAATGTCCTCTTCATCAAATAAATAATCATCTATATCTTCAAGTAATATTAACTCTTGTAATAAATCCGTTAACTTATCTGTATTTATATCTGGAACATTCTTTATACAAAACCTAACTAATAGTTTAATTCTATTTAATTGCCTATCATTTACAATATAAAACTTATCCTCTGGGCAGTTTCTTGAATCTTCCATTAAAGTAGAGGTTCATCCCAATCTGTTTCATCTTCATACTCATTAAATGGTGATATATAATCAATCTCCATATCAATATCTCCTATCAATTCAATTATAAGATCCCAACTTTCTTTCCCAACTGCCTCTTGTAACCGTTCTTTAATTTCAACAATTTCCATTCTATCGCCCTTAAAGTATTTTGTTAATTAATATAAATTAAATAGTAAAAATATAGTTTTATATCAATTTATTTTTTGTGGAGCTGATGGGAGTCGAACCCATGTGCAGTATGTCTTCTTCAAAGAGTCATTCACAACTTAGTTAGTTTCCAAATCGGTAGTTAACTAACAACCCACCATGCCCTCATTTACTCAGATGAGTTTAACTAACAGATTTGTTTATTCTCTAATCTATAAACGAGATATCGTCTAACTTATTTTATGCTCGGGTGTTAGACAACCCAAGAACTTATGCGTAAGCGTAAGTTGGTTCGTAATTAGAAATAGGTTCAACGAAATCGTTTACCATTTCAGTATTGGCTAAATGCCAATCAATTACTAACCCTTGTAGCGATTTATCGCCATCTTGGTTTTGTGAGTCTTTTTTCACGAGTCTACTCAAACTCTGTTGCACTCTAGTGTCAAATAACACCTGTCGATCGCCGTTTCAGCCCCTTAATTTCTTCTTGTGACTCTCCGTCCACCTGATGATGAAGAACTTGATGTTCCTTTTGTTGATGATACATTAGAACTATTACTATGTCCACTACTATTAGTATTACTATTAGTGTTTGATTGTGTACTTCTTGTTCGTGTAACTGTTAAATTTGTTCCAGATGATTTACTATCTCTTGTCCAAGTTCGTGGTGTTCCTTTATCTGGATATTGTGCCACGGGTATATACATTGTATATCCACCTATTTTATATGAACTATTTCCTGCATGATACCCATATCTATTATAGTAATCATATTTGTTATAGTAACCACTACCATAACCATTAAATCCACTAAATCTATTATACATCAATTGATATGCCATACCTAATGATTGTCCTGCCCCATCTTGTGCATACATACCAACTGACTTTACTGGACCTGCCAATGAATAGGAATAGAATTCTTCTTCCTCTTCTTCCGGTGTCGGATGAAACATACTGAGTTGTGTATAGCACCCCGATAGAGTCAAGCTCCCAAAGGTAAATACACAACCCATCAATATGTTTTTAAGTTTCATTATTTTTTATCTCCTCTTTTACCTGGATGTTTATGATGTTTCTTTTGGCCTTGAGTGTATCCAATATAATAAGCTACTCCACCAATTACTACTATACGAACAAAGGAACGAATTGCTCTTTTCTTATGCATCTTGTTCCGTTTAGCTATAGCCATTCGTTTATTCCGTTGTTCTATAGGACTACGTTTCATACCACCTTGTTTCATATGTACTCTACTATGAGCTGCTTGGTATTTCTTAAAATCCATATCTTGTAATCCCATCCAAGCTCTCTTACCCAAAGACTCCTCCACAACTGCAGTTGAATCTTGTGCCATTAAAGGTAAGATTAAGGCCAACATTAATAAATATTTTTTCATATCCATTCTCCTGTGTCTATTATAAAATCAAAAATAAACACTCCTACTAAATAAATAGTATTAAAGATATGATTTTTACGCACCTCTCTACGATTTATTTCTTTATGTAGGTTTTCTATGAATTTTTCTGTGTTTATCATACTATATTAGACAACCTTAATTAAAAAAAGTTAAAAAAATGGGGGAACAAGAGAAAGGAGTAAAAACTTGAACCCCCCCAGTCTAAGACTGGAAACCTACTATACACATTACCTTACTTATATACTAAAACAATATCCAGTCTTTTTCTGAAAATGCTTCTATAATATAACTATGTATATTCATTAAAATTCAGTTAGAACTCGTACCCCATCTTATTCATCCAAAAATCTTCACTCTCTAAAAATTCATTATCAATATAACTCATTATATCTTCTGCTAATTCTGAATCCATCTCCCATAACTCATCACCAGTATAATGTCTATGGCCAGTATCATCATCCCATTCTATCAATGTAATAATAACTTCTTCAGACATATCATCTGTCAAATTCCAAGATACTGTTACTGGTGATGCGTGAGCTGCTGGGGATAAATTTTCAACCAAGTTAGTGGTATTTCCATTGGGATACTTAAATTCTTCATCTTCAATCCACTTTACCGTATGATTAAAATCTACCACGATTGCACTCCACTCGTTTCATTCATAACAAACATCATAATCATCAATACATATAGTATTGCTAATGTTGATATTCCCATTAATATGCTTTTTATATTTTTCATTTCAACAACCTCTTATTTCAATTCCTGCAATAGCTTCTTCATCTTCTTCTACTGTAACTGTTTTAAGCAGTTCTTTTAATAGAAGATATAAATCTACTTTAGCTACATCTAATTCATTATTATTTAATAATGATTCAATACTTTCTAATTCATCAATAATTTCTTCAACTGTCATTTTGTTATTCCTTTATTTACTCTTTTTTCAAATCTTTTATACATTGAGTTCAATGCTTTACGTTGTTTTACTGATAATTTACCATTCTTCTTTAAAAACTCCTCTACACTATTTAGAAAATACATAGATCTATCTGTATAACCTCTGGTATATTTTGCCCTCTTTAATAATCTCTTTACCATTCCTATCTTAGCTAATGATTCCTCAATAAAATCTAACTTCTTTCTCTGATAGTCAGGATTGTGTTCTTTTCTTAAATGTGCTGAATATCTTTTAACAATTTTAGTATTTGCTTCTGCCATCTTAGGTGTAATTACTCTACCATGTATTAAAGCTTTATACATATCTAATATAAATGTATAATAACCATTAGTACTACCATTTGGAATATACTTCTCATCTTCAAGTATGGCTTGGAATTGTTTTATCCTCTTACCATACTTGGCTTTATTCTCTTCAATTTGTTTTTCTACGTTAGTTGGTTTAACTACTGTTACATTTTTAACGTTTGATATTTCTGGAATCATTTGATGTTTCAAATTACCCATTCTCCTTTACGGATAAGTTCCATAGCTTTTTTTTGAGTAGATTTATTAAATTCACCTTTTTCGTTGTGACCTTCACCACGTTCAATTCTTTCCTCATGCATCTTCATTGGAGCGAAGATATGACCTCTATCATTCTTGATAGGATGCCGTTTAGACCGACGATGTAACATCTCAATCATCAATTCTTTTTCCCGTTCAGAAAACTTAGGTGGAACAATCATTCCACGAGGGCCTTTACGAACAGTAGGTAAAGACATTTTTCGTTTTAATTCACGAACTTCTTTAAATAACTTTCTCATTATATCTGATCATACAACATAAAACCTATACAAGTCAAGGTTTATTTTAAAATAATTTATTAAATACGCTAATATTTTAAATATCCTTGATATTTACTTCCAGTTTTGCGAAAGGAAAATACAGATCAACTGAACTAAAAATTCGAAAACTAATCAAATACTCCCTTATTTTCATTAAATATACCCAGTTATACAGCCCAAACCATACCGGCATCTCTTATTTTCTCATCACTTACACCATAACGTCTACATAGTTCTGCTAACTGTAGTTGTCCACCTTCAGTTAACATATATAATTCTATATAATCTACAGCATCTTTTGTAGTGATTGGTTTATTATCTTCTATTACAATATTAATTAACCATTTTGGCCACTCATATAATATTTTCATACTATTCTCCCTCTATTTCTTTCTAATCTTTTTTAATTCTTCTTCTATATCTTCTAATTCTCTAACTGTATCTTTAAACCCATTCCAAAGTATCATAGCTATAAAAATTAAAACACACAATATTAAAAACATCATAATAAACTCCCAACTTTTCTTCCTAATGCATACGCATCAATTTTATCTTTAGATTCTCTTAAAGTAGGTTCTTTACCTGTATAATTCCCCATCCAAACTCTATAATGTTTAATAGCGCTTATCTTAGAACCTGCATCTAAATACTCACCTATAGTATCTTCAAATTCTATTAGGTCTAAATCTTTTACTTCTCCAGTTATTATTTTATGATGAAGTTTCCAAAGTCTATTAGCTTCTTTCATAGTAGTAAGCATCCACACTCTTTCTGTATTTTTATCTATACTCTTTCCACTAATTAATTCTTCAAGGTAGTGTATTTTTTCTACTATATTGATTAAGTGTACACTAAATAAATCTGTTTTACCAAATCTTTCTGCATCCCTCTTATATTCATCTGGATCTCGTTCCTTTAACTCATGCTCTAATATAACCGTTCCTGCCTTTTCAATTACAGATTCTAACGTTTCCAATCGTTCTTTAATCAATTCTCTATTCATTATTTTTTATAACTATCCTTTTCTCGTCTATCCTTAGTGATTTCTTGAAAACCTTCTGCAAGCTCACATCCCAAGTGGTTAGTGCCACTACCCAAATAGTCATAATCTACTTCAAAAGTATTTTCACCACATATTTCACATACCCAAGTTGCTCGGGCTTCTTGTTCTTCTATTTCCGAATCTGTAAATACTATATAAGAACCCTTGGTCTTTAATGCCGCAGAAATTAAACTAGATACAGTTTCTCTTGCTGCTTCAGATGCTAAATTAATCTGACTGTTGGACATATCATCTAATACATCTCTTATTATTTGTTTCATTTTATGATTCTCCATATTGTTTTATTTTATTTATTATTTTTTTCATACCACTCAACTTAGGAATCAAACCATAAATAACACCATAACAATCTAAACACAATTGTCCAGCACCTTCTATGTAACCTAACCTAAAATCTATATGAGTTTCTTTACTATATAAAGATTCTTTCTTACATGATACACATTTATCTTTCATTACGCTTCTCCTTCAAGTCCTATTGGAGTTTCTTCCATAACTTTTTTATAATATACCTCTTGCGCATATTTCACTATATCATCAAACTCTATATCTGTTAATATAGGTTCTCTATGATTGATGGATAACATATTATAATGTTCTAATATCAAATCTATTATAATTGAATCTATTAACGACTTTATCATTTAAGCTTTTCGTATTTTCTTTTCTGGAAGTTTTAGTGTGTGTTTATAAGACTTTATTGTTTGTACTATTGTGTATATTTTATCTTTGGATATTTCTGTAACTACATATGGTGGATCACCGTAATCCATGATTCCGATTATTTTTGGTATTACATAATCTCCTACTTTAATCATTAATATTAAATATATCCGCTATAAACAATATTACTGATAACCCTAGTAATCTTATTATTTCTATAACATCTTTTAAAATTCTCATCTATATCTTTTCCATAACTCATTCATTTTTAAAAATTGATTAGGATGGGGCCACCATTGTTCATCATTAATTAAAAGACCATAGAGATCATCTACCATATCCCAATCTGTTCGTCTATAATAAATAGTACCTTCTTCATCCTTACGTTCTACATCATTATCCATCTTATCGTATCCATTTTTATTACACCAATTTTCTATACGCTCTCGTAACCTAAGTACTTTTTCAGTTATACTCTCTCTTCTTTCTTCTTTACTATGATGTTTATTCCACATCCAATCATCATCTCCTATATCAGAAGTATCTACAAAGCCCGATTGATTATAATATTTCTGCCAACTATATTGTATATACCTTGGGTTCACTTAAACTCCTAATGTTTCCTTTTGAAGTTTTCTAACTTCTATCTGAGAGTCCAACTTATCTAAATATTGATCTCCACTCATAGTAAGTTTCTGTTGGTTATGGTATTTAGTAGTAACCGCCAAATTGTGATATTCTGTAACACCACCTAATCCAATTCCCCAAGTACGAGGTATGTTATGATCTCCTACAGCATCAGATAGAGATAATGGTTCTCCTGTATAATCACATACTCCACCATTCTCATCTAATCTACGTCGTATCAGTTTTCTTGGAAATGAAGTTCTTGGATCTAACTCTACAAATCCCCAATCAAAAGGATTTTCCATTTCATCAATAACAATTTGAGAAGCAGTTTTAAATGCATTACTATTTTTACCATTGAATAGTTTATTGAAAGGACCCATATCTGCTTTACCATTATGTTGTTTTCGAGTTTGATCAAACTCATCTTTCAGATAAACATTTTCATCACACCATTTTTTATAGGTAGCCATCAATTTATCTGTATATTTATCATAATCTATTGTAGTACAATCATATTTACTTTTCATCTCTTCAGCAAACAAAACTGCAAATAAAGTAAATACTCTATTGAACTTATGTTGATGTTCATCACCAACAGCTTTAATTATATTAACTGCTGAGTTAAGTAAAGAATTAATATCTTTCTTTAAATTAGAACTATTCAAAGTAGAAAGTTTTGTTTTCCAGTTCCAATCATTTTTATTACCAATTGTAACTGCTGTATGTAGATAAAAATCGTTTAGCTTACCAGTAGTAACTCCACCCGACATTCCATTTAAGTAAAGATATATTAATTCAGCTAACCACTCATCACCTTCCATACGACCTAAAGCAAAGCTCGTAGAAAAGTATTTCCAAAATGTCTTTTCTTCTTTAGTATTTTTGTTTACAGTAAATCTACTAAATAATTCGTGTGGATTAAACCGTGCAGTATTTCTTACATACCTTGCTAATGCACTACGAATAGCATTTCTCTTTTCTTGTGGTTTAAGATCATTTGTGTTATTTAAAATATTCACAAATAAATCTGAAACTTGATCATCTGTAAAGTTATCATAAAAAGTTGCAGTTAAACCATAATCTAATATTTTATTTCTTAGATGGGGATATGAAGCACATATCTCTTTAAAGTTTTTACCTGCTACATCATATTTACTTTGAACCTTTGGAAAATCTAGTGGTAAATTAAATTCATTATTAATGAAATCTAATATAGCACTTAACCTTTGTTGCCCATCAACGACTTCATATCCAATAATATCTCTAGCTTCTTTCTCATTACGAAATACTCTAACGTGAAGAGCTGGAATCTTATAATGAGAGTTTACTAATAGAGTTTTAATAAGTTCACACTTCCATTGATATGTTGCAACCTTCTCTCTTTGATATTCTCTTGGTGATAAATCAATTTCAGCTTGTCTAGACCAGCCAATACTGAATTTACCATTGTCATCACTACTTGGTAAAGTACTTTTATCATTAAATACAGTATCCATATAAGCTTTTATCGCTTCATCTGTTTTCGATATTTGTTTTATTTGTGTCATTTGTAACCTTTTATTGTTTATTTGTTAATTATTCATCATCATTTACAGTTAGATCTTACGCAATATTAGTGTAAAACCCCATCTGAAAGGTGTAAAATCGGTTGATAAAGCATAAAAAAACACCATTTTAGTGGTTTATCAACCACTTTTACCCTCTTTTTTGGTGTTTATACTATGAAATCCATTTAATTTTTTAAGTTCCGAAGCATATTTAGCTAATACTTTATACTTCTTTTGTTCTAATATTGTTTTCTTTTCTTTAGGCATAACCTATTATAACTCCATGTTGTTCATATTGTTCGGGCATTTCCCATATACCAGTAAGTATCA
>Ga0209349_1001807_pt1 | contig 10462 bp, 10 predicted proteins | sample ETNvirnome_2_130_FD_184067 | JGI IMG/M metagenome (GOLD analysis project Ga0209349, IMG submission 184067) | Marine viral communities from the Pacific Ocean - ETNP_2_130 (SPAdes) (version 2) | ecosystem: Environmental > Aquatic > Marine > Oceanic | place: Pacific Ocean | collected 2013-06-22
CTTTGGAACGACTCACGAAAACGTCATTGCCAGCCTTGGTGAAACTTACCAAGAGACCATTTCGACGTTTAAAACGCGCATTGTGGTGCAGGGCGACCCCTCGCTACTGCAAACCCGCATGATGCCCGAACGGGTACGCGCCTGTTTAATGGCCGGCATTCGCTTTGCGCTGCTGTGGCATCAGCAGGGCGGGCGCCGCTGGAAGCTGGTGTTTCAACGCAAGGCGCTACGCCGAGCGCTGGATAACTTCAGCTAGCCGCCAAGATACCTTACTTTCGACCTCCGACTTTGACCACTCTGGAAACCAAGCCATGCAACTCTCTGCTCTGACCGCCCTTTCTCCCGTTGACGGCCGCTACGGCGCCAAAGCCGCCGCGCTACGTGAACACTTCAGCGAATTCGGCCTGATCCGTGCGCGCGTGATCGTGGAAGTGCGCTGGCTGCAGCGCCTTGCTGAGCACGGCCAGATTGTCGAAGTCCCGCCGCTTTCCGCAGAAGCCACCGCGTTTCTAGAGCAGCTTATTCGTGACTTCTCAGTCGATGACGCGGAGCGTATCAAAGAGATTGAGCGCACCACCAATCACGACGTTAAAGCGGTGGAGTACTTCCTAAAAGAGAAGATTGCAGGCCAAGCCGAGCTAAACGCCGTTACCGAATTTATCCACTTCGCCTGCACCAGTGAAGACATCAACAACCTCTCTTACGGCGTGATGCTGGCAGATGGCCTAAAAGCTATGCTGCCAACAATGCACGAAGTCGCCGATGAGATTGCCAAGCTGGCGATTGCCCATGCAGGCCAGCCGATGCTGTCACGCACCCATGGCCAAACGGCTAGCCCCACCACGCTAGGTAAAGAGATGGCTAACGTGGCGTATCGCCTCAAGCGCCAGCTCAAGCAGATCGAAAGCGTGGAGATTCTGGGCAAAATCAACGGTGCGGTCGGCAACTACAACGCCCACCTGACCACCTACCCAGATATCGACTGGGAAGCCAACGCGCGCACCTTCGTTGAAGGCTTGGGCTTAAGCTTTAACCCCTACACCACGCAAATCGAACCCCACGACTACATTGCCGAACTGTTCGATGCGATCTGCCGCTACAACACGATCCTGATCGACTTTGACCGCGACGTATGGGGCTATATTTCCCTGGGCTACTTCAAGCAGCGCACCGTAGAGGGCGAAATTGGCTCTTCCACCATGCCGCACAAGGTCAACCCGATTGACTTTGAAAACTCAGAAGGCAACCTGGGCCTCGCCAACGCGGTGATGAGCCACCTAGCACAGAAACTACCGATTTCTCGCTGGCAGCGCGACCTGACCGACTCCACCGTACTGCGTAACCTAGGCGTTGGCTTGGCCTATGGCCTGATTGGCTACCACGCCAGCCTTAAGGGCATCAGCAAGCTGGAAGCTAACCCGTCGCGCTTGGCAGAAGACCTGGATAACAGCTGGGAAGTACTGGCCGAGCCGATCCAAACCGTGATGCGTCGCTACGGCATTGAAAAGCCCTACGAGAAGCTCAAAGAACTTACTCGCGGCAAGCGTATTGACCAAGCGGGCTTTGCGGCCTTTATTGATACCCTTGAGCTGCCCGAGACGGTGAAAAATGAGCTGAAGGCCCTCTCGCCCGCCAGCTATATTGGTAATGCGAAGGCCCAGGCCGAAGCACTCAACCAGCGGCTTGCTGCACTCTAAACGACGCCCTGCGACACTAACGTAGCGCTCACTTGAACTAGGATAACGCCATGAGTCATCACGATAAGCCACTCACCCTGCTGGGCGATTTAACGCCCGCAGACTTCTTGGCCAACTACTGGCAACAGAAGCCACTGCTGATTCGTGGCGCTATCCCTGATTTCGTCAGCCCCATCGACCCCGACGAGCTGGCAGGTCTTGCCTGCGAACCGGGCGTCGAAGCGCGACTGGTCGAAGAGAACGGCCCCGACGGCCCCTGGCAGGTCTCGCACGGGCCGTTCGACGACGCCACTTTCGAGCGGCTGTCGGAAGGTCACTGGAGCCTGCTGGTACAAGCGGTCGACCACTATGTGCCCTCTATCGCTGCGCTGATGGATGAGTTTGATTTCCTACCCCGCTGGCGGCTGGACGACATCATGGTGAGCTATGCACCGCCCGGCGGCAGTGTTGGCCCGCATATCGACCAGTATGATGTGTTTTTACTGCAGGCAAGCGGCCACCGTCGTTGGCAGCTTGGCGGCAAGCAGCCAGATAATGCTCCCATCATTCAGGGCATTGACTTGCGCATTCTGCAGTCTTTCGAGATTGAAGCAGATTCCGACTGGACCCTGGCACCCGGCGACATGTTGTATTTGCCCCCCGGCTGGGCACACCACGGCGTCAGCCAAACCGACGACTGCATGACGATTTCGGTGGGTTTCCGGGCGCCCTCGGCCGACGAAGCCATCACCTCGTATGCCGATTATGTCGGCGAACAAATGTCGGACTCCCAGCGTTATAGCGATGCGGGCATGGCCCCTGCCGAGGAGGTAGGCGAGCTCGACGATGCCGCCGTCGAACGCATGCGCCAGTTTATTCTCTCCACCCTGGATAATCCTGAACAGGTTGCTCAGTGGTTTGGCCGCGTGATGACCCAGCCCAAATATATCGATCAAGTCGTGCCCCTCGAAGAGCCGATAAGCGAAGCCGACCTTGTTGCTCAACTACAAGACGGTGAGCCACTGTTCCATATGCCGGGTTCTCGCTTTGCATGGCGTAGCGATGCGTCAGGCACCACGCTATTTGTCGATGGCGACGGGCATACCTGCTCAGAGACTCTGGCAAAACGCCTCGCTGACCCAACGCCGATGTACGAAGAGGTGCTGGAAATTGACGGCGCTAAAGCGCTGATTACACAGCTCATCAACAGCGGCAGCCTTGGTTTTATGGGCGAAGGAGACGACGAGGAGTAAGGCGTGGAAGCGGTAACGGTAAAAAGTGGTAGTTGGGCATTACTGGGTGAGCCAGCCTCGCTGATTCGCCGAATCGTCTTTATCGACGAGCAGCAAGTTCCTCAAGAGGAAGAGTGGGATGGCCGCGATACGGAGTGCCTGCACTTTTTAGCCACTCTCAATGGCGAGCCGGTAGGCACCGCGCGACTGCTGCCCGATGGCCACATTGGCCGCGTTGCGGTACTTAGCAGCGCCCGAGGCACGGGCATTGGCTACCAGCTAATGGAGGCGGCCATTAAAGCCGCCCGCGAGGCCGGTCACCCTCATGCAGCGCTTAGCGCCCAGTTACATGCCCTCGCTTTCTATGAACGCCTGGGGTTTGTTGCCCATGGCGATGTGTTTATGGATGCGGGCATTCCCCATCGTGAGATGACGCTGTTTTTGTAGTGATTCAGTGCCAATGTCGCCAAGCGCCACCCCGTGTGGCGCTTTTTTTGTGTTCGTAGTCAAAGCCATGACGAAAAACGACTACACAAACAGGGCGTTTGGCGTAGTCGCTGTCGTCGGACTACAACGCCGCATGCCCCCAAGTGACAATTGTTGGATCTCCTTGCCTAGTCGATAGTTATTGCACTGCAGCGTTAAGGACTCTCCTCTTCGGAGACACCGACACTGTGAAACGCAAAGCGCCACACCGCGACGTTTTATTAAGAGACGATGGGTGTAGAGACAGCGCCGCGAATTTGAATAATGCTGGAATCTATCTCGCAGGTGCAGCATAAGAACAAGCTAACGTGCGAACGACGACAACTCTGGAGGAATCAGCTCATGACAGGACTGCTCGACGATATCAAAGCCATGGCCCACCTTCGCGAAGCCCAAGGCGGCAAGTGGTCAGCCATCAAACCTGAATATGCTGCCCGTATGCGCGCTCAAAACCGTTTCCATACCGGTTTGGACATCGCTCGCTACACGGCCAAGATCATGCGCGACGACATGGCCGCCTACGATGCCGACACTTCTCAGTACACCCAATCGCTGGGTTGCTGGCACGGCTTCATCGGCCAGCAGAAGCTGATTTCCATCAAGAAGCATTTTGGCACCACCAAGCGTCGCTACCTGTACCTTTCAGGCTGGATGGTGGCCGCGCTGCGCTCCGAGTTCGGCCCGCTTCCCGACCAATCCATGCACGAGAAAACCTCGGTCTCGCACCTGATCGAAGAGCTCTATACCTTCTTGAAGCAAGCGGATGCCTGGGAACTCAACCACCTGTTCCGCGCCCTGGACGACGCCAAGGCGGCAGGCGATAGCGCTAAAGAGCAAGAGCTGATCAGCAAGATCGACAACTACGAAACGCATATCGTGCCGATTATTGCCGATATCGACGCCGGTTTCGGTAACGCCGAAGCCACCTACCTACTGGCCAAAAAATTCATTCAAGCGGGCGCTTGCTGTATCCAGCTCGAAAACCAGGTCTCCGACGAGAAGCAGTGCGGCCACCAGGATGGCAAGGTCACCGTTCCCCACGAAGACTTCCTGGCGAAGATCAACGCCGTGCGCTACGCCTTCTTGGAGCTGGGCGTAGAAGATGGCGTGATTGTAGCCCGCACCGACTCTCTGGGCGCTGGCCTGACCCAGAAGATCGCCGTCACCAACGAGCCGGGCGACCTGGGCGACCAGTACAACAGCTTCTTGGACGGGGACGTCATCGAGAACGCGGCAGACATCAACAACGGTGACGTCGTCATCAAGCAAAACGGCAAGCTGGTCAAGCCCAAGCGTTTAGCCTCGGGTCTCTACCAGTTCAAGCCGGACACGGGGGAAGATCGCGTGGTGCTGGACTGCATCACCAACCTGCAAAACGGTGCCGACCTGCTGTGGATCGAGACCGAAAAGCCCCACGTTGGCCAAATTGCTAGCATGGTGAACCGTATCCGCGAAGTGGTGCCGGATGCCAAGCTGGTCTACAACAACTCGCCCTCCTTCAACTGGACGCTCAACTTCCGTCAGCAGGTCTTCGATGCCTGGGAGAAAGAGGGCAAGGATGTCTCGGCTTACCAGCGCGACAAGCTGATGAGCGTGGAGTATGACAACACCGAACTTGGTCAATTGGCCGACGAGTGGACGCGTAACTTCCAGCGCGATAGCTCTCGCGAAGCAGGTATCTTCCACCACCTGATTACACTGCCCACGTACCACACCGCAGCGCTCTCTACCGACAACCTGGCTAAGGGCTACTTTGGCGACGAAGGTATGCTGGCCTATGTGGAAGGTGTGCAGCGTCAAGAGATCCGCCAAGGTATCGCCACTGTTAAGCACCAGGACATGGCAGGTTCTAACATCGGTGACGACCATAAAGAGTTCTTCCATGGCGACGCAGCGCTGAAAGCGGGCGGCAAAGACAACACCATGAATCAGTTCGGTTAATCAACCTTACTCGCAATACCTCCAGGAGGCTTCGGCCTCCTGTTTTTTGCCTTCCGTTTAATACTTTGCAATTAACCCAAACGCGTGCAAAATTTTTGCACACTGCTTTCTTAATGCCTGTCTACACTCTACCTTGTGACCTTTTTTCTGGATGGCTGGTCAAAGCTATAAGATTCCGTTATCTTTTAACGAACGCTGTTCTAAAATAAATTGTACGCAACGTCTTGCGACCGATTCACGGCCATAGATGCTGATACCCACTGGAGGTTTTAATGAAACGTTTACTACCTGTTGCCGCGTTAAGCATTCTCACACTGGCTGGCTGCGCCAACACTGCCCCCTACTCAGGCGATGTCTACCGTGGTAACCAAGCGCAAACGGGGCAAAGCGTCAGCTATGGCACCATCGTGGCCGTCCGCCCCGTCCAAATTCAAGCCGATAGCCGTACTGGCAACCTGCTGGGCGGTGGCGGTGGCGCCGTGATTGGCGGTTTGCTGGGTAGCCAAATCGGCGGTGGCTCTGGTCGCCAGCTCGCGACCGTGGCGGGTGCGCTGGGCGGCGCAGTTGCTGGTACTGCTGCAGAAGACCGCGCTAACCGCGTTAACGCGCTGGAGATGGAAATCCGTCGTGACGACGGCACGGATGTCGTCGTCGTGCAGAGTGCCGACCGCCAGTTCCAGGCAGGTCAGCGGGTTCGCTTGATTGGCAGCGGTGCCAACCTAAGCGTAGCCCCCTACTAATCGGATCAGGCGCGCCTACCCAGCAGCGTGCCCTGGCATACCATACGCAAGCACTTAAAGCGGTGGCTCGTCAAACGACAGCAGCCCGGCCAACTTGGCCGGGCTGCTGTCGTTAGGTATCAACCAACGTACGTCTAAGCAAAGAACGTCTAGGGCATGACCAATCAGTGCGCCATGCTGCTTGCCCAGTTGGCGAGTTTTACGATGATAAAGCCAATCACGGCCAGCAAAATCGCTACCAGCAGCACGTCCACCGGGCGAATCAGCGTCGTCGCACCCAGCACGGCCAATGCAGCGACCCACAGGTAACGGTTATCACCGTGGCTTTTCAATACCTCGGGCAGCATTTTGTCTAGCCCCTGGCTAACGCCGCTTTCCCAACGCTTATTAGCAAAATAAGCAATCAGTACAAAGGCGATAACCCAAATTAAGAAGATAGTCATAACAGGCTCCGGTGAGTGTTATTTCAAGAGAAAAATTAATTGCTGTAGGGTATCCCTGCACACCCCCCGGCGCAATAGCGCTAAAGGTGTGGAGGTGGAAAAAGCCCGTTTACCCCCCTGACAAGCTGGCCCACACGCGTTACCATGTTGGGACATGCACTCACCGAAAGGTTATTCAATGCAAATTGCGCAAAACTCGGTTGTCGCGTTCCACTACACCCTGACCAACGATGCAGGTGAGGTGCTAGACAGTTCTGAAGGCCGCGAGCCGCTGACGTATCTCCACGGCGCTGGCAACATCATTCCGGGCCTGGAAAAAGAGCTTGAAGGTCGTGTTGCTGGGGACAAACTGAACGTTAAAGTTTCCCCTGAAGAGGGTTACGGCGAAGTTCAAGAGCAGCTGCTGCAAGAAGTACCGCGTGATGCATTCCAAGGCGTTGAAAGCATTGAGCCGGGTATGCAGTTCCAAGCGCAAACCCAAGGCGGCCCGCTCATGGTTACCGTCAAGAAAGTTGAAGGCGACACCGTTGTGGTTGATGGCAACCACCCGCTGGCGGGTCAGCACCTCAACTTTGACGTTGAAATTGCGACCGTACGCGAAGCAAGCCAGGAAGAAGCCGAGCACGGCCACGTGCACGGCGAAGGCGGCGTAGAGCACTAAGCTCTTGCATGCCACAAAGGGCGGCCAATGGGCCGCCCTTTTTATTTTAATGGCCGCTATGTGATGCTGACTCTTCTGGAATCAACACAAGTTGGCCATAACGCACGCTACGCGATGATGTTACCTCATCGGCAAACTGCTTCAGTGCACTCCCCTGCCCCTTTAAGAGTGCGACTTCCAAGCAGCTATCGTGATTGATATGCACATGCAGCGTTGAGAGCGTTAAATCGTGATGGTCATGAGAGTGACGAGTCAGGCGCTTAGAGAGATCTCGCGCCGCGTGGTCATACACATACACCAGCGCTCCCATACACGGCGCATTGGGCGCAACCTCCTCTTTCACCTGCTTTAACCCGTTGCGGGTCAAGTCACGAATGGCCTCTGAGCGATTTTGATAGCCGCGCAGCGCCATCAGCGCATCGACCTCGCTTAACAGCTCCTCATCCAGCGTTACCGTTACCCGCTGCATACCCTCTCCTTCACTGGTCTGATGTTGTGCGTTGCCGCAACTTCCAGTGCTATTAGTATGATGTTATTGTAAAAACATCATACCAATAGCCTGAAAAAGGTGTCCCATGCGTCGCCCTATCATACTGGCTCTCGCAGCCACATGCGTAGCGCTAAGCGCGCCAGCGTTGGCCAAAGACCAGCTAGTGCTTGCCATTGGTGGTGAGCCGGAGCAAGGGTTTGATCCGCTGTTGGGCTGGGGTCAGTACGGCAGCCCTCTATTTCAGTCTACGCTGCTTACCCGTGGCCAGGACTTAACCCCACAACCAGGCCTAGCCACAGAATGGTCCCTTTCTGAAGATCGCCTGACCTGGACGCTGACTTTACGTACGGACGTACGCTTTTCTGACAATACTCCGCTTACCGCTGAGGATGTGGCCTTCACCTTTAATGCTGCTGCTGAGGCAGGTGGCCGTGCCGATCTCAGCGCACTGGAAAGCGCCCGTGCTATCGATGGTAATACGGTTGAGCTGACGCTCAAAACACCGCGCATCACTTTTATCGACCAGTTGATGACACTGGGTATCGTGCCCAACGCCGAGCGAGAAAACGGCTATGGCGACGAGTATGGCAGGCAGCCGCTGGGGTCAGGCCCTTACCGGTTAGTGGAGTGGCAAGAGGGTGAGCAGCTGATTGTTGAGCGGAACCCCTACTTTTACGGCCCCGCGCCGGTCTTCGAGCGTCTGGTGTTTCTGTTTACCGATGAAGCCGCCACTCTAAGTGCAGCTCACGCAGGCCAGGTGGATCTCGCTGCGGTGCCACCAGCGCTGGCAGAGAACATCCCTGAGCAGATGCAGCGGGTCATTATGAACAGTGTGGACAACCGCGGCATTCTGTTTCCCATGCAGCCTGATGAAGGCGAGCAAGCGGCCAACGGCGCGCCCATCGGGAATAACGTCACGGCTGATCTCGCTATTCGCCAAGCGGTGAATCTAGCCTTAGACCGAGAAACGTTGGTGGACGTAGCACTCAACGGCTTTGGACGCCCGGCCTTTGGGCCAGCGGACGGCCTTCCGTGGAGCCAAGAAGGCGAGAAAGTGGCAGCGCCGAATTTAGCCCGTGCGAATACGCTTCTAAAGGAGGCAGGCTGGGAGCGCCAAGAGGAGGACGGACTGCGCTATAAAGGCGACCAGCCCGCACGCTTTCGTCTCACGTACCCCTCCAGCGACGCCACGCGCCAACAGCTAGCCCAAGTGAGTGCCGAGATGGTGCGGCCGCTCGGCATTGAGATGCAGCCCACTGGCCGCCACTGGGACGAGATTCAGCGGGAAGCCCTCCATCAAGATGCCATTGTGTTTGGTTTTGGTAGCCATAGCCCGCAGGAAGTGTTCTACCTCTTTCATAGCGAGCATGCTGGGTTCGGTTTTTACAACAGTGGTTACTACGCCAACGAGGCGGTCGACCAACACCTGGATGCCGCCCAAGCGGCGGCTAACACCGAAGAAGCCAATCAGCATTGGCAAGCCGCCCAATGGGACGGCGATACCGGCTATGGGGTACAGGGAGACACCAGCTGGGCCTGGATGGTCAACCTTGCCCACGTGTATGCCACCAACCGCTGCCTCGACCTGGGCGAACTGGGCGTTGCCCCTCACGGCCACGGCTGGCCGGTCACCGCCAACTTGCTTGAGTGGCGCTGGACGTGCGATTAACGGTTTGGCTAGCGAGCCGCCTACTTCGGCTGTTGCTGGTACTGCTAAGTGTCGCAGCGGTCTCTTTTGGGCTAATGATGCTATCTCCCATCGACCCGGTGGATGCCTACCTTGGCCCGCAAATGGCCCAGGTCAGCCCTGAGCAGCGCACGCTGATTGCCGAACGCTGGGGGTTTAACACCCCGGCCAGTGTGCAGTTTCACCACTGGCTGCAACAGTTGCTTAGCGGAGAGCTGGGCTGGAGCCATATCTACAACCAGCCGGTGAGCGACGTCATTAACCAGCGCTTCCAGCGCTCGTTTTTTCTGCTGTTGAGCGCTTGGCTGCTCTCGCTGATACTTGGCGTAGTACTCGGCATCGCCGCAGGAAGCAAAGAGGGCTCCCTGCTGGACCGCTTGATCAGCGGCTATGCTTATATCACTGCTTCGACGCCCACGTTTTGGCTCGCCATGCTGGCGTTGCTACTTTTCTCCGTCACCTTGGGCTGGACCCCCACCTGCTGCGCAGGGCCCACGGGCGTGCTGAGCCAAGAAGTAACGCTGCTCACGCAGCTGCACCATCTTCTTTTACCTACTCTCACCCTCGCTCTGTTAGGCGTTGCCACCATCACGCTACATACCCGGGCCAAGATGGCGGCGTTTATGCGCTCGGATACCGCGTTGCACGCCTTTGCCCAAGGCGCCAGCCGTTTCGATATCGCCTGGCGCCACGGTCTGCGCCACGCCAGCCTGCCAGCGGTCACTTTGGCGTTTGCCTCTCTCGGCGAGCTATTTGGCGGCTCCCTTCTGGTTGAGCAAGTCTTTGCTTACCCAGGACTTGGGCAGGCGACCGTCGCCGCTGGCTTGCGAAGCGATGTGCCGCTACTGCTCGCCATAGCGCTATTTACCGCGCTATTTGTGAGTGTTGGCAACCTCATCGCCGATGGCCTTTACCAGTGGGCCGACCCACGTATCGCACGGGACCGCACTAATGAATAGCCAGCCGCGCCTGGTCGCAGCAGGCTATGCAGGTGTGTTTGGCCTGCTGGTATTACTGTTGCTCAGCAGTTCTCTATGGCTGGGAGATAGCCCACTGCACATGCAGTTCGAGGCCCGCCTCATGCCTCCCAGCGCCGAGCACTGGCT
>Ga0209349_1001810_pt1 | contig 10447 bp, 10 predicted proteins | sample ETNvirnome_2_130_FD_184067 | JGI IMG/M metagenome (GOLD analysis project Ga0209349, IMG submission 184067) | Marine viral communities from the Pacific Ocean - ETNP_2_130 (SPAdes) (version 2) | ecosystem: Environmental > Aquatic > Marine > Oceanic | place: Pacific Ocean | collected 2013-06-22
TGTGAGGACCCGTTCACAGTTGAACAATTTAATTGGACCAATGAAGTTTGGCCATTACCACAGACAGGACAAATGTGGTTAGAATATGAATTACTTAAAACACCAGACGTTCCTGGTGTTTTTTGTATTAGTACCTCATATAGAAATGAACCAAATCCAATACCAGGAAGACACGAAACTATATTTCCCATGTTTGAATTTGAATCCAAAGGTAACATGGAGGACTTAATTAAGATGGAGTCAGAGTTACTCGAGTATCTAGAACTACCTAAACCAACAGTACACGACTATGAAAAGTTAGCTGAAGAGTATGAGGTAGATATTCTTGAAACAGAACATGAACAAAAGATGTGTGAAAAATATGGAGAAGCAACAATCATCCAACATTTTCCAGAGAGAACATCACCGTTTTGGAATATGAGACATAAAGGTGACGGTATTTTTAATAAAGTGGATGTTATTCTTTATGGACAAGAGACCATAGGTTCAGCAGAAAGAGCAACTGATAAAGTGGAAATGAGACATATGTTTGAAACTATATCGGATGGTGGATACAAAGATAAACTATATGACCTATTTGGAAAGGATAGAGTTGAAAAGGAATTAGACGAATACTTTGACAATGAATTCTTCCCAAGATTCGGAGGAGGAATTGGTGTGACTCGATTAATTAGAGCATTAAAGATGAGAGAAAAAGAATTAGAGTTAGTTCTTTAATTCATCTTGTGGGGTGGTGAAATTGGCAGACACACCCGACTGTCTCTCGGGCGGAGAATTGAGGATAAACTTTTAAGCTAACTGCTCCGTATAGGTTCGAATCCTGTCCCCACAGCAAATAAATACACCAATATTTTGGTTGTGTGAATAATTTTTACTATCTTTGTAGTATGGAAGAATTAAAAAAAGATTATAAAGAAATACAAAATTTAGTAGACCGACTTAAGTCTACAAATTCTAGTAACAATAAAATAGAAATACTTAGGGAATATAAAGACAACCCTATGATATGTGAGATTTTAGAATACGTCTACTCACCATTCAAACAGTATCATACAACCAGTGCTAACCTTAAGAAGTTAAGCCATTTATGCCATTCTCAATATCTTGGTAGTTTACAAACTATGTTGGATAATTTATCTAACAGAGTCTGGACGGGACATGAAGCAATTTCATATGTCAATGGACTAATATCTAATTATGAAGAATATAAAGAATTAATTTATTGTATTATAGATAAGAACTTAAAGACAAGAACGGGAGCGGACCTCATCAACAAAGCAATTCCAAAATGTGTGCCTACTTTTAAGGTAGCACTAGCTAACTCTTATGATAAACAAAAGAGTAAAGTTGATTTCAACAAACAAACGTGGTTCGCCTCCCAAAAGCTAGACGGTGTTAGATGTCTGGCTATTGTAGACAATAACGGCAAATGTAATTTCTACTCAAGACAAGGTAAGACGTTTGATACTTTAGATACACTTAAAAACGAAATAGAGAGTCTAAACTTATGTAATATGGTATTTGATGGTGAGGTATGTATTGTTGATGATAATGGCGTAGAGGACTTCCAAGGAATCATGAAGGAAATTAAAAGAAAAGACCACACAATTACCAACCCAAAATATAAAGTATTTGATTACCTAATGTTAGAGGAGTTCGATAACCAAGAAAGCAAACGTAACTTAAGTAATAGATTAGGTAATTTTAACATGATATATAATATATCTGTAAAAGAGTTAAAATGTATTGATATTTTAGTACAGTGGAAAGTAGAGTCAGAAGACCACTTCCAAGAATTAGCAGAACTTGCAACAAAAAATAATTGGGAAGGTTTAATCTTACGTAAAGATTGTGAGTATAAAGGCAAAAGAAGTAATGACCTACTCAAAGTAAAGAAGTTCTTTGATGAAGAATATATAGTTAAATCAATTGAAAGTGCAGTCCATAGAGTAATTGTAGATGGGTTAGAAGTTGAAGAAGAAATGTTAAGTAATGTTGTAATTGAACACAAAGGATGTGATGTGGGTGTAGGCTCAGGGTTCGACCAAGCAGAAAGAAGGATGTACTTTAAGAACCCTGAACGTATTATTGGCAAGACAATAACAGTGCAATACTTTGAAGAGACACTAAACCAAGATGGTTGTCATTCATTAAGATTTCCAGTAGTAAAACATGTATATGAAAATGGACGAACAGTCTAAAAAATAAAAAATGGAATTAATAGCACAATGTATAGGAATAGGATGGTGTGTACTTTGTATAGGAGCAATAATGTGGACCTTATCAGAGTATATAAACTTAAAAAATAAAAAGTTATGACAGAAGGTTACATTTATTTAGGAGAACATTATGATGTCTTAAATCGTGAGATAGGAATCAGTGATAAAAAAATAGGATTGTCCAAAGACCCAATTGGTCGAGAACAATCATTAACTAAAACTAAATCACCTATTAGATATAGAATTGTAGCAGTATATATGGTAGATAACATGAGAAAAGTTGAAAAAATGTTACATAGTATCCTTGATAGTAGAAGGGTATTTGGTGAATGGTTCAAGGATGATGACGACACCTTAGAGGGTGATTTTATAAATTTTATGAATGCATATGGTGCAGAAGTATACAACATTGAGGAAGTCAAAACTGAACAGAATATTTTAGTAACAGACAACAGATTAAAAGACGTTGTAGAAAAACATGGAGCTCCTTTAAATTTAGTAAGAAAATATTTAGGTATAGAATATGATGTAGTGTTAGACGAGAGAGGACTTTTACATTTCGCAGGTAATGTTTTTGACACACCTAATAAACTTTACAATAATGGTATTGTCTTTCATGTTAAAAAGAAGAAAGGTGGTAGTGGAACAAATAACCTATCACAATTTAAAATAAAAGAAACCGGCAAAAGATTAGAAGATTAATTTGGTAGTATGAAACTTTTTTACTATCTTTGTCGTATAAAATAACAGAGAAATTTATTAATCCTTAAAAAAAATACTTATGAAAAAAATTATCACAAACCTATTACTAGCAACTATAGTGATTTTATCTTCGTGTTCTAAAGAAGATGATTTACTAACGCCAGTAACCAACCCAACAAACACCATCCAAATTAACGACACCACCACAATTACAGTTACTGACGGTGATACCACAGTATTATGTCCTTGGGACGCGGAATATGTACAAGACGAATCTTTAACTACAACTACAAATAACGGCACTTTAGTTTTAGAAGGTTCTAAATATAGGATTACATATTCTTCTTTTTATCTAAGAAACAAAACTGTTTGTTGTCCATTTCCAAATGGAGACACTACAGTTTTTAATGAGTGGTATAACCAAGGAGAAGTGTATTTCTCAAATCACTCCGGTGGTTACATTCATAGTCAGACATTACCATGGGACTACGAAGACCCAACTTGGAATTGTGCTGTTAGTCCAGGAGCTCAAAATGAACAACCTATGGTGAGTTATACACTTGAAAATAATAAGATAGTAGGAAGAATCTATTTGATTACTGTGAATGGAAATGTACTAGATTATACGGTTACATTTGATATAGTATCATATACAGATAATACTCTTATCATAGAGAATAGAAATATATGGTTTATAGCACCAAACCCTGCAATGGGTAGTCTCGGGATTGACTGTGAAAGAACTGTTAGACTTGAATTAGAAAAAATAAACTAGTCTTCAAAAAGCACCTTGGATAGGTGCTTTTTTTATAAAGTTATATTTATGCAAAATGGGAACCAAAAGTAAAGTTTCCTCTATTAAAGAGAAGCTTCATAAACTGGAGAAACAATTAGAAACAATCCAAAAGGATTGCTCTCACAAAAATGTATCAATGAAATTTTTAAACTTAAATAAAGGCGTTCGCTGGGTCTGTGACGAATGTCAACAACCCACAAAGATTCCCTCTCCAGAAGAAATACAAAAGTGGATAAAGAAGTAACATTGAAAACTTAATTTAATTTTATTATATTATTAAGATGAAATACCAAAACAAATATTTTAGAGAAGTCCTAGAACGGGATTTACAAGACAAAGATTTAGGCGTCAATATTCATTGTAAGGAAGATGGTATTCACATTACTGTGCCACCATACCCTATAACTGGTGAAGATTTTACCGACGACTACGCAACTCAAATCCTAAAAGAGGATTGTGATACAGAAAGGATTATAAATAAAATAAAAGAACTCACCAAAGAATACCAAATAAAAGTAAATTTAGAAAAAGCAATTTACGGTGATAATATAAAAATAAAACTTAAAATAGATGATGAATAAATTATTGGTGTGGGGTACAATCTTTATGATAATAGCGGTTTTCACATTCCCAATAGTATATGTCATATTTTCATTTTGGTGGTTACTGAGTGGAGATATGGTAACTAGACTAACTTATTTTAGTACCTCTTTTATAACAACCCTATCATTTTTAGTAGCAGGAATAGTATTTTCTTTAAAAAAAATAAATTATTATCTAGATGAGGCCAAACACCTTGAAAGAGTAAAAAAGATATATAAAAAGTTTATCAAAGATTAACTTTGTAATTCCAATTTATTTTCTTATATTTGTAGTATAATTAAAAACTTAAAAAATATTACGAATGACAACACTATCCTCCCCCCTTACCGAAAAAGACTTACAAAGATTAGCACCCTCAATATTTACAACCCAGCCCTCACATAAAGTATCAACTAAGTATAGCTTTATGCCTACTACTAGAATAGTAGATGATTTAAGTAAGTTAGGTTGGGAACCTTATGAAGCCTCACAAAGAAAATCCAGAACCCAACAAGATAATATGTTTACAAAACACCTAATAAGATTTAGAAATAAATCTGTAGGACAATTAGGAGACTCTATCCCAGAAGTGGTACTAACCAATTCACATGATGGAAGAAACTCTTTTAATTTACATGCTGGATTATTTAGGCTAGTTTGTATGAATGGGCTAATTCTAGCGGATACAACCTTTGACCAAGTAAAGATTAAACACCAATGGTATAATATAGAAGAAATCACCAAAGTTACCAATTCAATGATTGATAAAATCCCAACAATTATTACAAACATCAATGATATGGACTCTAGAGAACTCTCAGAAAAAGAAAAGAGAAGTTTTGCAAAGAAATCTATTTTAATTAGATGGCCTAAAGGAAATGATATGTTAGATATTGACGATATTTTACAATCCGTTAGGGTGAGTGATAAAGGTGATTCGATTTGGAAAGTATATAATGTAGTACAAGAAAAATTAATAAAAGGTGGTTTAGTATTTAATAATCATCGAGAAAAGATTCAGAAACTTAGACCTATCATCAACATAGACAGAAAGGTAGAAGTAAACAAAAATTTATGGGAACTTGCTGAATCTTATGTTTAATGGAGAAAGTTCTTATAAAACATAAGTTTGAGTTCTTCTCATTGGACACGTATAAACCTTATAATGCATGGCCAAGAGTAGATATAAGGCGTCATTCTGATGTCCGCACACTGAATGGACACGGAGAGATACAACAGTTTAACATGTCATCAAGGTGGAAACAACCAGAAGGTTATCAGTTTACTTTGGATAAATCAGAACAATTTGTTAGCGAAGAAATGTGGAAGGAAAAATCATTCGACATACTATCTGATGCTAGAGTTAGAAGAGTTACGTTTATTGTAAGTAAAAACGAAAAAAAGAATCAAATAAAACTATCCCTTTTTTATTTTCAAAAAGGTAAAAAAGCAGGACAAAGATATTATTGGAAAAACTCACAAAACTATCACCTATCATTCAATACGAAAATAAATGATGTGTTTCTTATTAGACAATATAAGGTTGGTAATAAATGGAATACAAATTTAACTAGAAACGACTTTAGTAATATAGCTAAGTCTTCACACTTCGGTATTGAAAGTATACTTGATTTTCTAGGTACTAGACACGGGAGTATTCAAATGGCATACACACAAACCTTACTTACATTATTTGAAGAAGTTACCAATACAGATGTCCCAATAAGAGAAGGGTTTAAAAATGTTAAAACATATTATCCAGGAAATGTATTAAAAGATATTGTACTTCCCTGGTTTATTTCTAAGAAGAATTTAAAACTACCTGACTATTATGAAAGATTATTAATTAACCATTACCCTGGTATTAAACTACTTAGGAAAAATGATATGAATGTGGGTAAAGCAATATTAAAAAAGAGAGGAGTGTACTCAAAATATGCAAATAAATTAATTAATACAGAACCAAAATTTAATCTATTTTCTTACAAAACTCTTTTAGATGTATTCGGTAAACACAATATTAAAAAACTTAATAAAGATTTATTCATACATGATGGTTATAACCCTCACATCTTTGATGACCATTATGCTATACTAGATAAACATGAGATAAAAAATTTAATAAAATTAGTTAATCTAACACCAGAAGCTAGGTTGGATATGAACACCATAAATGACCATTTAAGAATAAAAGTCCAATTAAAAGAAAGGGAAATAAATGTTAGATTAAAAACAGATAACCTAAAAGATTTTGAAGAAGAACACTTAGAGTGGTCCAATAGACTCTCAAAAGCACAAAGGATAATTGAAACCAAATATGAATATCCTGAGCATTTTAGAAAAGAGATAGAAAATACGTTCACTTCCCCTTGGAATAAGGAATACACACCAGTTATATTAAAAGATGATTTAGAATATAAAGAAGAAGGTAACTATCAGAATCACTGTGTGGGTAGTTATGTAGATACATATGAGACAGATATAGTTTCTATTAGAAGAGAAGACGGAGAAAGAGTAACACTAGAGTATGATATAAACCCAAGAAGTAAGGAAGTCAGACTACTACAATCTAGAATGAGGTTCAATCAAGAACCTACAGAAGAATGGGATAAGGCTATTGAGTTTATAACAAATATTATAATTGACCTAGTCAATGAAAAGTTATATGATAATCCAAAGATAACTACGAGACATCTTTATAATGGATTTACAAAGGAAATTGATTATAACACAGAAAAAATACGTCCTTCTTTATTTGAAGGAATGAATTGGAACGCTCGTATTCATGAACCAGCACTAGTAGGAGATTTACCATTTTAAAATAAAAAAATATGAATATAAAAGAAACCCAGATACAATTATACGAAGCAACATACGGAGGAAATTTTCCACTAGCTAATTATTTTTTATTGGAGTACGGTACCATTCCAAAGGTTTTAGAATTTAAAGATTGTTTTTCTGAACAAGTAATAGAAAAACTAAAATCAGCTAATTTTTTGGAATTGATACACGAACACGATAGTCACAGTTTTAGTGGTAAAAAAGCAAGATACTCTAAAGTAGAACTAGTTTTCAAAAAACGGTACGAAATAAACCCAACTACACATAATAGAAGAAAATATCTATTACATGTGTCTCACCATAACGAGGAAGACCCGTGTAGAGCTATATTACTTTATAAAGATAAAGAAGATATAGAACCACTAATTAAAATATTAGAAGATTTTGTCACTAATAAAAAGTTAAAAGAAATTGGTTTAATAGTTAAAGATGAGTTTGGTTTAACCCTGAAAGATTTTGAATTAACAGCTGGAGAAGACTTTAGCATAGAAGAAAATTATAATGACGATTTTTTAAAAATTGATAAAAAGATAACCAAACATTTATCATCAAAGAATAAAAAGGGGTTAATTCTACTACATGGTTCACCAGGAACTGGTAAAACTACCTACATAAAACATTTAGCTGATAAATTAGAAAAACAGATAATTTTTGTGCCACCTATGATGGCATCTGCTATAGCTGACCCGTCGTTTATTCCATTCTTAATGAAGTATCCTGATAGTATTTTAATTATAGAAGATGCAGAAACTGTTATCAGAGATAGAAATATAGCCGCTAATGCAAATTCAGTATCTAATATATTAAATTTAACTGATGGTATATTGGGAGAATGCCTAAAAATTCAAATAGTAGCTACGTTTAATACTGAAAGAACACAAATAGATAAAGCACTATTAAGAAAGGGGAGACTTATTACTGATTATAAATTTGAAAATTTAAATGTTAAAAAGACAAATAAGTTATTGAAGAAAATTGGTATAAAAGAAAAGGTTGACAAATCATTGTCTTTAGCTGATATTTATCATTATAATGAAACAAATACAGATAATAACAATAATAAATCTGGTATAGGATTTTTAGTAAATAAAAAATAAATATGAAACAAATTGTAATTTATTCTCAGAATGGCTGTTCTTACTGTTCAGAACTTAAAAATTTATTAGAACAAGAGGGCATCGCTTATACGGTAACTGATATCGATAATAAAAAAGAAGATTGGCAAATAATCTCTGAGAGTACGGGTAACGAATATGTCCCTCAGGTTTTAATAGTGGACCCTTCAGATGAATCTGCAAGAATTCTTGCCCCAGATAGAGATTTTGATGATGTGAGCGAATGCGTACAACACATCATGACGGAGTTATATGAATAATGTATTTATATATAGAACTAAGACTCTATGTATACAATAATTGAACAAGAAAACAATAGCCTATTCCAAAAGACTCTTGACGATTTAAAGACTCAGATTAAATTTGTCGGCACTTTTGGATTTGGTATTACAGGACTTTATGAAACACTGCAAGAACTTCTATACGGAAAGTATCCCACACTTTCAGAACATGAAATAATATTAATTTTTTTAGCAGCTTTATCGTATTTCGCCATAGACGTGGTAGACGATGTAAAAAAACTTAGCCAAATAATTAAAGAAAAAGGACTAGGAGGTTATCTCACCCAAACAGTAGAAACCCTTAAAGATTTTGAAAATGTAGCCATAGAAGTTGGTAAGAGAGCAGGTCATACAATTAGTTCTTTAGCGGAATTAGTAGGGTATATATACCTCCTAATACCAATACTAGAAACAGTCCAAACACTAGCGGCAAAAGAAGGTTTTGATATTGTAACTTTAGGCATCTACTTAAAGTCCATTCTAACTTCAATAGGAATTTTTTATACAAAAAATGTTTTTGATAAATTAATTAGAAGATTAAAAAGAGATATTCCTAAAGATGACAAAGATGTTATAAAAGAACATACAGAAAGAAGAGATGAACTAAGAAGAGTTCTGGACAAATATGAAAAAGACTTTAAAAGAATCTCACCAGAATTAATAATTGATTTAGCTATAGAAGACCCTTCTAGTGATTATGATTATTTAGATTGGATGGTAGACCAAGTAAAGATGGGCTTCTTCTTAGGAGTGGACTTAAAATACATAAGTAAACTCATTAATAAATTCCACCAACATAAAGATATATTAACAAAAGGTAGGGTATTAAGAATATTGGATAGGTTTAAAATAGCATTCCCTGCCAGTATTGCTTACACTAAGGGAACAGGTGTTTGGAATAATGATGAGATTCTAGCCCAGATTCTAGAAGACCCTTCCGATATAAACAATTACCCCGGATACGGACAAGTAGAACAAATTTTACAAATGATAGACTTTAGTATAGGCAGTAGTGAACCAGGTAGTCTAGGCCCAGACCTACAAATTGAACAACTTGACTATTTACAGAAAAAGGGTGAACAGTCCACAAGAAAAGTTGTAAGTGATATACTAAAGATAATTAAAGAACCAGATTCTGATGAAGAATTTTATCACCTACCAGATTATTTTTCTGGGATAGATGGAGACATGTATGAATTTGGTGAATTAGAGTTTAATGTATATGTGAATGTAGTAGAGTATGAACCATTAGAAGAGCCATTTATTGTAGATGCGGAAATGGGTGGGGATTACGATGATGAGATATATATCACAATAACTATAGGTCCAGAGTTCTCAACTAATGACTATGAGGACTTACAAATGGTTTTAAATGATTACATCCGTCATGAGATTGAACATGTTATAGATGCAACAGAAGGGGGTGATATTGAATCACCAGACAATTTGTCACCTTATGATTATTATATGCAACCACACGAGGTAAGAGCACAGAAGGCAGGATTTAACAGAAGAGCTAAGTTAGAAAAGAAACCAGTAGAAGATATTATATATGATTACCTGGAATATAGACAGAAAATCGATAAATTATCTGATGAACAAAAAAGCAATCTAACCAAAACATTAAGTGAACATAAAGGAAAAGGTGAAAGATATAACCAACCCCTAGAAGAGGGAGACATAATTGAATTATTATACATGGACGACCCATACAACCCAATATCACCATTAACAAGAGGTGTAGTGATGGGGTTTGAGAAAGTGCCAGGAGGGAAAGATAAGATTTTGGTAACTTGGATAGTTGACCCGGAAAATGATAAAATGTTTAATATGCCTATGATACCTGAAGTAGACGTATGGAGAAAACTAGATACATCCCTTGATTCTGATGTCCGTTTCCTTCCTGTTAGT
>Ga0209349_1001811_pt1 | contig 10423 bp, 11 predicted proteins | sample ETNvirnome_2_130_FD_184067 | JGI IMG/M metagenome (GOLD analysis project Ga0209349, IMG submission 184067) | Marine viral communities from the Pacific Ocean - ETNP_2_130 (SPAdes) (version 2) | ecosystem: Environmental > Aquatic > Marine > Oceanic | place: Pacific Ocean | collected 2013-06-22
TTTTTTATCATGTATTATTCCTTAGTTATAATTTTCCAACAATGAGAACTTGATGGTTCGGATTGCCACTGGCGGCGTCTCCCACGCGATAAACTTGAAAATTATTATTACGACGCTGCAACATATTTATCTCGCCAAAACAACCAAATCTTTCGTCATAATCATCGAAAATCCACACACAGTTATCAGATTGATATTCTCTGAGATTAAGAACATCTGTTAAAACCGCCTTTCTTCTATGGTCACCATCAATATAAAATAAATCTATTTTCACATTAACTTCTTTTAAAGAAGCCGCTAATTTATTACTGTCCCCTAAACAAAAAACAGATGAATCTAAATATTTATTTTTATACTCTTTATTTCTGACGTCTTCGATATCACAACTAAAGACTTTGCCAGAATTCTTTTGAGCGTAATGTGCAAAAGAATAAAATTGCCATCCTTGTGCAGTACCAACTTCAACAATATTTTTTGCTCCAAAGTGTTCTGCTATCGACACAAGATAATAAGCCCTTTTAGATAATTTATTTAAACATTCATCAAGTTTTTTTCCTTTTATATTGTGCGTGTGCCCTTTTCGAGTCTGAATAGGTAAATTAATATCATCCCAAATCTTTTTGTATTCTTGCGGAACTGATATCTTTGTTACATCGCCAACCTTTTCTTGCAACTCCACGGCAACTAAATCTTTTTTCATCATCACTTCATAATTCATTCCTGCAAAATTTTTTGATATATTCTCATTAACAATACAAAATGATTTACTGAATAAGGGTAAAATATCGTGCTCTACGCGATCAATATCAATTTCTGCAAACTCATCATACCCAAAGTCGGCGCCAAGCGGCACGCCCAGAACCTGAAGTTGCAATAAAATATGACCATTTGTTTTTGTTACTCTTTCCATTTCAGATATTTTTTTTGCGGGGTTTAATGAATGGTCAAATACATTTGAAAAAACAAAATCAAAATAATTGTCTGGAAAATTTAAATCATGCATGTCTCCCTCAACTACATGAGGAGGGTGTGCAACAATATCAATTCCCGTTGCTTCAATATCCATGCCTTTAAGTGTTACAACTTCCTGTCCTGTACGGGCGCCAATACATAAAGCTTTTGTGCCAGGTTGCAAAATATTTGAATAACGAGCAAATACTTTTTTGAATCCGTTTATCTTTGATTCCCACTCTTCATTAAGCCACTTGTGTCTCCTTACAGGATCCAAAGTCTTAATTTTCTGGTAGTTTATATATTCTTCGTATTTGTTATACTGTCTTATTTTTTTCACTTATAAGTCCTTCGATAAATAATTTATATTTCTTAGCAACCGATACCATATTATAATCTATTTCATAGTTAGATTTAACTTTTTTATTAAAATCTAATTTAGGCGGTTCATAAAGTTTAAGAGGTTTGTAATCCCATTCTTTTTCTTGAATCACCGTAGCTGCTATGCCAGCAACTTCATTAGAGCCTCCCGAAGAAGCACAAATTATTTCACACCCACTAGCTCTGGCGTCTACAACCACGTTGGGACAACAATCTAAATAAGCTAAATGAATAAAAGAATTTGCTCGTTTGTAGAGAGAAATTAATTGCTCAATATTTAAATTTCCAACATAAAATATTCTCTCATGTTTATATATTTTATCATATCCGGAACCTGCCACCACCAGACAATCTTTCTCTCCGCTGTGTTCTAAAAAATATCTAATATTTTCATTCAATCTTTTGTGTGGTCGCCAAGAAGATGCACAACACCATATTTTTTCATATTTATCAAGTTTCGTGTGTTCTGCTGGGGTTATAGATTCTATATATTCTATATCCGCCCCATTATGGATTACGGCAGATTTAGAATGAGTTCCAAACCATCTTGTAATTAAATTTTTACTATAATTAGATTGAAATATAATGCCATTGGCATTATCATATATTCTTTTTATATTAGCATTTTGAAGATTATAATTTTGGTCTACATTAAAATATATATTATCTAATCTTTGTATAAAAGGAGTATTATTAAATGTCCTTCTTGAACTTTCGATAAAACAAAGTATTGCATTCGGGTCTTCCTTCCCATTAAAAGTAACTCCACTTTTTTGCATATACTTTATTAATTTAGAGGCGAAATGATTGGGACCAGAAGTACTTTGTAGGGTGATATTTTCTAAATGAATATTCATGTTTTTGTAATTGCTTTATAAGATTTTTTATTTCTGATTTCACGAGCAGTCTTGACCTGTTCTTGGGTTTTTATTTTGTCCACATTCAAAGGATTTTCTTTATTATAAACATACAATATTTCTGGTATATATTTGGACTTTTCTCCTGCCAATTCTAATAATGGAAGCATTATGGCCTGATCATATGTCATCTTATAATACTCCCCATTATTATCCTTCATATCTCTGGCATCGATGTGTTTCCATAATTTATGCTTAAACGACCTCAAGTGTGAGGCTCTCCAAAAATCTTGCCTAAAAGAATTTGCTTTTATTATGTCATCTGGGTATTGAGAAGGTTCTGGTCCTTTGCCTCCTCCGGGATTAAAAACATAACTACCATATGTTAAAAAACATTCTTCTTTGACATATATATCTCGCAACTTGTTTAGAGTGTTTGAAGACGCAAACCAATCATCGCCATCGAGCAATATAATAACTTCGTCGTCAGTGCAGTTACTATTTCTAATCGATTCGGCTATGTTTCTTAAAGCATATTTTTTTTCTTTATTGTTAATAACCTTAAATCTTGAATCTCCATTCACTTCTCGTTTCACAATGTTTAACGATTCATCAGTCGATATATCATTAATCAAAGTACATTCAAAGTTTGAATACTTTTGCTTTTTTAAGCTTTTGATGCATTTCCTAATCCACTTTTCTACATTATAGAATGGCACCACTATATTAAATTTTATGTCTTCTTCTGCAGGAGTATTAAATGGAATACCAGTTTCTTGATAAGAAATATTTTCTATTTTATCCCAAAAAAAAGAGCTTCTTCCTCTCAAGTATTCATTAATTGTATCTTTATTTAAAAACCACTCTTCGTCTGCATGCTGCACATTGTCATTTAAAATTAACTCACATCCAAGCAATTTTGCTTCAATAATTAATCTAGGACATGTGTCAGCTGCTCTCGGAAAAAATATAACCCCTCTCGATACAGCTAATTTTTGCAAAAGATCTTCATAGTCTAAACCCCAAACAAGTTCATATTCTAAATCATTTTCTGATGCGTGTTTAACAGCTTCTTCGACTCCTTTAATCCACGACGGAGAGTTCAATATTATCCATTTATCATTTTTTTTAGATGTATTTAGATCAGAAATAAAATTCAGAGTTTCATCAGAAAATATAGAGCTTAAAACGCGACTTTTGTTATTATTAAGAAAAGGATATAAATTCTGATATATCTCCATTTGTTTTTTCGACATCCACCACAATGCTTTTGCATTGTTAAAAAATATAGATGTTAATTTTCCTTTACTGCCTTCGTGGCAATCACATTTACCTTCAGCAGTTACATGTTTTTGTGGAGAACGATAATTACAATATTTATAATCATATTCTATAATGCTATAACTTAGATTTTTTATAGCATATAGCAAGCATTTATTAGAAAGGTTGGCAAAATTACCAAATATCCAAAAATGATTTATATATTTTTTCATCACCTCTGGAGTTAATTGAGAAGAGAGTACTTTATTACAGGGAAACAATCCCCCTTCTATCAGAGCTTCTGTTGTTAATTCGGCCCCCCCTTTATAATGTTCTGTGAAGTGATCTTGTACAAAAAAAAACATTAGTTTTACTGATTCATTAGCTGTTTAAACATATCGTCTATTTGTTCGTCTTCTTCAAGGCCAAACACATCAGCAAACTTTTTATACAGTCTTTCTTCAGTGAAGTTTTCTATAATATATTTCTGAAGCTGATCGGCTTGTTTTTTAAACCGGCCATAATCTTTTCTTACTTCGCGCAGTCGCATTTTAAAAGATCCTTGTTGTGGGAAACACCACATAGAATCAGCTTGTAAAACACCATCCCAAACAGCTTCTTTCTGTATGGGGGCCATATCATAAGCAACTGTGGCAAACATAGCTTTTTTTCCTTCTTTGCCGGTTTTTTTGTCTTTAATCGGCATAAAGAGAAAATCACAATGACCACTCCAATCCGGAGCAATTACTGGCAATCCGTTATAAGCTGCTTCGAAAAGTGGCAATCCGAAACCTTCCCCGTGTGCAGCTGTGATTACAGCTTTGATCTTTGGGTGCTTATACAAAGACTGCATTTCTGTGTCTGTTAAATTCCCATGCAAAAGATAGACTTTACACTTACGATTTGGATAGGGTGCTAATAGTTGTTCTATTTTCTGCTCTACATGATATCGATCATTAGTAGAATCATTATACCAACTTGCTTTTAACACAAGACCTACTTTTTGATCAATAAATTCTTCAACAAACCATTTAATTGTATTCTCAATATTTTTTCGCGGACCCACCTGCGCGGCGGCGAAAAAATTAAAATCATAATCTAAATCTAAATCAAGAGCTTCCCCTTCAGTTTTTCTAACACAATAATTTACAGCTGTGATTGGCGTTTGACATCTATAGTCATTTATTGCTTGACCAGTCGTTTTATCTTGTGCATTATATGAAGTATTTTCATATACTTGTTTTGCAAAATCCGAAACAACAATAATATGATCCATTATATATGATTTTTCAATCCATTGTGGAGCAACTTTCGTTGTCTCGATTCCAGCAGTATAGCCAATATTGATTGGGGCCAATTTTTCCCATTCATTCGGAATTGTCACTTGCAAAGAAACGTCAAATTCGCCTTTTTCCCTTTGATGCGCAATGGTTTTTCGAACAAGCCCATCCAACCATTCTCTTTCTTCATTTTCTTCCCATATCCAACCAGTCTTTCCCCAGCCAACCGGAATCAAATAAATATCATATTTGTCTTCGTAAGCTCTCAAAGCACGAAGAGCAAAACGAGTTTGTTCGCCATACCCACTTCGTGACAATGCTGGCCCTCTTACTACTATTCTTTTTTTCATTTATTTCACCTCTGAAAAATGCCAAGATTTATAATTTTTTCTAGTGTCCCATGAACCAAATTTTTCGACTGTATGAGTTAAAATTTCATCCCATTGTTTAGCAAAATTTTCCATACTATAATTTTTCATAGCATGTTGACGACCCATATAGCCTAACATTTCTCGTTCTTCGGAATCCATATTGTGAATCTTTTCCATGGCAGAAACAACTGATTCTTCAGAAAGGCGGTCTTCGTAGATCCATGGAATTTCTTGAGAGCCGATAATAGCTTTTGATGTGGGTTCCAATCCAACTCCAAACCAATTTTCGCCATCTGTAATTTGTTCCTGCAACCCTCCTGTCATTGTAGCAATCCCGGGTGTTTCGCAAGACAGAGATTCTAATATTGATAACCCGAATCCTTCAGCATCAGATACATTTATTGTACAATCTGCCATGTTATACATAAGCGAAAGCTCCTCTGGGGGGATTTTATTTTTAGATATAAAAACTTGTCCTGTATTAAGTTTCAAAAAATCGATAATTCTTTCTAAATCTTGTCCATGGCCATCTTTTGGGTCTGTATGCATCAACAATATGGCCTTGTCGCGACCAACTTTATTTAAAAAAGTATTAAACCAAAAAAGTAATGACCCACTTTGTTTTCTTCTAGCGTTTCTACTATTCCAAAAGAAAATTGTTTTATTTTCTGAATCTGGAAGGTGTGTAAGCCGATATTGTGATACACGTTCTGCGGGGAGTTTACTAAAGATATTTGGGTTTACACTATGTGGTAAATAATATGTCTCTTCGTGTTGTGGCACCACTGCATCAACGGCATTTTTTGTGAGTTTAGATATACAGGCCACCACATCCGTTGATTCATACCACACCTTGTTATATGTTGGAGGTGGAAAATTATCCCATACATGATAATAAATCATTGGAACAAGCGCACGAATTTCGTCCTCCATATGCCATAGCCATCCAAAAAATCTAGGATCTGTCATAAACCATAAAATATTAGGTCTTTCGGCTCTCAAAATAGATCTAACTGTCTCCGCATTACCATAACCATCAATGGGAAAAATTATAAAATCTTCTCCCCACTCTTCTGTTTTAACAGGTCTGTAATCTTCATGTTTGATGGCTCCCCCTAAACAAACAAATTTATATTTGTTTGTTCTTAGCATTGCTTCAATCATATATTTTGTTTGGGTACCAACACCCGAAGGGCTTAAAGGATGATCACTCAATACTAATATTTTAATTTTTTCGTTCATATTCTCCTCTTAATTTATGGACAATGTTCTGTTTTGTAAAATTCACACCTATTACAAGACAATTTATTTTTTAAATAATTCTTTCTTGTTATATTATGCAATGTTTTTGTTAATAAGTTAAGGGCATTTTGTGTTTTTTTTGCCCCACTGGTAACTCTAAATATTTCAACCTTATTTTTTTTAGCCGTTCTCTTTAAAAGGGCAAAATGTGTTTCAATATTAGACGGGTCTATGTTGTGTTTCTTGGCAAAATAATGTTTATAAAATGTTAATTGATAAGTGATCATAGGATCAGATTTCTTTTTAAAATTCCATCCCCACGAGCAACTCTTCCAGTCAATAATATGATATTTTCCATCTGAAGTTTTTAAAACAAGATCAATGTATCCTTTAAATTTATATTTGTTTTCGTATCCTTCAATATCCTCGTATATTTTTTCTTCTGTAGAGAATACTTCATATTCTTTAAAAGAATTTTTTATAGCCGGTAACGCCAAGACCGATAAATCAGAGCCTTGTTGTTTCATAGCCATAATCATTTCTTTATTTAAAGAAATATCTTGTTCTTTTAATAATTTGAGCTGATCAATAAATTTTAAATCAAAATACATACGACATTCACTTTCTGATTCTGGATGGAGAAGAATATTTTCGCAGACATCATGGATCGCCGTACCAAAAGCCGTGTATTCGTTACCTTTAAAACCTTTTATTCCATCAATGTAAATTATTTTATGTTTAAATGGGCATTCTTTCCAATTTTTTAACTCTGAATAAGATATATGGTTCATCATTCACCTCTGTCTAATAATTTTTCTATCTTATTATACAACACTGGTGACAATGATTGCAAGGTATTAAAATCTTTTTTTAGGAAGAATGCTTCGAAACTATTTGCAAAATACTCTCTTAAAGATGTGGCTCCATACGGAGAATAAAATAAGCCTTGTGTTAGATTTCCTAATTCAATGTAACCAACTGTTTTATACAAAAATTCATCAAACTCTTTTGAATATTCTGGATCGAGAAAATCTAATATATTTACGTCATAATTTTCTGCTGCGAAGGCATAATATAGTCTCTTTCGTTTTCCTAAAAACTCAATTTCTATTCTGCCGTCTCCATATACTTCTAAACCATTTTGTTCCTCAACGAGGTGTGCCAATTCATGAATTATATCATCGAGAAAATCTTCTTCATTGTCTTGTACGTTGGAGATATAAATTGTTCCATCTTCAAAAAATGCATTAATATTTCTTTCTTGAAATTCTTTGAAGTCGCCAATATAAATTGAATCCAAACCATATGTTAAATATAGAGGAATTAGTTGCTCTATTTTTTTAATGCAATTCGGCAAATCAATATCATTAACAAAAGGATCTTTAATAAAGATATCTATATTCCCAAATAATTTCCACTCTTTTTGGTTTTTACGTGTTTTTTTATTGGACTCTACAATATAAGATTGAAGGTTATTCATTCTCTTTTTCCTGCTGTGATAAATCCTCTTCCATTAAGCGTTGGCCTTCATCAACATCTGCAAGAGCTTGTTGATAACCGCGAATCCAATTTTCTTCTGCAATGGGCATCACAAAATCTGGAAACTCTTCAGACACAACTTCTAAAACCATCTCTAATGTAACTTCATCATTTTCTGGTTTTTTCTTTAAACCAACGTAACTGACAATCATATCTTTAAGCTCAGTATTTTTTTCTACCTTTTCTTTTAAAGAGGGGTTTGTTTCTGTTTTATGTTCGCTGTCATTAAATTCAACTTTCATACTCATATATTTTGCTCCTTATAATTGTATATAGTGGGAAAGGGGGGATTCGAACCCCCGCGCCTATTTCGGCAACAGATTTTAAGTCTGTCGTGTCTACCAATTCCACCACTTTCCCATAAACTATTGATAGTATAAACTTTAAATGAAAAAAAGTCAAGTATTTTTTATATTTTTGGTTGTGGTGGCTCTGTAGGTTCTCTATCGCGGTGTTTTCTTTCGTCTTCGTTGGAAGAAGGTTGCAACCACCATGCCGACCTGATATACCAGTGTTGAGACCCGCCTTTAGTAGTCCCCAATTTATTAATTAATTTTGTAGCTTTCTGGATTGCTCCTAAAAAGCTCTTAGATTTTACAATAAAAGCATTCTCACTGCGTGGATCAATATTGGCTGAGAGTCTAGAAACTAAATTAATTGTCCATTCGTGTTCGTCACCATTCTTCATTTTGACCTATCCAATCTTTGTATTTCTCTTTCCCTCCTCGGGCTTCCCAATCAGAATCGATGGTTAGCTTTGAACTAATGCCTCCTCGGGCATTAAAATTCATAACAATTCTCAAGCGGTCTGGCCTATAGACTTCCATAAAGTCGCTATAAACAACATTAATTAGCCGCTCATATGAGAGAGTCTTATTTCGAAATTGAAAAAAATACAGTTTAGCCGATCTTAATTCAACCACTTTATCGCGAGGATAGAATGTTATATAAACCTGTGCGAAATCTGGCTGATCTTTAACACCTAAAAAAGTAACTTCAGGATTTTTAATTTTTACTTCGTATGCTTTGTTTGTTGGGTTCGGAATACTTTCAAGTAAAGTTTGATCGGACCAGATTTTCATGATTATAAAACTTTGGCAGCCAAAGTGGCCACCTTACTTCTTTCTCCCTTCTGGAGAGTCACATGGCCCGAAATTTCATATGCTTTAAATTTCTCTACAGCATGTGTTAGTCCATTTGAAGTTTCATCAGTATAAACATTGTCAATTTGTTCAATATCACCTGTCAAAACAATCTTAGTTCCTTCCCCCACTCTTGTAATTATAGTCTTTAATTCATGAATTGTTAAATTTTGAGCTTCGTCAATAATAATAAAAGCCTTTGAAATAGAGCGGCCTCTTATATATGTTAAAGCTTCAATCTCAATTGTGCCGTCTCTTACATACATTTCTAGAGCGGCTTTATCATTTCCCATTAAAAATCTTAAATTATCTTCGATTGGGGCAAGCCATGGAGACATTTTCTCTTCCATGGTACCTGGAAGATAGCCAATATCTTTTCCCATGGGTTGTATGGGGCGAGAAACTATCAATCTTTTATATATTTGGTCTCCATTGACTGTCTGTTGCAAAGCTGCGGCTATTGCACACAGCGTTTTACCAGAACCGGCTTTACCAACTAAAGTAATTAATTTAATATCCGGATCTAACAAAAGATTTAAAGCATAAGATTGTTCTTTGTTTCTAGGAATTACATCCCATACTCCGTTTTTGTATTCATGAACTCTTTTTAATGCTCTTTCATAATTAATAAATCTTGCCAAAGCTGTTTTTTTCTCATTAGAGTTTGAAACTAACATAACAAATTGATTTGGAAAAAGTTTGACCTCTTCTGGTTCCAGAAATATTTCTTCGTTACTATAAAACCTATCAATTATTTGATCATCAATTAAGTGGGAGGCTGTTCCAGTGTATATATAACTTAAATCTTTTACAATTTGACCCTCAACATAATCTTCTGCGAGGAGACCAACTGCATCACATTTAACACGCATATTAATATCGCGAGACACAATAATAATTTTTCTTCGAGGCTGAAGGTGTTTTTCTGTTAAGGCAGTCCCAATTATTTGGTTATCAGGCAATAAAGAATCGAATGCTTCCGGAAGGTGTGAAGGGTCATGACTTTTAGCATATATCATTCCTTTTCCTTTGGCTATTCTCACACCTTTATTTAAGTTGCCTTTTTCACGAAAAGAATCAAGCGTTCGAATGGTCTTTCTAGCATTAATACCTACACCATCTTGACGCTTTTTATGATGATCTATTTCTTCTAAAACTTTGAGGGGAATTATGATATCATTATTTTCAAAAGAAGTTATAGAATCAGCGTCCGTTAAACAAACACTAGTATCTAAAACATATATTTTTTTCATTAAGTTTCTCTAATAGATTTTATTTTATCACATTTTTTTAAAAAAGTCAAATATTAATATAAATTTTTATGATTATCAATTATTGTCCAGTAATAACATGGAACAATTGATGATTGTTCATTAACGTTAGTATAAATATGTATATCA
>Ga0209349_1001822_pt1 | contig 10380 bp, 10 predicted proteins | sample ETNvirnome_2_130_FD_184067 | JGI IMG/M metagenome (GOLD analysis project Ga0209349, IMG submission 184067) | Marine viral communities from the Pacific Ocean - ETNP_2_130 (SPAdes) (version 2) | ecosystem: Environmental > Aquatic > Marine > Oceanic | place: Pacific Ocean | collected 2013-06-22
AGTGGTGGCGGTAGTGGTGGCGGTAAAGAGGTTAGTGGGACTACCCACACAGGAACTGTGAGAAAAGATATATCTGATAGAAAGAAAACTTGGGGGAATAAGTATTAATGTTAGAATTTATAATCATCCTTTTTTGGACTACCCTTTTGATAGGGTCAGTTGCAGTAATTGTTGATTATTATGATAGAAAGAAAACTAAGGGAACAGTTTATTAATGGAAAAGTTTATATTACAAGAGTGGGGCATCGTTGGTGTCATCACTGTTTTATTCATTGGAATGATACAATTTCTCAAATCTCAACTAATAAGTAAACTTAGCGAGATTGAAGAAATATGTATTAAATTGATAGATAGATGGAATCGTTCTGACGAAGTTAGAGATAGAAGACATGAACAGCTTCTACAGGAAATGAACGATATAACAGATGATTTGAATTTCCTCAAGGGGAGGATTGACAAAGGTAAATAAAGTAAAAGGAGTACAAATGGCTACTTTAAATGAGAGGTTGGAAGAGTTACAGAACCAACAGAAACAGATGGAAGCAAACTTCCATCAAATTACTGGTGCAATTGCATTAGTACAACAAATGATAGAAGATGAAAAAAGTGGAAAAGAAGACAAAAAAGAGTCTAAAAAATAAAAAGAATATTCAAATAGTTCTTCCTGATTCATTTTCTAAAAAATGGAAAGTAAATATGACTGAACACTATTTAGTAAAGAAGGATGCTTGACAGTTTGAAAACAATAGGAAACGGCGCTATTGGTGTCGGTGTATGGTGGTTAAATCTGCCAATTTTGTTGCAAATGTGTGTCTCAGTGGCAACACTTGTTTACATAGTCTTAAAAATAAAGAAAGAACTAAATTCAAAATAGCCATTCTATGCTTCCCACTGCCCTCTTCACCTCATACCGCCTCCTCCTCGGAAAGAGTGGGGAGTGTAGTGATGGCTTAATCAATAATATGGAGGAAAAAAGGAGTAGACTATGAAAGAAGTCGTCGAAATTATGATTCAGAACTGGGAATATGTCATTATTGGCATACTCGCAATTGATAAGGTAGTCGCACTTAGTCCATCCGAATGGGATGACTTATTGTGGACATCAGTTAAAAAAGCAATTTACAAATTAGTAGGGAGGAAATAAATGCTAAAGCGAATAATACAGAAAATGGTTAAAAAACATGGAATGGTAGGATTGCTTCTAATAATTGGTGACTATGCTGTCGGTGCAACCAAATCGAAAAAAGATGATAAGATTTGGGAAGAAGTAAAAATGCTATTAGAAAGTATGTAATCTTGAAGTGAATCATAATCAAATAAAGGAATTAATAAGGCATACCTTAAAGAAATTAGGTATGTGGAGTGAGCAGGCTGAAGAGCTTGTTTTTCTAACAGGTTTAGTTGAGTCTGGATATAAGTATATATCTCAAATAGGTTCTGGGATTGCTCGTTCATTTTGGCAGGTTGAAAGTGCTACCGCAAAAGATTCTATTGACAATTATCTTATTTACAGAAAATCAAGATTAAGAAAAGTTGCTAAAGTAATGAACATATCTTCAAAGAAACTTATAAGTATGTCTGATGATGACTTAAAAGATTTTCTTTGGGGGAATATTGTAGCTGGAATTATATTCTGCAGATTAAAGTATTGGAGAGTACCAAAATCTTTGCCATCTGATTTAGATGGAATGGCATCTTATTGGAAAACTTATTACAATACTGAAAGTGGCGCTGGAACTATTTCTCACTTTATGGAGCACGCAGATAAAAGAAAAGATAAAGAGTAGGTTTGAATGGCTGGAAAGGTACATTTAGCATTAAACTCATTTCATAATGGGTTAAACACAAAAACGTCGCCTAGAGATATAGCAGATGACAATTTAGTCATAAGCGATAATATATCAGTTGATGATGTAGGCAGACTTACGATGTCTGGTGCGCCTGTAGATGTCAGTGGTCTTAGTAGTTCACCAACTCTATCAACACTATCAGATGGTTACTCTTTATTTAGATTTAGTTCTGATTACGCAGCTAACGGAACAACCCAAGCAGATACAGATTATACAATACTATGGGATGATACATTAGGAAAACTACAGTGGCTTCCTGGTACAACTACATGGGCGACTGTTGCCTCTGTCCTTGATTTATCAACTGATTGGGGGACGACTGAAGCCGCCTTACCTGTATTTTATTATGTAGATGGTGCTTTAAGAATATCAGATGGAAATTACGATACTACTAATAGTAGAATTATTAACCCACCTCAATGGATTGGTGCAATAAATAGAGATATGTTCCCTGATTCATCTGCTCAAGTAACTGTGGCGGGGTGGAAAAGAGAAAAACAAGAATTAGAAAAGCCTACTGTTGGAACGATTTCACTATCAACTGCGAATGCTGCATCAACAGGAGTTCATTGGCACGTAAGGAATTTAATACCTGAAGATAGTATTTATACCTTTAGTGACGCAGAAACATATCCTGGGGCAGGGACTTCAAATGCTACTAATTTATTATATGTTCATTCTGAGCAACTTACCTATGCTGATGGGAACTCTACGGGTAGTATTAGTGATGAAAATTGGCAAACTTCTTATAGAGAAACAGATGGTTATAATGGTAGTTATTATCATGCTTTTGGATTGGCTATGCATGGAGAAGATGATGATGCAGGAGAAACTTTTACATGGTCTAGTATGACAGATGCATCTAACGATTTTAATCTAGGTGGAAGTTCTAAGGCTTTTGGGACAGGTCAGTCTATCTATGTTGCAGTTAGAATGAAAGGTGATGAACAAAAATCATTTTGGGATGGGACTCATGTAAAGTCATACTCAGGAGAAGCTTCGCTTTCTATGTCTATTAGCGATGCATACATAAAATTTAAAGACCAGGGCAGTAATTATATAGAATTCCGTATAGAACATACTAAATTTACAGATATCACAACACCATCTGCCCAATGGCATATAATAGAATTCCCATATGATGATGCTTATGATACTAGTGTTAGTGGAACTTTTTATCCTAACGAGCTTGAATTAAAGATGGACATAACTTGGACTAGAGTTAATTATGTTTATAGTAATGGAACTTCTTCAGGAAGTCCTGCCCCGTATACTAAATATAGAGAAATGCCAGGGTTTGAACTTATACAATTATCCGATATGAGAATTGGAGATACTGATTTGGTTGGTGTTACAACTCTTGGTAAGCAAAAGTTTTTAATGAGTTATACTTATGATGAAACAGATAATGAAAGTTTATTATATGATTTTGGGTCAACAGAAAGTAATGAACTGGGCAATGTTGTTTTAGAGAACTCAACATCTTCGTATAAGCTTGGGATAACGGCTAGAGTTTCACCTACTGTTGGGAACAACAGGGTGACAGGTGCTAATCTTTATATGGAAGACGATGGAATTCCTTATAGAATAGCTCAATTGAGATATATGAAAGGATTGAAAGGAGCTTGGGAATCCGAATACCCAACCTCAGATAGATTTGTAAGAGACTCAGGCAGTCCCTATAATCATAGTTCAAGTACAATTAAAACTGATGGTCTTCCATTATTAGAATCATATGAGGCTATGAATGGGTTTAGCCCAAACGTTGATACTAATATTGCAAATTATAAAACTGCTACTATATTAAATAGAAGAACTTATATTGCGAATGTTTATCAAAATGGTGAACAATTTAGCGATAGAATGATTAAAAGTAATGCCAATTCTTTTGATGTTTTCCCTTCTGAGGGGAAGGGGATTGATGTTGTTAAAAACGATGGCGATACTATTATTAAGTTAGAATCTTATGCTGATAGAATATTGCAATTTAAAAAGAATGTTATGTATTTAATTAATGCTACTAGAGACAGTGAATACTTAGAAGACACTTTTGTTGGGAAGGGGATACCCCATCCGTCTGCTAGCACTACGACAGACATAGGTGTTGCTTGGGTTAATGAGAATGGTTGTTTTTTCTATGATGGAGAAAAAGTAAATGATTTAACTCAAGGTAAAATACTAGAGACTCAATGGCAAACCCACATTACATCTAGTTCTGATATCGCTTATTTACCATTAAAGAAGAAATTACTTGTGACTGGTGGCACTAATGCTATTGATGTCTATGAATATTCCTTTTTTACAAAAAGCTGGACTAAAGGGACTGGTAAATTTGAAACAGAAAAATCTAATTTCATATTAGATATTGATGAAAATATAAAATATTATACAACAGTCGGAACTGATGCTTTAAAAAAATGGGATGACACTTCATCCTCTAGTAGTGCAGCTAGAATTTTAACTAAAGATTTTACTTTTGGGAATCCTGCGTCTAGAAAAAAATGCTTTAAATTTTATGTTACATATAAATCTAGTGCTGCTACTAATATAAAAGTTTATTATGGTACAAATGGTAAAAACTTGCAAACTGTCGATGCAAATCTTCAAACAGATTTAAGTACAACCGCAGGTGACGGTGATACTTTTGACAATAATCCTAAAGTATTGCGAGTAGCCACCGCTACACTAGAAGTTGATGATGTTGTTACAGGTACATCTACACTCACAGCTGCTAAAATACCAGCTAATTCAAAGGTGACAAAAATAATTAGTGGTAGTTTACTAGAAATAAATAATGATGTTACTGATAATGCAACTGATGAATGGGTGACATATTCTACTAAAGGAAGGGAAGTATCTACTACTTCTACGTTTGGCGGAACTTCAACTAATTGTTATACTGTTGATGGTTTAGTTACTACTGGTGGGGAGTGGAAACAAGCCGAATTAACTCCTCCTTCTAATATTAACAATATTTACTCTATTCAATTACATTTTAAATCTTCAGGTGCAGTGCCTGCTGATTTTGAAATTAATGATATAACAATTGTTTATAGAGAAAAGGCTATTAAATAGTGCCTGTATCAAAACAAACAAGGAGAAGTCGCCATGAACAAGCTGAGAATCCTACTTTAAAAAGAGGGAATCCATCTTCGACTGAAGGCAGAGTTGGTACTCAACAATTTAGAAATATCCCTGGAAAAGGTCTTGTTCATATGGTCAGAGCTGACACAGGGTGGAAAGAACTAGGGAGTTCACAATCTAGCACCTCTAAGGGTGATAAGGTAGAATCAATTACGGTATCCGCAGGGGTAAGTGCAAGTTCAGGGGCATCCTCTGGGGCATCTGCATCTGTCCACGGGAATCTTACAAGCCTATCTGAAGACGACCATAGCCAATACGTTCATTTATCTAATGTAAGAACTATTGATGGAAATCATACCTTCACAGGCATTCCTGTGTTTAATGGCGGAACTCCAGGTTCATCTGCTCCCTTTACTGTTGATTCTAATTATGTAGTAGCAAATTTAAATGCTGATAGATGGGATGGATATGAATTTTCAGATTATTTAAACCAAGATGTTAAAACTACAGCTGCTCCAACTTTTGCAACAGTTAATACAGGGCAAGGTGCTAATGAATTATATGCTATGAATCAGAACGTTAGAACGACTGATGCAGCTACGTTTGCTAGTGTAAATACTGGTCAAGGGTTTAATGAGTTATATGATATGAATCAAAATGTTCTTACTACATCTGATGTGACTTTTAATAGCTTAACTACAACAGCAGACATTATTGTAGACGGAGATGATATTACTTCTAATCCATTTACTTCTGGTTTCACAGGTGGTGGATGGAAGATAGATAATACTGCTCACGCTGAGTTCTCTAGTGCTTCTATTAGAGGTACTCTTTCAGTCTATGAACTTTTACTTCAACAATTAAGAGCTACGAATGGTAGTGTTCTAATTACAGCAGTTGCTAAGGTGGAGAGCATTGATGGTAATGACATAACATTTGAAGACCCGAGTGATAATGGGATATGTCCTTTTCATGACAATGATATAGTGATGGTTCAAAGGGCTGATTTAACAGGTACTTCTGGAGGAGATAATGGTGGTGGTACTCTTGAAATTATAAGGAGACTTGTAAGGAGAGTGACTAGTGTAAGCGGAAGGACAATAACAGTAACAAGAGATGGTGATTTACCTGCTGATACTGGTTCATTTGGGGTTGGTGATGACGTAGTGAGAATAGGTAATACTACAAATACAAATAGAGATGCTATTCTTTATCTAAGTGCTGATGATTCTAAAGCCCCTTATATGGTTATAAAGGATGGTGTGAACAGTTGGGCTAATTGGGGGAATCCATCAACAGAGAAAGTTAGGCTAGGAAGATTAGATGGTGTCACTGATACAGATGCAGGTTTAAGTGGCTCTCAATCAAATTTATATGGATTGTATTCAGACAGTGTTTATTTAAAAGGTCATATATTTGCTACTTCTGGTGAAGTTGGTGGAATAAAAATGGAATCTAATAAACTTTATGTTGGGACTGGGACTCATGGTAATGCTAATACTGGATTTTACATAGATAATGGTGGAGATTTTTCACTAAAAGATAAATTAACGTGGGACTCAAGTACCTCAACTCTTACTGTAAAAGGTACTTTCATTTTAGAAAATGGTGATAGTGTTAGTGCTGGTGTAACATGGAAAGGCACTTATAATGCTGCAGTAGCTTATGTGAAAAATGATGGAGTAGCTTATCAAGGAGCTAGTTATTTAGCCACACAATCATCTACAGGTCAAACTCCAGGCTCAAGTTCTAGTTATTGGGATGTGATGGCAGACCAGGGGTCAACTGGTTCAAATGGAAATGACGGTTCAAATGGGACTAATGGGACTAATGGGACTAATGGACAAGATGGGGCTACAGGTCAAACTGGAGCACAAGGGTCAACTGGAGCAACTGGAGCTGCGGGCTCAGATGGAAATGATGGAGCTGACGGTGATGATGGAGCTGATGGTGCCGATGGTGCTCCTGGACAAAATGGTGCTCCTGGAGCTGCAGGTGCTCGTGGGAGTCGTCATTATTATTATACAGTAACTGGGAGTTCATGGTCTGACAGTGAGGCTAATACTGCGATTTCTGGGGCTGGAGATACAAAAGTAGCCAGAGATACAGTTACTCTATCCAAAACAAATGTATTTTCTGCAACTAAATATTGGGATGGAGATTCATGGGAAGCAGTTGCCCAAGTTGTAGATGGTAATCTAATAGTGCATGGTACCGTTGGAGCAGACCAAGTAGATGCAAATGATATATTTTCAGTAAATATTACTGCATCAAATACAATCACAGGGGGTACTTTACAAACAGCTTCTTCTGGTCAGCGTCTTGTAATGGACGGAGCTACGAATAATTTAAAATTTTATGATTCAGGTGGTAGTTTGAATCTAGAATTAAAATCTATAGCAGCATCATCATCTTTTGGAGGTACACAGACTGGTCTAGAAATGGCTAATAATGGTCTTATTAAAATTGCAGGAGCAAGCAATAGTGCTGATATTTATATTAAAGCTAAAAATACTACTAATATTAATACTTATGGACCAGATGGATTTATTAGTGTAATACCAACAAACAATAGTAATGTTAACAGTGGTAAGGGTGGTGGTTATGGTGGGGGAATAAGATGTTTTAATGCTGGATATGATAGTGCGCCCTTGACAAATACTGGAACAGCTCATTTTTATGGATTTCATTGTAAAAATACTAAGTATGGCGCAGGAACCAATATAGGAATGTACTCTAATATGTATTCTGCTAATGGTAATGATGGAGAAAATGGAACTACGTATAGTTATACTAATTACGCAGCATATCTTAGTGCATATAATAGTGGGACTGGCTCTGCTTATGCTGTATATGTATCAAGTGGGATTGCTGCTAAATCAGGTGGTGGCGATTGGTCTTCTACTTCAGATTCAAGAGTAAAGACTATTGGCGATAATTATACTACTGGACTTGCAGAAATTATACAACTTCAACCAAAACATTATAAATATAATGGCTTAGCAGACCATGCTCCTGATGATGATATAGCTAGAGTAGGGTTAATAGCACAGGAAGTAGAATCTATTATTCCATCTTTAGTGACAGATAGTGTAGCTGAAATAGATGGAGTTGAGGTAGATGATTTAAAAGAATTAGACACTAGTGAATTGAAGTTTGCTATGATAAATGCAATCAAAGAGTTGAATGAAAGATTAACTGCCATAGAACAAGAATAAAGTGTTAAATTTAGTAACGGGATAAAAGGATATAAAAATGAGTATAGTTGCATCAAGAAGAAAACTTGCCAAACAAGTAAGGTCGATAAAGGGCAAACAAGGAAAAGCTGCTGCTGCTAATATAATTGGAGAAGAGATAGATGATTTGCTTGGTGCTTATGCTGTAAAGACAGCTCCTACAAAAGCTAAAAATGAAAATATTGAGACAGGGGCAGAAGAAGCAGGTGTTGAGTTGGAAGAACTGAATTTAGGTGTCTTTGATAAAAATGCTGAAGGAAAGACGACTAGAAATAAAAGTTTTTTTAAAAATTGGTCACAGAAATTAAATTTTAGCGAAAGAGCTGAGGCAACTTATAAGAATGAAGAAGGCAGAACATATACGACAGAAGAATTACAATCAATGGGTCGGATTAGAAATAGTGAAAGCCCTCGTGTAACAGAGTCGCTTTTAGACATGAAACAATCAGGGACTAAACTTTCATCTTTATATGGTACACCTGCCCCTGTTGAGAAGGTTGAAGAAAATACTGCTGTTGGAAGTGCTACTAAGGTAATAAAGGAAAGTATTAATGAAGGAGCTTCTGAGCATACCCAAGAATTAATCAATAATAACCTTCCATTCTCTCAGAAATTGAATAGACCAATGAGTTCCATAATGAACACAGAAGAATTTAATAATGCTTCAGCTCCAAATAGACAAATTATGTTAAATGAAAGTCCGAATAATGATATAAATTCAACTTCGACTAATACAGAAAACTTTGAAACTGGTAGTGAGAATAATGATTTTTCATATAGTGAAGCAATAGACCAAAGTAATCCTTATGGTCATTCATGGGGAGGTGGGAATCTTATGAAAGCAAACCATAGAGGAGGATTTGGCAGTGACTGAACTATTTGAATTTGTCCAAGTATACGCTTTTATAGACCCTGTTACTGCAGGATTTATCATTAGTACAACTGCTAAAGTTGGTAGTGCTATTTTCGGAGGACCTGATGAAGATGATACTAAAGATGCTTTAGACGCAGCTACTCAGGTATCTCATGCACAAAAACAAAGAGTTGGTCAAGAAACAGATTTAGCTAAACAACAAAATCAAGCAAAGTCTGAAAGTATGATGAAAGCTGCTACCACATCTGGTCAAGACAGTCTAATGGATACAGTTAAAGCTTCAGAATTTGCAATTACATCAGGCGATTTTGCAATAGATGAATCTGCGACAGCGGCAGTTGATAACACAAGAACAAGAGTATATGATAAATATGAAGATACAGTTGACCAAATTGTCCAAGAACAAAACTTTACAAAACAATCTATAAGTTTAAATACTAAAAAACAAATAGATGAAATTGAACATGAAATGGATACAACTGTATCAAGCATTCTATCAACGCCAGATACATTTCTTGAGAAATTCACTGGTACATCAGATTACAAAGCAGGATAAAAATTATGCCACAAACTATAGGGTCAAGATACGAAGCAAAACTTAGAGCACAAGAAAGATTAAATCCTTATACCGAGGCAGAGGATTTTAGACTTTTAAATGAAGCTATAGATAGAAATACTAAAGCAGACCCAAATGTTGTAATAAATAGACAACTTACAAGAGAAGATAAAGAATGGCAGGCAAAGGCTTTAGATATAGATACTGCAGCTGCTGAATTTGCTGAGTTTCTTTTAGAGGGCGATACAAAGGATAAAACGATAAGAGATGATTTAACTATTAAAGAGATTATGCAGGCAAAAAAAGCTCTACCTGGTTTAACGGAGAGTCTTCATTCTATGAATCAAGATGGTGACCCTAGAGCAAAGAATTATATAGATGCTATGAATATGAAATTTAGCATAGCTCTTCAGACAGCAGAGAAATCTGCGTATTTAAAAGATTCTTTAGCATATATTACAGAGCAAGTGGAAAATTTAGGAGACAAAGAGAGATATGAGGGCAAATGGAATTTAAAAGATACTCAATTTTTTATAAATAATGTTAATAATCTTAGAAAATCTTATTTAGATGCTAGTGGGGATACAGTTAATGACCATTTCCAACCTCTTATACAGATGCACGATGATAAAAGAGCAGTCTTTAGTGCTTTAGAACACTTTACTAAGCAAGGAAGTCAAGCTAATGCTAATGTAATGGCTTCGCCAAAAGCACTAGCCAATCTTAATGCAGCGGTTATGTTGATGCAAGGTAGTCAGAATGAGAATATAGCAGAAGTAA
>Ga0209349_1001826_pt1 | contig 10367 bp, 8 predicted proteins | sample ETNvirnome_2_130_FD_184067 | JGI IMG/M metagenome (GOLD analysis project Ga0209349, IMG submission 184067) | Marine viral communities from the Pacific Ocean - ETNP_2_130 (SPAdes) (version 2) | ecosystem: Environmental > Aquatic > Marine > Oceanic | place: Pacific Ocean | collected 2013-06-22
AATCCCGAATCTGACTACGATGGGGATAACGATGACTGGCACCTGATCACAGACCCGTCATTCGTTGACCCAGCACTCACTTTCTGGGAGCGTGGTGCCCCTGAAATTGCCATCTCCACCGCAACGGACGATGGTTCGACGCGAATCTTCGTGAGCTTTGCGATTGTAGCCAGCACCGATGGTCCTACGCCTGACCAACTTTTTGGCAACGTAGTCTAGGAGCTGAAAGTGTGCTTGAATTTCAGGCCGGACAATCACGAACGGTTCAGTACTGGGTAGACGACGCAAAGATTGATTCCTCTGCGTCTGCCCCGGTCTTCCGCGTGATTGATTCGGCTGGCACAACTGTCAGCAGCGGCGCCGCGGTCATCAGTTCGCCAAGAACCGCACTCACCATAGCATCGGTGACGGATGAGGTGACGGTTGTCATTACCGAGTCGGCAGCAGCTACCGCAGCGTCTGGATACCAAACCTACTACCAGCCACCCGCAGAGCTGGCGCAATCCGGCGAGACACTCACACTGTCTAACGTCAAAAGCACTGTGCCGTACACTCTCACCTTCGAGTCACCACCGTCACAAGCGTTTGCTGTTGGCGGTGTTTTTTACACCAACGGGGTCTCAGCATCCGTAAGCTCAATCGCTGACGTTGGCAGGGGTTATCGCATCGAGTGGGACATCTCGGTCTTGGATAAACCTTCTGGTCAAAGCGAACTACGGACCTACACCACCGCATTCGACGTTGTCCGTAGCCCCCTTGGCGAATGTGTCTCGATGGAGGACGCGACGAGGTTCATGCATATGAATTGGCCCGGTGCCGCATCGTCGTTCAGAGAGGCCAGGTTTCGCTCCATAGCACGTCGAGCATCTGCCAGAATCCACACGAGACTGCGAGCATCGAGCGCATACCCACACACCGTTATGGACAGGACATCGCTGGAACTTGCTAGCCAATACGCTTTGCGGGTTGAGTGTGCTCTGGACGGTTTGGTGGTGCCAGGTCACGATCCCGACAACTACATCCAGTCCATGTCGCAGTCGCTAAAAGAATCGATACAGGACATCCTCAAGGGTGCCTGGGTGGATACTGACGACGACGGTGTCCTAGACGCTGGCGAAGAACGCATGTTCACCTCGTTCAAGGCAGTGAGGCGATGAGGGCATCACAAGTACGCGAGGCCCTAGAAAGTGCAATCCAGGGAATCACACCAGACCCACCGATTTACCTGTCGTTCAAAAAGCTCGACGCCAAGGGCAGGGAGGTCTCCGCATCCGTAATGGAGAGGACCTTCACCGTGACCCTGGGGCAAATTCCCAGACGATCTGCGGTGGGTTTTGAATCTGCCAATTGGTGGATGGCCAACTTCGATATGCAATTATTTTACTCTGCGTCTGACGACGTTGAAGACCGCATAGCGGGCGATTTCGAGCGCATCATCACTCGCATGTCGACCTTCCACACAGACCATACCGACATAATGAACACCACTGTCACCGCTGGTGCGGTACAATCCCTGTCAGAGTCACTTCTGTCAGCGGCAGTCAACATCGATATTTCCTACAGATTAACTGGAGTTTAGAAAATGGGTTACTCACCAAGTCGTTTAGGCAAAGTGCAACTACAGAACCAGGGCGCGTGGGGCACCAAGGCTGCTTTTGGTGGTAGTGGTGAATTACAGGTTGAGTGTGAGGTTTGGATCCCTACGCCAACCCAGGAACTGCTCCAGCCAAACACAATGACGGGTAGCTTCTATGCACAGAAAGCGCAGGCTGGCTCAAAAGCTGGCTCGACGTTTTCGCTGACGATGCCGCTACACGGGTTTTCGTCGTCGACACCGTCAGGCAACCCAACGATGCACGCTGAAGCGATGATGATATATGGCGCTTTAGGTGGTGGTAATAGCTTGGCTGGGTATGCTGCATCCGGTGCCATGTCGCCCACCGCGTCAAATACTTATGGCGACTACATCATCTTAGATGACGGTTCGTTTGCTGAAACCGCTCTGGGTAGGGCAGTGCTTGTCGCCACCGGCACAACAAACTCGGTTGGGTGGGTCAGGGAGGTTAACAACCAGACTAACTACTTCTATTTTTGGGATCGTCTCGGTAGCGCAGTCACAGCCGACACCACCATCTATGGCTCCTCCATGCTCTACCTGACAACCACCCAACCCACCCCGCTCACTGTGCGCTGGCAGGGCTTTGACCAGAACCATGCGCTTGATTTCTACGACTGCGTTGTCACGAGCGTAACCCTTAACATCGTCCCCGGTCAGCAGCCGACCATGACCTGTGAGTTCCTCGCGGGCATGTGGGAGGTGGTTGACCACGGCAGTTCCCTCTCTGATTATGACCTCTCGTCTCTACCCCAGCTACCATCAACTAGCGCAGAGTCGGGTGGTAAGTTCAGGGTGCAAAACGTGGCGTGGGACAGTACTGATGACGTATTCCAAAGTCGATCAATGTCATCTGTTGATATCACGATGTCTGCCGAGTACACACCGTCTCTGAGCCACTCGTCTCCAAACGGTGTCGGTCAGTACATCTGCACCAACAGAACCGTTACGATGCAGTATAACGAACTTGGTGACGGCACTCAGGGACTTGGCACCGAGCTTGGCACACCCGGCTCAACTAGCACAAGGTCCGCAGGCGACGGTTGTCACATCTTAACCGTCAACACCACTCCAGGTCAGGCACTGTCTATCATGATGCCAGTGGCGAAGCAGAAGGAGTTGTCGGAACTGTCTGACAGTGAAGGCGTCATTTCCGTGTCGCGCACGATTGAGCCTGGTTTTGTGGGATTGCAGGGAGTGACCACCGGGCTTGAGACGGCGAAGGATGGAGGTGGCTCAGCCACAGCGGCAACGGGCGGCGTCGAAAACACCCCATTCCGAATTGCATTTCTCTAGGAGAAGAGGTATGAGAAGTGCATGCTTTCCACAATTTCAGCCGTCGAGCCAGTCACGATAGTCCATACCCGCGACCCGTCAGTATCGGTCTCACCAGACCTGGACCTGTCGGACGAGTGGGTGGACGTGACCAGGGTCGACGCTGGAGACGAGGCATTGCGAGTAAGGGTAGCCCTGATGAACTCAGACCAGGCGAGCCGCTTCTTTCCAGACTCCATGGCAGCAGCCACGATGGCTACAGGCAAGATTTTCGAGATAGTCGATGCTTGCATCAAGGGAATCGATGGGCCCGAAGACGTGGCAACCAAGGACGTAGGCAAGGCGAAGAAATTCGTCCGGCAGATGTTTTTCAACGACCGGGTGGCACTCGGTGGCTGGATAATCCGCAACTCCCTGGGAGACACGAAAGACCCTTTGTCAGAAAGCGACTGATCCGCGCTGCGGCGTGGATGGATGTCCTGGGAGACTCAGGTCTAGAGTGCGCCAAGGGTAACGCTACCTGTGGTGGCGACCGGGATAAGTGCGCCAAGAAGGCTGGGCACTACATGGGAGACCATTGGGACACATGCCCCATGCGTGCAATTCAGGATGACGAGGAGTTACTACGTGTAATCGCTCTCGACAGAGACTCAAAGCTCAGTGCAATAACTGGTTGGCCGATGGATTTCGTGGCATGGGTTCCGGCGCTGTGGGCGCAATACAAGAGCAAATGCAACGAACGAGACGAGGCGAGGTACAAAAATGTCGGCAAAACTTGATGTCATCCTCAGAGCGCAGGGAGATGCGATTAAGGCTATCGGCAAGCTTGAGAAAGCACTAAAGCTGACCGATGCAGAGCTTAAGAAGGTTGCAAATTCGTCTAAGAAGCTAAACGCCACAAGCGAGAAGACCGCAAAGGCATTCAACCTCATGGCAGTGTCTGCGAAGATAGCCTCCGTAGCCATAGCCGCTGCACTCGCCAAGGCAGTGGTCAACTTCGCCAAGGACGGTGCGGTTATCGAGGCGCAGTTGGGAGCAGTTGGCGACAGAATCGAAAATCTGCCCAAACTAATGGCTGATGTCGCCCGCGAAACTGGCAACATGATTCCTAGGCGGAAAATGACTGATTTAATCAGTCTTATGGACGCATTTAATTTACCTTTAGCGCTATCTTCAAAGTTGCTCGGTGAGGCGGCAAAAGCAGGCATCAGAACGGGTCAAGATTTTAGTTTTATGGCGACCTCAATAATCAAGGCAATCGGTAGACTGGAGCCCCGTTGGCTGGACAATCTTGGTGTAATTGTAAAATTAAATGAAGCCACAAAACGTGCAATGGAAACAACCGGAAAAGGTATAAAAGATTTAACCCAACAAGAGAAGATGTTGGCGTTCGCCGCTTTGGCCCTAGAAGACCTAACAGATAAGAATAAGAAAATTGACCTAACAACCAACAAACTTGCTGGCATGGCAAGGTCTACAACTAAGCTTGCAGACTCATTCGACGATTTCAAGGTCGCCGCATCTAATCTTTGGCCGATTCTGGACGCAGGGCTGAAGGTTGTGACCCCCCTGGTGCGTGCGTTCGCAATGCTGGCAGACCACGCCACACTCAAGGATGAGTCCTACGAAAGGCCAAAGTTAATCACCAAAGCATACGTCTTGCTGGAGGGATACATTACGAGAAATGTAGATGCCTTCGCTAAACTGTCCAAGCAGCTAGGTGGGTCGCATAAAGCGATGGTTAAGCTGGCTGAATTAGACCCTGAGCTAAGGAGGTTGCTGGGGCGTTTGGGTGAGATTGGGGCAAATGCACCTGGGTGGCTAGGTGGAATATCTAGGGCAATGGTAAAGAACTCAGATGCGTGGAAGGAGGCGTCAGTAGGTCTCCGTGTGGAGATGACCAAGATGCTGGGGGTTCTCACTGAAGAGACCTCTGCGATGAAGGAGCACGGTGAGCGCTTATCTATAAACGAGGAGTTGGCCAAGAGGACGACGGATGCCGTCAAGCACCTGGCAGACTGGTATAGCCGCAAGCCAGAACCAAGCTGGTTTCACGATATGACTGACCAGCTTAGCGAGGCGACCATTCAGGCGCAGTTGCTTGCCCACGAGTTGAGCAAGATCCCTGAGCCATCGTGGTTCGACCAGGGGGCAATTGATGCATCGCTTAGGGGCAAGAAGAAGCCAAAGGGCCGAGGGGGAAAGGGACGCAGGCCAAAACCGTTCGACCTGTCAGGACAGATACGAGAGCGGCAGCAACAGAATGAGCTGATCGGTCTGAAGGGGATTGATTATCAGTGGCAGCAGTACAGGCACTCTATTCAAGACGCTGACGCAGCCCTTACGAAGCATTATGCCACCATAGAGGCGGGAAAAAGAAGCCTATGGGTGGAGGGGATTGCACAAGCCGAGAAGTTGCACGACTTAATCACCAAGGGGGCGAAGGCGCAGATAGACGCTGCCAACGAAGCTTTGGATGAGGAACGCACGAAGGAGTTCTGGGGTCAGGTGAGGGCGCAGGAAGCTCTAGCAGAAACGCTATCTTCCAACGCAAGGGTCGAGTTAGACTTTCTGACCCAAAAGGGTCACATTGCAGAGGCGTTAAGGCAGAGCGAAAAGGACGGTGAGCCTACGATTTCGCTGGAGATTGCGGAGGCAATGGCAGTCCATGAGCTTGAGTCTCTCAACATAACGAAGCAGATGGTGCAGTTCAAAGATGTCCTAACATCCAAGCAATACGAGCAACTAGAGACAGTCCTGCGGACACTAGAGGCAGAGCGCAATTTGCTTGATGTCACCGCCATACGAGCGGCAGAGAGGGCAGAGAAGATTTACGAGTGGGGAGATGCCTTCGGTCACGTCAGCGCACAGATGATGAACCTTCAGGATGGGATGAGTGATTTTGGTAAAGCTTGGGCCGGTCAGCTCGGCTCCATAAACGATGTGACAAACGCACTGGGCGACTATGTCCAAATCACCAACGTGACCGAAAAGGACACAGCCCGCGCAATAAGTGCCGTGGGTGCCGCCACAAGTAAGGCAGTCACAGGTTTCGTAGACGGTGTACAGGAAAAGGCAGCAATCCAGGCAGTGTTTGAGCTAGCCATGGGTGTTGCCACTGCTTTCTACAACCCGGCAGAGTCCGCCTCCCACTTCGTCGCCGCTGCCATGCTTGGCGCAATCGCCGGGACCTACCGCGCACCACCGGCAGAGCCAGTTGAAGACGCTGGTGGCACTGGTGGGGGAGGGGGCGCTGGTGGAGGTCAGCAGGGAATAATTATCAATTTCCATTCAGGCATAATAATGGGCAAGCCCTCTGAAATTAACCATGCAATAAACCAGGCTGTGAGCAGCGCATCTGAGACGGGTTACCAAGACGCAGCGGCAGGGTACTGATGCAAACGTCCGACACGCCTGGAATGGTATTCGCTTATAAGGGCTGGACTGGCATCATCATGATTCAGGAGAATCTCGGTGGAACGTCGTTCACACTCACCCCATCTGATGGAGACAGTGTTTACACGGTATGGTCGCGGCTGGTGTATGAGATGAACAGAAGGTGGGGAAGTTTCGACTCGACGCAGAGCAGTGGAGTTTACGGATTTCCCGTCAATGGTGACTTCAATGCGGGCAGGCTGTGCCTCACAACCGACCACAGCAACAGCACGTTTGGGTTCAAGATTAAAGCGTCCGACAACACTGCCTCACGCATGGGTTTGCCCACGTCATTCTACCCGGCTGGGGTGGGCGATTTCACCCGAAGCTTCATCACAACCATATACCACCAAGGCGTTTACCCAGAAGATGGTGTTGAGATTAACCTTAACATTCTTAGCCGAGAGGGCGGCACGGTGACGGCAGACGGGGTATACTCGCAGGACACGGGGCTTTCCGGCATGAGTGGAACGATAGTGCTGCACGACAACACCATTTATAAAACATCTTGGTATGCCACCCATTTCTCGTCAGCAGACGCTCTTGTTGTTTCCGATTCACTACTGGATGTGACAAACTCCCTCCGTGAGCACGATCTCTGGGCTGGAGGGCAATTCATGGGCAGGTTCCGTGTCGAAGGTGTAAAGCATAAGCGAAGCGGCATGTCAGCGCTCACGAACAGCAACGTCACGCTATCGGTCGTTGGCGTCGAGCACCCATTCATTCACGGGCTTTAAATGATTGTCACCGAATTCACAGACTGCACGTCCTTTCTTTGGGGTTGGGTATCCACCCAGCACCCAGGATACCGCGCACTGGTCCATGATAGGACTTCTGGTGGGGGGACGACATCGTTCACGGTTGCCAGTGGGTATTACCGTTGGCCGGATTATATTGCTGCGGTGAACACTGCCGTTGCATCCAAGGGAACTTGCGTGCTTGACAGCAGGAACGGCAAGGTGCAACTCAGCTTCGGCGCAAATACTGACAACTTCTACACCTGGACAGACCGCATCGGGTGGTTGCTAGGATTCGGTGCTGGGGCTGGCGACACCTCGCAGGAGGGTGGGACTGGCTCTGCCGGGATTTACTCCAGCTTCATCCCCCCGGCTGGCATCCCACTCTACGGTGCCACCTGGACTGAAATTGACATGGTGAAGGAGCGCTCGTTGGTGCTGGACCGTGTGAACCGGGCCCATGGATATGCGTTTGGGCATTCCCGCATGTGGAGGTGGGAAATGATGATGAGCAAGCACTCAGCGTTTGCCCTCAAGCAGGGATGGTGTCTCCACGGTAAGGTGACCATATCCGGTCATATCGCCAGCGCTTACGCGGCAGCGGGTGCATGGTCAAAGACCAATCCTGACGGATACCTAGATGCATATGTGGTAGGGCTAGAAAGTCTTGAGTTCATCGACCGTGCGAACGAGACTGCCAAGGCAACCCTAATCGTAGCGAGTGGCGTATGAGCCAAGTAAGCACACTGCTGAAATACGGATACCCCTATGTGCTTGCAGTGCATATCGAGGGGTTGCCACACATCTTTGTGGAGAAGATCCCACGCAGGGTCGATAACGATGCCGCCCCAACCATCAATCTCACATACACCCCAGGCAGGACGCAGGTCATCCCTGCGCTCATCATTGAAGAGGGAGACCACCTTAAGACAGACATCAACCGCACTACGGGTGTCGCTAAGGGCTCAGCCTTCGACATCGTGCTCAGCTTTGAGGCTCTTGAAGAGGCTGGGGTGCTAGGTGACATCTTTAAGCGTCCCACTGCGAGGGGGCACCTGATAGTCGATATTGACCACGATGATACGTCGCTCACGCTGGATAAGGCAAACGGGTTCACGTCAAGTGGCGAGGTCCATGTCGGAAAAGAGCGCATATCGTACACTACTAATGCTGGTGATGTGCTTGCTGGAACTGTCGCTAGGGCAGTGGGTAGTCGGCAATACAACCACTCAGGAGACTCACCCACTTACCGCACGGTGGTGCAGGGTGCGCCACTACACTGGCTGGGTAGAGAGGTGACGCTAGCCATGCATATGCTCTCACCGGAGGGAAGGTTCATTGGGACCTCTTGGTTTGAGGGTCCATTCGTTGCCGATGAGAGTGCCAGGACATCTGCGGTAATATGGAGAGGGTTCGTCGAAAGCCCACCAGAGCCGAAGAAGTCTGGGATGGCAATTCGGTGTCTGCCGCTTTGCAGGCTTCCCGCCAGGAAAATAGGATTCACCGAAGAATACGTCGTTGCCGGTGGTGGTGACATGGATATCGGTGCCGGCGATTCCATAAACGACATGCCGATATTTGTCCAAGCAGATTCATACGTTCAGTACAGCACGTACTTGACGGTTCACTACTTGGATGCGTTTGCCCCTTTTACCCACTCAGGCACGGGTATCGCCATAGCTGAAAAGGATGCGGACGATAAAAACGGGATGTACTTCGAGAAGAAGTTTTACCCCACGACGACGGGCTTTACCACCATAGGTGCATGGGCAAAGGAGATAGAGACGAAGCTTCAGGAACTGGTAAATGGTGACTCTGGCGGAAACACCATCTGGGACTGTCTTGAAACTGAAAATGGTCAAAACCACGACCTGATGCGCTCCGTTACCTTCAATAGCCTCGGTATAACTCAGGAGTTCAACACCAACACGATCAGATTTCAGTGGAAGGACAATGTGGATGAATTCACATCGACCACCCCCGACTCCGGTCGCCACATGAAGTACATCAAGTGGCAACCTGATGTATCGATGTCGGACTCTGTCTACTGGCTAGAGAGGTCTGGCGAACCAGCCTACGGCGGCAACGAAGGCTACTTAACGGCCTGGTACGAGAGCGGTCCAGACCCGATGTGGCACTCTTGGTGGGGATATAAAGGCTCACCCGATGCCGGCAATTTACTTCCTGTAAAGATGCAGATTGGCGAGGACTGGTCGAACACAGGGACAATCCCCAGTAGTGGTCTGGGTGTTCTGTCCGGTGGCGGGAAAAAGGAACTGATGAGCTGGAGTGCGGCGTACGCTGCTAACAGCCAGGTGAGCCTGCTCACTATCAGCGGGCGTGGTGTCCACGGAACGCCCGTGCTGGATTCAGACGATCTCGAAAGTGCCAAACTCACAATTGCCACCGGGTTTCCCTGGGGAGACATGCGGTCTAACTCCATGAACATACTCCAGTCATCTGGAACGGGAACCCGTGGGTCTTACGATGCTCTGGGAGAGGGTCTCGGTTACGCGATACATGAGGACCTGATAGACATCACCTCCTTCGACAAGGGGCAACTCGCGGGAACGTTCACGGCAGGCGCATGGGATGAGCCCATGTCGTATGAAGAGATGCTCGGTGGGTGGCTTGTACTGAGCCACAAAAACCTAGCGCAGACAATTATGAGTGATGACGTGAAGCTCCGCATCATCGACACCAAAGTTAACGATCTATTGGTCTTGGGAAATTACGCGACGATAGCCACATCAGACGTGCTGTTAAGTGGCGTGGCTCCAATGAAGGCAGCAGACTCACCCAACGAAGTCCGAATTGACACATCCGGCATCAAATCCCCAGACGCACCGTATGTCATCGCACGCGACATACCGCGAATCCAGGCAGAGACTCCAAAAAGCCTTAGCCTAGCAGTGCCTGGAATCGACAGGGCAAAGGCTTTGTCTCTGGGCGCATCGCTCATTGGCAGGGGTGAGGGTCAACCCGTCATATCTGTACCGTGTGGTAGTTGGTGCTATGCCATCCAGCCTGGTGCAACCGTGAGCATAACCATCGCACACCCGATGTTTTACGACTGGATAAATGGAGCCAGGGCACCAGCCTCGCTCAACGGTGTTGTGGTGGGATGGAAATTTGATCTCTTCAGGGGCAGGGTTGATCTCACTATCTTGCTGCAAGGTCATAATGTTGGCGCAACATACCTCTGCCCAAGCGCAAAAATGATCGGTGGGGGTGAGGGTGGCACCGCTGCAACATTCCAGGTTAGTTCTACCAATGTGAACTTCTTCAGCCTTGGCACAAAGGGA
>Ga0209349_1001828_pt1 | contig 10359 bp, 10 predicted proteins | sample ETNvirnome_2_130_FD_184067 | JGI IMG/M metagenome (GOLD analysis project Ga0209349, IMG submission 184067) | Marine viral communities from the Pacific Ocean - ETNP_2_130 (SPAdes) (version 2) | ecosystem: Environmental > Aquatic > Marine > Oceanic | place: Pacific Ocean | collected 2013-06-22
GTCAAAGCCCTATTTAATGCTTAACTATTTTTCATTATTTGTAGTATAAAAGAATGATGGCTATTTATTGCATGCGCCATGCACTTAAGCATAAGGTCATTACAATGAATAGATAGCTAATCCTGTCATGAAGTGGGTTTATCATCTCGTTTTTGTTTTTTACGTTGTTCGTGCTTTGCTTTAGCCACATTTTCAAATACAGGGGGGGGAATAGGAAATAGCGAAAGAAGTGGGAATATGGCCATAAATAAATATGCCCCTTTTGGCATCTTTTTAGCCCAGAGTACCAGCTTAAAGAGCAGATTAAACAATATATTTAAACAATATAGTTCCGCCACACAGTGTACTAATAACAACCCGTGCTATAGTGATTAAATCCATTTATCTTTGTATCAATAACCTTTAAAAGATAAATGAGGAAAATGCTACTTTTTTAAACGTATTTAATTATTAAACATAAAAACGAAGAGTATAATTTTTTTGATACTGCCCCCTCCTGATACAGCTTAAGCCTTGCAGCAACACTATTCTTAGCATGAGAGCCTCAGTTTTTAAGCCTTTTATTCGACTAAAGTCTATAGGTTAAATTTATTCACCTATTGGGTGTTTTTTTATCGTTTGTTCGATTTTCCTCTCTCAACTAAAGTTGAATTGTCGGTAATAAATGCCGACTCTAACAGAGGAAAAAATTATGTTTAGTACACTTATGAAACGCGTTGCACTTAGCTCTTTATTAACTTGCTCAGCGATGGCAGTGGCTGATCAGGGTGACTACAAATTAATGGTGATTGACCAATCTACAACACTTGCAGAACAAAGCAATCAATACGAATTAGCATTTAATCAGTGCGCATTGAGCGTTAAAGAAAAAGACTTTGCGGCAGCCGAAGCACTCTGCTCTAAAGCAATTAACTTGCTAACGACAAGTAAAGTCCCCGGTCATAAACGTCGTGAATTAACATCATTTGCTTTAAGTAACCGTGGCGTTGCACGTATTATGTCTGAAAACGACACAGCTGCATTATCTGATTTCTATGAAGCCGTGCAGATTTCAAGTAACGATTTGGTAGAGCACAACTTAACTCGTGCCAAACAGAACTTAGCATTATAAGTTCATCCGCATTATTTCATGAAACCCAGCTTAGGCTGGGTTTTGTCGTTTTGGAGTATCTAAATTTAAGCACTTAAATTTGAAAACTTAAATTTTAATAAGTCTTAACGTAATCCATCAGACTATCCGGGAAAATTATTAGTGCTTAAGTAAGACAATCTGTTACGAGCTGCAAACCGTTAAAGCAGAAATCAACCTTTTCGCCGTTTTAGAATTAAAACAGACACGAACGTAGGTCATTGTTGGACATTTTTGAGTTAGGACTTTTGCTCTACTATGTGAGATTAAAAATGATATTTATATAGTGAACGCCGCAATTTGGGGCGTACTAAGCTTAGCTAAATCAGCGAAGCTTTAGAAGCCCCTCCCAAACTCTGTGGGAGAGGTATGCTCAATGTTACTAGAGACAGCTGCGAGACCTAGCACACTGTCAGCTTACATGTAGGAGTACACGGTGTATGAAGAATTATCTTTTTGTATAGCTTAATTAAAGGTGTACTCCCTGATAGATTCACTGCTCTGCATGCTGAACAGTGGAATAATTAAGGTAAAACAAGCGTACCTTTCGAGCCATGTGGTTCAGAACGCAAATACTGAGGAGGCGCCTCAACCTGAGCGCCTAGTGCGACAGCAGCTTGCCACGGCCAATGCGGGTTAAAAAGCACTGAGCGACCTAACGCAATCAAATCGGCTTCACCTTGTTTCAGTACTTCTTCAGCTTGCTGTGGCTCGGTGATTAAGCCTACACCAATTATCGGTATTTTAACCTGTTGACGAATAGCACTAGCAAACGGAAGCTGATAACCTGGTTTTACATCGATGGATTGTAGCGGCGAAAGCCCTCCACTGGAAACATGCAGATAGTCACAACCCAGCTGTTCCAGTTGCTTACTAAACACAATTGATTGCTCAACATCCCAGCCGCCATCAACCCAGTCAGTTGCCGAAAGACGAACTCCAACCGGAATTGAAGAAGGTATAGCTTTGCGTACAGCTTCAAATACTTCAAGTGGAAAGCGTAAGCGATTTTCCTGCGAACCACCGTATTGATCCTGCCTTCGGTTGCTTAATGGAGAAAGAAATTGGTGAAGTAGGTACCCATGTGCCGCATGAATTTCTATTAAATCAATTCCTAAACGTACTGCACGAAGTGCGCTGTCAACAAACGCTTGTTTGATACGCGCAAGACCCGCTAAGTCGAGTGAATCTGGCGTTTCGTCTTGCTCATTGAAGCCTAACGCGGAAGGAGCAACAGTTTGCCAGCCACCTTCATCCATCGTCAATTTATGACCTCCTTGCCATGGCACATGGCAAGAAGCCTTTCGCCCAGCATGGCCAAGCTGAATACCTATACGAATGGGGGACCAAGCGCGAACATCAGACAAAACACTGTCTAATGCGGTTTCTGTCGCATCATCCCAAAGCCCTAAATCTCCCGCTGAAATACGGCCAATCGGTTCAACAGCTGTGGCCTCCAATATTAGCAATCCTGCGCCAGATGTTGCCAGCGAACCATAGTGCATGCGGTGCCAAGAACTAGCCTGTCCAGATTCTGCGGAGTATTGACACATTGGTGCGATAACTATGTGGTTTGTAAGATTGAGCTCTCCGATTTTTGCGGCACTAAATAATTGGCTCATTTTAACCTCTCAATGTTGTTTTCAGCAGAAAGTCATAGGATGGCCTTAACCCCAACTTTTATGAGAAAAATATGGAAGGCTATATCCTCCTGCTGGTACTTATTTTTGATATTTGCTTTTCAGTTTTTATTTCTGGATAGCATGAATATGAAATGTGATTACAGTGTCTATTTATCATAAGGTTAAAGTGGTCATCACATTCTACTTTTTCAAGGGCGGTCATTGTTGATTATGAATCCCCTTTGAGACAGTAGACTGGATTCCCATAGTTTACTAGCTCAAAATGGGGCAAGGGTTAGTCAAGTTAGAACAACGCTCGCGTATACGCAAACGCCCAAAGCTATTAGCTTTGGGCGTTTCTTCTAGCAAACTTAGTTACGACAAACCGAGCTTTAAAGTGTCATGTGTAGAATTGGAAAAGGTTTTTCCATATCATCAAGTGGCGAGCGCGAAACGACTTTGAAGCCCATATGCTCGTAGAAACCTACTGCCTGTGGGTTTTGTTCGTTTACATCGACTTTAGTTGCGCCTAACTGCTCTATTGCGTATTGAAGCAGCACCTTGCCAATTCCTTGCCCTCTGGCCTCGTTTAAGATGAAAAGCATTTCAACCTTAGAATCATGGATACCCACGAAGCCTAGAATAGAGCCATCATTACTTTTAACACATCTTAAAGTGACAGCAGGAAAAGCCTGCTCAATGATAATTGGTTTAAAAAACTCAATATCTTCTTCTGTTATGAAGTCATGAGTTACTCGGACTGAGTTTTCCCAAACATTCAGCATTTCTGCGTAATTTTCAGGAAGCACAATTTCTACAATCATTGTGTTTTCTCTATAGTTGACTGAAATTCATGTGTAGCCGCGAGCGTTAATTCTATCCGCAAATCATTGAGTAGTCTAATGATGTAAGCATGGCTTGTAATAAGACATATAATGAGTTAGAGCCAAAGGACGGTTCTGTGCCACTTGCAACATAATTAACAGCTGTTTGTATCCCAGCAAGCCCGAGGGCGGCATAACTTTTTGTTAGCTGCCAACCCAAATATTACTTAAGTTTGCAGCATTAATATAAAGCCCAATCGCAATAGGAGCAGTAAACAAAACCATTAAACTGTAGACAAATAATAGCTGGCGTTTACTAAGTTGGTGTAATTGCTGACTTGTAGTTTCACTTCGTAAACGTAACACGGTTGATAGTAAAATGAGAAAAAGTACAAACCACCAAAAGCCTTGATTTAATATAGGGACATTATAGGCAACAGCGAAAATACCAACGCAACTTATAGCAGCAATGAACCATTCAGCTATCCAGCTTATTTGAAAGTACCCGTCTTTAAAATACCAATATAACCTAATGCTTAAAGTAATAATTAGATATATGACTAGAACTATAAAAATATATTTGAATACTTCCATTTTCCATCAATGCCTTACGAAGGAGCTCAAACCAAGCGTTTTGCGTGCTTTTGGGTAACTTGTTATAAGCCGTATGCAACAATTAGATATATGAATAAGCTAAAAAAAGACGCTAATGCTACAAACAATGAAATGCGCACCTTTTTAATATGGCAGTCTAACCCTTTATGGTACAAGGAAAATTTTTTAGGGTTACCAAATAACATGCCCCAATACTCATCTTGGTAACCTAAGTATTCAACCAGCTTATTTTTACGCTCATTTGTGTATTTATGCGCGGCTTCTTTGTATGCTGCCATCTGCATGTTAAACACAATAAAGGTAATCGCTACGACTCCAAACAGGATGATAAATACCATTGTTTCCCTTAGGCTTATAACGCCCATTTAAGCAGACGAAAATTGTTGATTAAAATGTGAAGCGAAGCGGAACCTAACCAACTGTTTTTGTTACATTTTAAATGCTTATTACACAGCCTTACGCTTATTTTTATGTAAAGAGAACATTAGTAGTGCAGCAAGTAATGTTGCAATAATATCACCAAGGTCAAAAAACATTGAAGTCCAGTATTGTTCAATTTCATATGTTAATGCACCAGCAGTAAACATTAAAACTGACTTTTTAAATGTTTTAATGTCAATCTTTGGCTTAACTATTGGAATGAGAGACAAGATTCCGAATAAATAGAAAAAACTTGGGGAAGATCCTAAAAAGGTATCTAAAAAACTATTGATACCAAATATGTCAGATCTCGTTAGCTTCACAATAATTGCGAAAGCACCACATATAATGAAGCTAGCTATATAAAACTTTTGTTCTCGAAACAACAAACCAACTCCTTGGCAATTTAACATGTTTATAGCGAGCGAATAGCACGTTTTCTTACCACATAAGCCGCGCTTCTATCAAAGTTTATTAGTAACAAAGTTATTAACTGATTGCCACATATATTAAAAGTTGGCAGTAACCATTACCTAAACTTAATAAAAGCGAATCATTAGGTCGTGTTATTGATTATGTAAGCGCCTACACAAAACTGTATATAAAAACAGTATCCAGGTATTACTCAAAGAAATGATTAAAAAAGCACATTCCCCTACTTTTCAGCCAACTCTGAGTTTTGAGTAATTACTCTATAGATTAAATTTCTTCATCTATCAGGTTTAATTTAATCGTTTGTTTAGCTTATAGGAATATTTTAAAGTTCACTCGTTGGCAAGAAACACCAACTTAACCAAAGGAAATCTATCATGTTTAAAACACTTGTAACCACTATTGCACTTAGCTCTTTATTAACTTGCTCAGCGATGGCAGTAGCCAACCAAGCTGATTATAAACTGATGGTTATCGAGCAAGCTCACTCTTCAAACGACGTAAACAGCACATACGAAAATGCTTTCAACCGTTGTGCATTGAGCGTAAAAGAAAAGAATTTTTCAGAAGCTGAAAGCCTGTGTACCGAGGCAATTTCACTTCTTAGTACAAGTAAAGTACCAGGATACAAACGTCGCGAATTAACTTCGTTTGCATTAAGTAATCGTGGTGTTGCACGCATCATGTCAGAAAACGATACTGCAGCTCTTTCTGATTTTTATGAAGCAGTTCAAATTTCTAAAAACGAACTTGTAAATCATAACTTAACTCGCGCAAAGCAAAACTTAGCGTTGTAAAGTTACCCCACCAAATTGTTGTCGAAAGCCCGGTTCTTGTGTGTTCTGACCGGGCTTTTTTTCGCGCCTGATTTACATGATAAACCAATAAACCCCCTATTGGCCGATACTAAATTTCTCTTCCAGTTCTTGAATTTCTTCACTATACGTAGCTAAAAATTGGTTAAACTGAGTAATCACCTCTGGATGATTAATCGTCGATACATGAAAGTCTTGTACATCTACACCGAGCAATTCATGGAAGTAGACATCGGTCGTTACATTTAACTTTTTCCGTAATTTATAGTTAAGAACATCCCGCGAGATATAAATACAATTTATTCGGTTCAATAAAAGCAAAGAAATAAGCTCCGTTGTATCCGCAGTTTCGATAACGGCAATTCCCTCTTTTACAAAATATGCTTTAAAACGTTGTGAGGTGAAACCACGCACTTTACCAAACCGGGTGCAATCAGATAATTGTGTATCAGGATTAAGACTCGCAATACCGGTTACAGTTGTTACAACAGGCTTTGAATAGACTATTTGCTTGGTTTTTGTGTAGATATCTTTAAAACTTTTTTGCCATTGCGGGTTATCTGGGTATTTAAAATCAAGGTAACTTTGCGTAATAAAATCTTTATAAAGGCGGTTTAGAGGCGTTGGGTAAAACACTATATTATAGTCGTATTTACGACCGAATAATTTTAATAACTGTGCGCTGTATCCAGTGAACCGTGAGTTATTGTTATCGCTCCCTTCGTAATAAGGTAGATATTCAATGTTCTCTACGCCTACTACATACGAGGCTCTTTCTGCGCATAATAACTGCAACGAAAATAAGCTTACTACAACAGCACTCAAACCACTTATTAGATTTATTTTCACATTTCAAACGTCACTTTTTGGGCATACATACAAGCTTAGGCTAAAAAATAACTTTGAACTAATAGCGTATCGACATTTTACTCTGCTGGAATAAATTCAAGCACCGTAGCATTAATACAATACCTATCTTTACCTTGTGGGCCTTCACCTGGGAATAAATGGCCTAAGTGGATCCCTGAACTTTTCGATTTTAATTCAATACGCTGCATTCCATAACTGTTATCTTCGTGCATGGTGACGCTGCCTTTAACGGCTTGGGTAAACGATAACCAACCTGTACCCGAATTAAAGCGGTCTCGGGTATCAAATAATGGGGCACCACTGAGTTTATCAATAAAAACCCCCTCTGGCGTATTTTTAAAAATATCATATTGCTTACAATATGGACTGTCGGTACGAGCATGAAATGCAACCCTAAACGCCTCACTGTCACCCAACTTAAACGCACCGAGCGCTTTGTAAAATTCATCTTTACTTACATACCCTTGACGGCCATACACTTCTTCACCATTTTCTATAAACAATAAAGTTGGCGTTGCCCAAGTTGGGGTCTTAATTGTCAGCCCATCGAGCTCATCGGCATAACGAAAGGTCATGGGAATAGTACCTTGGTAGTTATTGGCAACTTCTTTTTTGAACTTTTCACAGTATGGGCAATACCCTTTCGCATCAATAACCACAATCTGTTTATTTGTCAGTAAGGCACTATTATCAACGTTGGGTTTGTTGGCTGAATCAAATACCACGCCTGTTGAATGATCTGGACAATACCCATTCGGGTTTTTCTTTAAATAATCTTGATGATAATTTTCTGCTGCGTAAAATTTCTTGAGCGGCTTAATTTTTGTGACAATTGTTCCGTAACCTGCGGCCGTTAACTTTACTTGGTACGCCTGTTTTAATTCAATGGCTGTTTGGCTGCTGTTCGTTGCTGGTAAGAATTGTAGAACGATACTGCGTACCAACATCATTACCTTGCCGATTAAGCTGCGTAGGATCGTGATTCTCAAAATAGTGCTTAAGGAGGCTTTCTGTGGTTATTTCATTGCTGTTATAAGTGACTTTTACCACTTCAGCATAGTTATTGTCGTCGAAACGACGTGACTGACGGGTAATATTTTTATACGTTGCTTTAAATCCCTCACCATCTGCATAGCCTGATACAGCATCAATTACCCCATCCAGTGCTTCGTAGCGTTTTTCAGCCCCCCAAAAGCAGCCAGAGCCAAGTACAATAGTTTCAATATGCTGCGTAGCTTTTTGCATAGTGTCTTGTGAATACACTTTACTTGCAGTCATCATGGCACTACTGGTCAGTAATATCAGTAACATTGACTTAATTGTCATACTAATTTCCTCATTAAAGCCTGTATATTTAAAAGACCGGCGAGTTTAATAAATCATTTCACCTTAAACGCGTCTAAGCTGTGATTCACCGCTAACAATTTAACTCTTTTGTATATTTAAGGTAAAAAGCACCTTTTTACATTGGGATATAATAATGAGAATTGCACATAGCCTAACCGCTCTCGCATTGGGTATAACACTTGCTACGCAAGTGAATGCAGCAGAGTTCACTTTCGCACAATCTATTAAACCAACTGACAACACATTAGTGCTGTTTTTTGATTCAAAAACAGGTGTTTCTGATTTCAATTACCTAAGCACTGAAACGCAAGCCCACTTAGATAAAGTGGTTAACTTTGCAGACTTTAAAGCCAAGTACGGAAAAACATTAGAAGTCATTGCTCCAAACAACAGTGAACATCAACGTATTTTACTTGTTGGGCTTGGTGAGCAAGCAGAACTCAATGCTGCAAAAATGGCAAAGCTAGGAGGTAATGTTCACGCTAAGCTTCACAGTGCGAAACAAGCTTCGGTTAGTCTTGATTTTTCGGTGTTGAAAGAAACAGACACAAACGCCAAATATGCGGCCGAGTTTGCTCATGGTGCTAACCTACGTGACCACCGTTTTGAAGAATACAAAAAAGAAAAAGACACCCATGTAGTTAATTACACTGTCGATGTCGAAAATATAGACCAAGCGGTCAAAAACCACACTTTACTACAACATATTGAACAGGGTGTATTTTTAGCACGCGACTTAACCAGTGAAGTAGCGACAGAGATGACTCCAGCTGACTTTGCTAAAGCCGCAAAAGAGCTTAAAAAGTTAGGTGTTAAAATCACGGTTCTAGAACCTAAACAAATTAAAAAGCTGGGTATGGGTGCGCTCGAAGCGGTTGGCCGTGGTAGTGAAGAAGGTTCACGCCTTGTTGTTGCCCATTATCAAGGTAATAAAAACACACCTATCGCGTTAGTAGGTAAAGGTATTACCTTTGATTCTGGCGGTTATAGCCTTAAAACTGGCGCTTCAATTGCACGTATGAAATCAGATATGGCGGGTGCTGCAGCCGTACTAGGCACTGTAAAAGCAATGGCGTTAGCTAAAGCCGACACCAATGTTGTTGCGGTCATGGGGATGGCAGCAAACATGGTTTCACAATTTGCTGTTGCACCGGGTGATGTTGTTCGCACAGCTGAAGGTTTAAGCGTTGAGATTGTAAACACAGACGCAGAAGGACGCTTAGTATTAAGTGACGCTATGTGGTATGCACGCGATAAGTTCAAACCCTCTATTATGATTGATGTTGCAACGCTCACTGGCTCAAAAATTGGGGCTGTTGGCAACGAATACGCCGCCGTATTCTCAAAAGACGATCAATTAATTGAGCAATTAACACTGGCTGGTAAGCAAGTAAACGAAAATCTTTGGCGCTTACCGCTGGGCTACGACGATGCGTTAAAATCTGACATTGCAGACTTAAAAAATATTGGTTCTCACGGTCCTGGTGCAACAACAGCGGCAAGTTTTTTACAAAACTTTGCGGGTGACACACGTTGGGTACACATCGATATCGCGGGTAACGCACTTAACAATAAAGCAAAAGATGAACTCACTGAAGGCGGTACTGGCTACGGTGTACGCTTACTATCTAACTGGTTACTAAACAACAATAAGTAGCCTTTTCCTTTACTCTCTGCCAAGCTGTTGTCATTATTTTATAACGGCTTGGCAGTGTTGAGTTTTTAATTAACGCGAAAGACTCATTTACATCTTCACTACTGGGCCTATATGCTAATTATCATCAACAAATAATAAAAAGTGTGACATACAATGGCTTCTACTCAACGACCACAGATCACAGCACTGACTACGCATTGCATTTTTTTCGATGTCTATCAGTCAGGGCAAGATGTGCTTGAAACACAAAAAAAGATTTGGGCACTCGCGCAACTTTGTCGAAATTCAGGGGACTTTATTGATGTGGTGCCTGCGAATAATAACCTCACCCTTTACTTAAAAGAGTCATCTCTACTTGCTAAGTGGCAATCTTCATTACTTAATCACTGGCATGAGATTAAAAGCAATGATTTTCCCTCTACGCATCATAAGCTCGCCACGGTGTATGGTGGCGATTATGGCCCCGATATTTCAGCGGTTGCTAAATACCATAATTTAACCATAGACGACGTGGCTCAAATGCACAGCAGTGCAACGTATCATGTTTTGTTTTTGGGCTTTCAACCCGGATTTGCATACCTAGCAGGCTTAAACCCCCAGTTATACACGCCGCGCCACGAAAAACCAC
>Ga0209349_1001829_pt1 | contig 10357 bp, 26 predicted proteins | sample ETNvirnome_2_130_FD_184067 | JGI IMG/M metagenome (GOLD analysis project Ga0209349, IMG submission 184067) | Marine viral communities from the Pacific Ocean - ETNP_2_130 (SPAdes) (version 2) | ecosystem: Environmental > Aquatic > Marine > Oceanic | place: Pacific Ocean | collected 2013-06-22
CGTTGTCTTTTGGAACAAGCACCGATGATTTGATTAGTGTATCAGGACAATAACGCCTTATAAGCAAAAGCGGAATATTTTGTGACATATTTAAAAAATGATCGAATGCAAATTTTACTTCTGTTCCTACATCGAAGACCTTGCTAATCTCTTTTGCTCCTGTAAATTCATACCGCTTTGCAATCCCCAAACCTATCCTTGCTAACTCGCTCTGTTGCTTGTTAGTCATTTTCACTTTTTCAAAAGTATTTTGGGGTTTTTTGTTAGCAGTCATATTCTTCTATTTTTTGATTAACTATTTCCAATTTTTGTTCTAGGAATTTCTTTCTATCTTCCCAGTCCTGACATTGCCCTGCTCCGCGAAATGGAATAAAGGTTAGGTCATTTACTTCCATAAAATCCCATAGACAGAGAGATTCGCTTACTGCTCTAATAACGTCTTTGCATACTTTAGAGCCTTTCTTTAGCTTATTTTTCTGTCGTGGTTGTGCCAACTCGCAAAACGGACTAATATAAATCTCTCTCGCCTCACTAGCAAATGGAACATGATATCTGACCATAGCCAAGTATCTATTCTCGTAATGATCTGCCACCTTTTTTAGCTCAAGACCCTGTAAATATTCTTTAACATGCTTTCTCTTTTTCTTGTGTTCTTTCATTGCATCATTATCGCCGCAATCATCTTTCCACTCATGATGAATAAAGTTGGCATGTTCACAGCTATATGTGGCGGAAGACCTTACAAGCCAAGTCGCATATACTGAATCAGATTCGGGTGTTCCTTCGGGGTATTTCTTTTCTGCCTTCTTATTATCTTCTTTGGATAGTTTTATATATCTTTTGTATTCAGGTGTATTCTCTATTTCTGCTAGTTTCTTTTGGGCGTCTAGCAAATATTGTAGGAAGAATTTGCCATCCTTTTCATATTTAGCTACGCCATTTTCGCCAAAGAACTCCATAGCTTTCTGAAAAACATCTTCACGGATTAGCGTATATGTTAATTGATAGTCGGAACGGGCAAAAATTGTGCCGTCGTCTTTTTTGGGAGAACAAATGTATATATCTCTTTCGTATGTGACTAATTTAATCCATTCTTCAGTGGTTTTTGGCTCTTTGGGAACAACATCAATGTCTTCACGATTCTCATAATTGTCATAATCCCTGCCTTTATAGCGAATTCGGCCTTCATTGTAGAGGCATTTTAAGTAGGCCACAAGCCATTTGGTATGTCCATCCTCTACTATGTCCTCTATATGGCCGTAATCGTCATATGTGCCTTGTATGGGTGCTGTGAGGGGAATTACAAGGTCTGTGGAGTATACAACTGTTCTGCTGTCGAATTGATCTCTCTTTTTTCGCTTAAGTATTACGAGTCTGCATTTATCGTGATACATAATTGGAAGGTGAGAAACGTTACACATAGCATTAAAACATCCCATAATTATTCTCCTATTTACCAGATTTTACCCTTTTGGTCTAGATTTAGTGTCATAAGTTTTTCTATTTTTTCTTTTTCTTCAACTAGTAACTTTTGGAAGCAGTCTTTGTGCATGTATTTATAGTGGTCGCCATCTCTGAGCAATACGCATTCGACTCTAAATAGATCCTGCTTTTGACAATATCTACACTTTGCCTGTCCTTGTGGAGTTACTATTTCTACTTGCCAAATCACTATTCAATCTCCTTAACTGTTACGCCATACTTAGGATCTAATTCTTGTCTAATCATATTTTTGTAATAAAACTTTTTGACAATTAAATTAGTGGGAGAGATATAGGATATTCTTTCTGAGTTACAGGGGCTTTATTTGTAACAGGTGGATTTACGGTATCATCTACGTATGTTACTATTGTTGTTGTGTTTGACAAGGCTATAGACAATACGGGCGGATTTACAGTATCATCTACGTATGTTACAGTAGTTACTCCATTAGTTGTAGATACTGCTTCTAAAACGGGGAAGCGATCACTAGTAGTTTTACATGGAATACCAACTTTGAATGCCATTAAAAAAACCATAACTACAAATATGCCTATCATCATAATGGGGACAGAATATGTAGCTACGTAATAAGTTCGCGTTTTTAGTTCTTTGGGGAGGTCTTTAACATCATTTCGTATTGAGAATATAAGCCATCCAACAGCAAAAATTGCAAGCGCCAACAATGCCCATAGTAATATTGTTATCATCACTGTAATCTCCTTTACTTAGAATACCATTAATTTTTCGCCCTTGTCTTCTTCTTTTAATTGTTTCATTAATTCTGAATCAACATTGACTGTATCATTAGAACTGAAATCGATCAAGTCAATTTTTAAATTTTTATTTGGGCTTACTATATCATTTAGGGTTATATCTTCAAATATCTTAAGAAGGTCAGTGTGAATTTTCTTATGTCTCTCAAGGTTTTCTTTTAATGTTCCTTCCATTACAAAGATTTCGGCATCAGACCACACTGATTTCCCTAGTTTTTATATTTTACATCTTTGGGGTTCATAATCCATGCTTCCTGTTTCATTTATTACAAACCCAAATTTAGCATAAAATCCAAAAATGTCAATACCTATTCTCTCTTCATCTACGGGGAGAAGGTTGATTGGAATGTCACTGCTGTCCTTCATTAGCTCTGACATCAATTCTGTGGCAAGACCTTTTCTTCGATAGTCAGGATGAACCCATAAATCCTCTAATGCATCACCCACTAAGAATGCTTGAGCTATTACTGAATTCTTATGTTTTATAAAATAATGTGCTGAGTTCTTTTCGCAGCTTTTTTTAACTTTAAAATGTTTCAAGAACGATTGCTTCTTCTTTTGTTGTTTCTTCAGTGACAGTTATGTTTGATGAAAGGCTCAATGCTTTCGCTTCTTTCTCTTTAATAACTTCTTCGGCTTCTTTGAATTGCTTTGTTGCTTTATTCTTTATTAAAACTTTGTCGCCCCATCGCTCTTTTATAGCACCTATTCCTACGAAAAATAAAAAAATTGCTGCAAGTGTTACTGTCACCCATCTAAATACTGAAACTCCAGTAATGAACATAAGATCGTTAACAGTTAAACTCTTTCCGTTAATATAAGATATTGTTGTGAGTAGAATTGCCGCTAGTATATATCCGCTAAGATAGATCATTAATTCAATCATTAGTATCCCAATCATTAGTATGCCTACTTTATTTGTGCCACAACATTAGAATTGCCTACTGCTCCTTTGTTATACATATGGACAACTGTTCCGTTATTAAGCGTGTTATACTCCCATTCATTTCTATCAGACACAAAAACTGTTATGTCCTTTGAAATAAAAATTGGATCGACCATCATAACCTGCCTCTGTCCACCAGTCAAAGCCGTTAAGTCTGGGAAAGCGTTCGTGTAGGTTGTTTTTATTATTTGATTTGTTTGACTTGTTCCAACTGCTATGTCAATTATGGTTGTTGTTCGCCGTGGCGCATTTAATTTTTCAGTCCTCTCTCTCTCAAATTCCTTGACAGACATCATCGACGCAACAGTGTATAAAACTAGTGAGACTGCAAGCCCTATCTTAAAAACTAAATTCTTCATTGATTGCTCCTCTACTCCACGCCTATTTCTTCTTGTAGTTTAGCGTCAAACTCTTCATCTGTCCATCGACTTTCTTCTAGATATTCGCGCCAAACATCAAGAAAATTGTGCTTGCCTTGGACATATTCTCTCCATAGCTTCGTGAACTTATTTTTGACCGTTGAGTATTTTCTCTTTCGTTGTGACATTGGTTTCTCCTAACATTTTATTTAGGTCTACTGCTGTTGGGATTTGAGTGTCTTCAGCCCAATTAAATAGATCCTTTATTAAACCTACAATTAAAACTATACTAAAGATCGCCATTAAGATCAAGCAAAATGTTCCAAGAACCATGTAGCCGCCAAAAATCTCTACCAATGTGATTATTATGTTTTTGCCAGCAAGAAATACTCCAATCAAAAACGCTATTGCAAGAATCGAAAAAATGGCCCAAGCACCTACGCAAGCCCAAAAACTTTCGTCGTTTAGTACAGCACCCATTTTCCTCACGTGCTTAGCAATTATTCTTACGTATTTTGCCAATCTATATTTTAGCTTAACATTCACTTATCAAAACTCTTCCCACTCTACAGGCTTTACGCTTTCTACTGAGATAACATTCATTCCGTCATGAAAGATTCTACATTCTACATTGTGAATAGTCATGTTTGTAACTTCTAAATAAGATAGGTGTTCATTGAGCTTTTTCTTTCTAAGCAATGCGCGTTCTTTTGCTTTCTGTTTTTTCTCTATCTCTTCTATTTTTTCTGCACGTTCTCTTTCGGTTGCAGCTCTAGCTTTCTTCCTGATACCAATATACGTAAACATAATGATTAGTGCTATAGCTATAGCGAACATAAATCTACCAATTATCACAAATCTTTCTTCAGATGTCATTTTAATCTCCTAAAATACTTCTAACGCTTCTAATCCATTATTGGCGGCGAATGGTATTTCGGCAACACTAAATCCATGTCGTTTTTGAAGCCATACAATCACATTATCAAATTCTTCTTTGTATTTTTCAACAATAGGCTGAAGCAACTTTATTGTCTCATCTAGAGTCGTTGAAGATATGCCAAGAGTTGTCATTGTGGATAGCAAACTACGAAGTATATCGTAGAACTCTTTTGTCGTAGGCCTAAAGCATCCCCTAATGATGGCGTAGTAATTAGCCTTACTATCGTATCCCAAATTCAATTGCAAATCGGAAATTGCTTCTACGATCAACATCTGTTTTTTTTCGTCATAATATGGAATGTTTACGTGCATTTAAAACTCCTGTAGGACTTCGCCTTTTTCTTTTTTTACTGGTTCAGAAGGTTGATGTGCCTTCTTTGCCTCTAGTGAATTTTTCATTTCTGATAATTTGCCACTTAGTTCATTAGTCGCTGATTCGATGGTTTTACATGTCTCTGTGATTATGTGTCTTCTATAAATTGATATTGCGTCCACCGCCATCATGCTATTTATGCTGCATATCATAAGAGTAATCCATGTCAACCCCAAAGTGGTAACAAATATATTTTGAAACCATATAATTATTAGGATAAAGAGAAAAACCTTAAAATCATTGTTAAAGTTAAATACGTTAAGCCCGTTAAGAATCTTCGGAACTGAAGGGAACTTAATTGAACTTATCTTTTTCATAATTTTGTTCATGATGTTTTTCCCAATATATTTAGTCTAAAAAGTTCCTGCCCTTCAGATATTTTTGCTTCCATGACATTCTTGATATATTCAACAACAGCAGGATCGGGCTGGGCGAAATCAGGCAATGGCTCATTGTTTTTATTCTTAGACCTAGACTCTTTTTTTTGCTTCCTTTTTGCTTTTCCCATTTTAACCCTCCTTCTAGAATTCTTTTAACTTTTCGCCATAGATATTATCAAGTCTTTCTACATATTGCAAATACTTTTTATAGATTTTTATTGCCTGTGAACTCTTCTTTTTTTCTTCTGCTATGTTACTCTCAGATCTCTCTATGCAAGCAGTAGCATCTTCTATTTCACCTTTCCGCCATTCTTCGGGACTATTAAGGGTATATGTCTCTTCAGGATCGTAATGTGGACTTTCAAAATCAATCGAAACTATTAGCTGTTCTTTGGCAAATTCCATCAGGCTCATGGTACACATGTGTTTCGGTCACCATACATTCGAAGGTAGCGACAAGTGGGAGTGCAGTGACGATGAGGGATATACCCGCCAAAATTCCTGCCTCTAAGCCATCCATATGCCCCTTAATTCCAAGATAAATGAATAGACATACGACAGAAAATAGCGCAAATGAAAGTATAACGAGTGATGTAAATATCATTAAAATTTCTCCAATACTTCTTTTTCAAGTTCTTCTTTTGTTATTCCGCATGGCATCCCGTTGGCCTGTTCAAATTTATCAAGTAATCTTCCGTAAGTAACAAAGGAGGGTTCTCGTTCGGTATGAAGCTGAAGATGAACTCCCTTTGTGCCTATTTTTGTCGGCAACATTAGTGGAATTCTGGATTCGTCGTCCTTGTCTTTTGGTGTTTTTGGCCTAACCCATACCACTCTATTTTTTGGAAAACTTTCGAGTGTCCAAGGAGCTATTTTGTTGTCAGAATCGTTGTCGCCCATCACTCAAACTCCTCTAATATTTCGCCTTTTGAATCTTCCTTTTTTGAATCTTCCTCTTTTGAATCCTTCTTTTCATTCATGCTGACTAACTCGATGTGTGATGGCACTGATGGATCATCGGCTGATAGATTGCCTTTAAGCATTTCTAATTCTATATATGGATCAATGCCTAACTCGAAATATGCTATATTGCTTTGTTTTTGAAATTTATGCCTGTAACTAGACAAAATTTCTTTTTCCTTTTCTCTATTAACATGCTGAATGCACAAATTTTTATACGTCATAATTATACCGGCCAATATTACTGCCATAGCCAAAAGACTTATGCAAAAGGCCATAACAAACTGCCCCATGACTAAACTATGAATGAAACAAAGGAGATTTACAAGAAACAAACTTATATTAAACATAAGATATATTCCATTACATGCATCACGACCAATTGTATTATGCAAGCTCTTATTGCTCATTTGCCTATTTCCAATCTGTAATCTAATATGGCTTTTATTTCAATGTTCAAATTTGTCAATGAATAGGGATCTTCTCCGTCACCATACTCTTCTGCAACCATTTCAAAAGGAATTGCCAATGCATAATCTACGTTAGCTTCACAAAAATGAGGTAGTGACGAAATTCTTTTTGATAGTTTGTTTACTTCGTCTTCGGACCATCCTTCTAGATAATCGTCAATCGGAAATCCTTTTGATTTGGCCCACATTAAAGGGTTCTCAAATTTCATTTTAATTCTCCTCCCAAAAAATTCTTAAGCGTAGTTATTCGGTCTGTGCCATTCTTTAAAGCCTCTACCTGCTGAACAATGGCTTCGTGACAATGGGTAGCTAATCCCAACCCAATTTTCGCGCTCTCTAGATTATTGCCATTCACATTGTCCTCAATCCCTTTTGTAAAATATATTCCATCAAGAACGAGATAAATGTCTTGTGGCCCCTTCTCAAGTTGCCCCTCTTTTAATTCAATTTGATCTGCGAATTCTGAAATGGGATGAGTTGTCCATAAAGTAGCCAAAGCCAAATCTTCTTCAGTAAATCGTTTGGCCTTGTTAGCTCTTTTAACTCTTTCACTCCAATTCATTCTTCTTTTCCTTGTCTTGATAAATTTTTACGAACCCACCACCAACCCGTCCAAAAATAAGCACAAACAACCATGAAGATTATCTGCACACACGAAACTAATGTATATAACCAATCGGGCTTCAAATTGCCGTAGATGTCTCTTTTGATCAATTTCATTATTCTTCTTTTCCTAAAGACTTTGGGAATTTTTTACTTAATCCGCAAGCCCATTTCTCTTCAGCGGTAAGTTTTTTAATGGCAGATGCTCTATACTGTTTTTTGTATTCTTTAATTTCTTCTCTTCTCTTCTTTTGTTTTCCTTTGGTTTCTTGCTCTGCCTTTTTCCATTCTTGATAACATTCTTTAACAACATCTTTGACATCCTCAGTCCATAGCAAGTCTAGTGGCATTCCTCCGTCAAAGAATCCCCACTCTTCGCCGTCATAAATATATCCGTTAGCATTACCGCAGTCAGGGATGATACAAATATCTAGCATTCCTGTTTCCTTTCTCACTAGTCTTTTTAAAAATGACGGTGGATCAACATATTCGCCTTCATAGTATTCCCATGACCACCAACCATCTGTTTTGTTTGTTTTGAAGAAACACTCTCTAACAATATAGTCTACTCTTACTTCCAATAACACTTCCAACTTATTTCTTTCGGCAATAGAATCAGTGGCAAGCAATTTGTCTAGCTGTTCTTCAGTAAATAGTGGTTCTGGTTTTTCAGTCATTCTTTTTGCCTTTCTTTAAGTCTCTCCCCTGCATAAGCTTTTCTATGACATTCGCCTTTCCAACATTTTGCAGAAGCTTATGGCAACAATCAAACAATTCATTTCTTAAAAGCTGTTTATAATCACAGTCAGGGCATACCAAATAGACTCTCCTTTTGAGAACCTTTGCAATCAACAAACGATGCCCAGAGTCATTCCCGCAGGTCAATGAGTGAACATAATTGCATTTCTGAAACTTAGCAATGATTTTTATTTTCTCTTGGTTTTTCATACTAACACCTTAAAGTCTTTGTTGGTCTGTCACATGGAGATGGCATTCCTCTTTCGCAACCTATAGTCATTGCAAAGAAAATAATAATAATTGCTACCACGATTAACTTAATAGTGGCTCTAGTCATAATCTTTCCTTTCAAAATTGTTTCAAGATTGGGATTCATAATTTTCCTTTCAAAACTGTTCTAATACCTCACCTTTTTCGCCATCAACGTCTTTGCCTTTGGTTATATTGGGAAGATGCTCTTTTTTCTTTTCCTTCTCCTCTTTTTTTTCAGGAAACAAGACTTTTATATTAGTTGACTTTGCTCTGATTCTAAATGGTGTTAGATTGTTTATTTTACATAGCTCCAAATACTTATCTAAATCCACAATACTTTCTTTTTCTATTTTAACCTCATAGAAAATATCTTTGCCGCTTTCAAACTGATCGATTATCATTCCCTTCCAACCATGTATATCGCTAGCAGGAAAAAATAATTGAACTTTTACACCAATTTCGAGTTTATCTGCCATTCTAAATCCTTATACTATAAATATTCCTGTTTGGCCTAGCAATTGATCTAGGGGTGGAAAGAGTTTGTAGCCTCCCAAATCTCTTCTATCAACCCATCGCCATTCTTCACAAAAATCTTTCTCTTTTACTTCTAATTCGCCACCAATTGCATCAGCTCTTAGAAATATTGTTGCATAGTGTTTCTTGTCTTTGGGGAATAGATCGTTTGTAACATGCCTTGTAAATTCAACAGTGTCAATTTTGAGTCCTGTTTCTTCTTCAACTTCTCTCTTGGCGCATTCTTCCCAATTTTCTCCATAATCTAAGTGACCGCCGGGAAGACTCCACTCTCCTTCTCCATGAGATCCTTTTCTAAGCCCTAGCAATACCTTATTAGGCTGTTTATCATCTGTAACGATAACTCCTGTCCCAACTCTAGGATAGCAGATGTCAGGCGGTAGAATGCTTCGTGCGGCGTCAAAAGTAGCATCAGTTAGGGGACAGTTGGGATGGATTTTGAGGGTTTTGTCAAAGTACCACTTATTCGTGTCACCATAAGAATCTTCATCATATAGGAGAAAATTGCCTTTTCCACATGTCTCAGAACTGCCGCAATATCCCATACCACTGTCTTTTTCTCGGTATGGACATTTTTCGCAAGACTCTATAACCAAAAGCTTTTTCATAGTTTTCTCCTATTCTTTGTCGTAAACTATATCAGGATCTTGTTTGTCTGTCAAGGAGTAAGTTTCAGTTTTCCCAAAATCAGCTTTGGCTAAATCTTTATCTTGGGATTGATCACTTTATCTCCAATAAACATATAGCATTGGTTGTAATTTTCTTACGAAGCTAACAACGTCTTTAACAAACCCAGCTCTCACTATCAATGCAATTACTTCAAAAGGAATCATAGGTGACCAGTTATTTTTAAGGTCTTCTAGCAATTCGGCTTGTGCAATTGGAGTTTCCATTTTATTATAAGTTCCTTGGCACCTCAATTATCGCCATTAGAATTCCTCTAAAATTTCACCCTTGTTTTCGTTTTTAACTTCTTTTTTTGACATCTCTTCTAAGATCATTTTTTCAGCTTCTTGTGTCATCTCGCCAGAAATATAAACTTTGCCTGTCTCTCCATCGTCAATTTCCATGCCGTTAGCGTCGTCAATTTCCATGCCGTTAGCGTTTTTATTGACTTTTATTCCTAAAGTTTTTAATGCGGCATTCAAATCCACTGCACTCTCCATATTTGCCGCAGTTAATTTGTTAAGACTGCTGATTTTGGTTTTACTCTGAGTAGCATCTATTTCTCTAGTTATAAAGATAAAACATGTAAGGGCATCAAATAAAGTGTGAAATAGCCATAACGTTCCCCAAACAGAATGTCCACTGATGTAAGAGCAGCAACAAGCTATGATACCTAAAACAATGTCAGAAATTAAATATAAGGAGTATGGCGCTCTTTTTATATACTTTCTTTGGTCTGTTATTGTTTCCCCTAATGATTTATAATAAAACTTAAATGCAAGCATTTGAACTGTAAGAGATACGAAATTTAAATAAGTAAAAAGCTTAAAGAGGTTAAGTGCGTACAAAGTTACATGGGGGATTCCAAAAGTAATTCCCGAA
>Ga0209349_1001835_pt1 | contig 10342 bp, 10 predicted proteins | sample ETNvirnome_2_130_FD_184067 | JGI IMG/M metagenome (GOLD analysis project Ga0209349, IMG submission 184067) | Marine viral communities from the Pacific Ocean - ETNP_2_130 (SPAdes) (version 2) | ecosystem: Environmental > Aquatic > Marine > Oceanic | place: Pacific Ocean | collected 2013-06-22
TTCGGCAGGAGAAATATTTCTATTTTAACGAATGCTCCCACCGGAAGTGTCTCTATTATGTCTCAGACCAGTTCTGGGTTGGAGCCCGTATTCCGTAATTCTTATACAAGGCGTAGAAAAATAAGCCACAACGAACAGCATGTGGAATGTGATTTTGTTGATGAACTGGGGGACAAGTGGATGGAATACGAAGTATTTCACCACAACGTTCAAGAGTGGCTTGATATAAATAAAGGTGAAGAAATACCAAACTTCTTTACAACTTCTGATCAAATTGATTGGAAGAAACGAGTAGAGATCCAAGCTGCCATCCAACAAAGTATTGATCATTCAATTAGCTCGACTATTAATCTTCCCAAAGGTACTGACCCATCTATAGTTGGAGAATTATATTTGCTGGGATGGAAATTGGGTTTGAAAGGAATAACGGTTTATGTGGATGACTCGCGTTCTGGAGTTTTAATAACAAAAACAAAAGAAAGCACTTTCCCTCAAAACGGCGCTCCCAAGCGCCCTAACGAATTACCCTGCGCCATCCACCATACTACGATTCAAGGTGAAAAATGGGTTATTTTAGTGGGATTACTTCATGGGAAACCCTATGAGGTGATGGGGGGTTTATCAAATTTGATTGAGATTCCTAAAAAATATAGTGATGGGATTTTAGTTAAAAATGGGTTTAAAACTAAAGATAGTCGTTACGATTTAAAATTTGGTGATAATGGAGATGAAGTAATAATTCGCGATATTGTAAAAATATTTGATAATGCTAATAATTCTGCTTTCACCAGAATGATTTCGTTGGGCCTTCGTCATGGTGCAAGGCCGAGCTTTTTAGTCGAACAGCTTTATAAAGATCGCGATAGCGATATGTTTTCTTTTTCTAAGTGTATTGCACGAATACTGAAAAATTATATTCAGAATGGAGAAAGGGTTAATGGTGACAAGGTGTGTCACTCGTGCGGCGAAGAAGACATGATATATCAAGATGGGTGCGTGACGTGCCAAAAATGTGGCTATGCAAAATGTGGATAAATTTTATTTGAAAAAATAGAAAATATATGGTAATATGTTATACATAATTATGAGGTTGTTATTTATGGATCTGGCACATCTTATCTCAAGAGTAAACAAGAAAGATCGGTGTCTCTCCGCTTATTCACATTACTGGGTGTCGATTGGCGACCCTCAAGCAAACGCGGGAGACAAAGTTACAATTCAGTTTGAGTGTAAGCATTGTAGCAAGAGAATTTATGAATTTTTGACGAGAGAACAATATTATTTGTATGAAAATCAAATTAAAAGGAGTTTTAAATGAGAGCAATACCGGTGATTGAATCAGTGATAGAGGAAAAGAAGACAGATATCCAAAAAAAGGAAGAACATATAACCAACTATATAAAGGCGTTGGTAGCAGTAGAGGAGGAGATGGAACCCTATAAGGAACATAGGCGCGATCTAAAGAAAAACTATATTGATAATGGTTGGCTTTCTAAAGATGAAATAAGCATGGCCGTAAAAGCATATCGTCTTATGAAAGATGATGTCGATGTAGAACAACTGATGGATTTCTACGAGCGTGTTTCAAAAACAGTTAATTAAAGAGGTCAAAATGAATTTTTATCCATGTAACAGACACATCTTGCTTGACAAAGCCACAAAAGAGGAAAAAAAGGGTGAGCCCATGGTTTTGCTTCCGGAAGGTTACACGCCCTCTGTGGAAGAGTTTGCATCTTATATTGTTGTAAGAAGTTCGCCAGATTGCACAATTGACGTTTGTGCAGGTGAAATTGTCTTAGTTGAAAGCAGTATGGTTAAAGAAATTAAGTTTGAAGATGAGATTTACACACTCATCCTGGAAAATTATGTTTTCGGATTTTTTGGTGATGAAAGAGGCGACTGGCAATATTAATTATTTTATCTAAATAAATTAGGAGTTATTTTGGGCAAAATGAAAAAAAAGGTTGATCTGTATGGAGATGAAATTGGATTTGTACAATTGGTTGATCATCTTGGGAATGACCTTTCCGTGGTCAATAGTGCTCGTGTTTCTTTTGGTAAGCATAAAGAGGAAATTGAAGAACAAGATAAAAAGTTAATTAGTTATCTTATTGAACATAGGCATACAAGCACTTTAGAACATTGTGCTGTTACTTTTCGCTTTAAAGTGCCCCTGTTCATTTCTAAACAACATATGCGGCATAGGACTTGGAGCTATAATGAAATTAGTAGAAGGTACACAGATTTCAATATTGAGTTTTATGAACCGAATAAGTTTCGCACTCAACATGTGTCTAATAGACAGGCGAGCAACGATGAATTGATTAACCCAAAAATTATTTATCATCATTTGCCGGATGGAGCCTCCAGCACCGCGAGCCAGCTTATAAAGAACCATAATAGATCCAGTTTGCGACTTTACGAAGCACTTATCGCAGCAGATATATGTAGAGAACAAGCAAGGGGCGTTTTACCGCAGAACATGTATACTGAATATTATGGAACTGCAAATTTAAATAATATTTTTAAGTTTATTAATTTGCGAGTACACGAAGGGGCTCAATGGGAAATCCAACAAGTTGCTAAAGCAGTGTTGGAAATTATTGAATCATTATATCCAAATACAGTGAGGTCATACCAAAAACTACAAGAATGATAGATCCTTATAAAATATTGGGTGTTGAGCCTGGGGCGTCTGAAAAAGAGATTAAAAAAGCTTATAGAAAATTGGCTTTGAAGAACCACCCAGATCAGGGCGGTGACGAAGAAAAATTTAAGCAGATAAACGAAGCTTATACCGCTCTTGCAAACAAGGATAGTTCGCCTCCAAATGCAGGACATCATTCTCAACATCACAATATTAATATTAATGATCTATTTAATGGAACGGTCGGCCCTTTTGCAGATATTTTTGGCCAAGGCGTCGGCCAGCAAAAGAGAAAAAAACAGAATAAAGAACTTACAGATGAGGAGATTGTTTTTAATTTTAAAATATCCTTGAGCGAAATCAAAAAAGGCTCGAAGAAACGAATTAAATTTAACCGATTCAAAAATTGTGGTGGCTGTAAAGGAGAAGGAGGATTCGGCAAAAAAAAATGTGCAACATGTAATGGAAGTGGAGTATTAACTTATAGACCTCACCCCATGGTTATGCAACAAACTAACTGTAATACCTGTGGTGGGATGGGGGAGCTTATGGATAAGGTTTGTGAGGATTGTCAGGGGGCAGGTACGTTTAAAGTTCAGGAATCTATTTTAGCAGAAATAAGGAGTGTTGAAAAATGATAAGACTATTATTGACAGTAATTTTAATTTTTACGGCGTCGGCATCATATGCTCAAGAGGCGCCAAACAATATGCATGGATTTGAGGGGGTGTCCAAAGGAGCGGTCCCGGGGTTTGCCAGAAAGCCTGTATATTTTAATGCCAAATTGGCAGAAAAACAGTTGCGATATCTTCATGACGAAAAAGGGGTGGAATTAATTATTAGCTTGGACCATTGTCAAGATGTAAAAAAAGTTATTAGTAAAATTAATAAAGGATACGATGAAATCGCATTAGTACATATATGCCGAAAAATAAGAAGAAGCAAAAAACACTATGCAAAAAATGTTAAGTTATTTGAAGAAATTGCTTCATTCATCGGTGATGTAAACTTCTTTATTCATTGTAGATATGGCGCACATCGTGCTGTAACTGCGCTAACTGGAGCGTGGGTGTCTCGACAAAATCTCTCCTTTAAGGAGGCATTCAAAAGAACAGGGGGTAAAAAAAGAGCTTTTAGAAGCAAGGGACAAAAAGCTCTTTTAAATCAGGCTAAAAAATATGCCCTTTCAAAAGAAAGAGTATCTGATTGTGGTGAAGAGGAAAGAAGTGATCCATGATAGTTCAAGCTTTATGCAGTATTGTAATCGTTTTGTCTTTTCCTAGAGCCGAAGTTGCTTGCAAGTACATGGAAACTGTAGTGGAGGCTTCCGAGAAATATGATTTAGAGCCAACTTTAATGATAGCTATGATACGAGTCGAAAGTAATTGGAAAACAAGCGCAATAAGTCACGCACGAGCTTGCGGGCTAACACAAGTTTTAGTTAAATATTCAAAATATTCTTGCCGCACCCTTGTTAAAAATCCTAAAATAGCGATCATGGAAGGGGCCAAAAAGCTTCATTACTGGATTAATAAATATGGCAAAGGAGACGTAAAAGTTGGATTGTGCGGGTATAATGCTGGGTTTAGGTGTAAGGGAAAACGAAAAAACAAAAGAGGTTTTCGCTACGCAAGAAGAGTATTAAAATATAAAAAATTATTAGATGAAAAAAATAGTTCATGATAAAATTGTAATTGGAAGCGGGCTTAATGCCGTCGTCTATTCTTTTTTAAATAATTTTCCCCTCCTTTTTAATGATATCAAAAAACCATCAAAAATTGATCGCTTCCAGGACAAGATTGATGTTCCTGTTTTCAATGATTTACCGAGTAAGGAAATAAGGACACTGACTGGGGCTGATATTTTTGGACCCAGTAAGTTAGAAGTATGGGATCGTTTATGTTTTTTAATGTCGTTACACGGCAGAATTCCATTCTCGGATAAAATTTCTTCCATAAGAATCAATGAGGATAAAAAAGAATTAAAAGTTATAACTAATAATTTTCGGTCAATGAATATAGGTTGCAATCAGATAATTATTTTTGATGATAAAAATGTGACAGGTTTGCCAATTCCTGTTCGCACTGTACAAGATGAGGATAAAAGAATGGTATTAGACTGGATTAGTGTGAGATCTGGAATGGTACATCCATATGATAGGATAGAAACTACCTCACCCTTTGTTAACTGTATACATTTTTATCCTTCTGACAGGATTGATGGCAACCATGATAGGAAAGACTTAGTAGCTGTTTCTCATTTAACTAAGGGTCAATTAAATAATGTAGAATATTCAGATTTGTTTGTCAGGTATGAGGTGCTGGGTATTATGAAGAAAGCCGGTATTCGTGGCAGAAGGAACGGAAGAGATATTAATAATCCGAGCAAATATAAGCATTATGCTATAAAATTAGAAACAAACAAAAGAGAAGTTGACTTGCCGCAGAAAAATTTGTATAATGATACAACATATATTAAATTTTTGTATTGCACAGAGGAAGATTTATTGAAAGACATAAATAAAATATCGCCTTCCCTTTTTGAACTATATTCTCGCTTGAAAGGGGTGGTTTGGTAAATTCTTTTCACTTAGCCGGAATTGTGCCGGTTGCCGGTCAAAAATTGGATTTTGATTTTCCATGGCACGATTCTTTACAGCCAATTGGCAAAAACTACTTGGCAGTTGAAAGGGCAGTCGTGGAGTGTGCTTATGCGGGCTGTGAAACTATTTGGGTGGTATGCAATGATGATATGCAGCCTTTGATAAGATATAGGCTTGGTGAGTACATTCAAGATCCGGTCTTTTTAAAGAGAAGGCACCATTTTGGCCCAACTCAAATTCACAAACAGATCCCAATTTACTACATTCCGATTCATTCAAAGGATCTGGATAAAAGAGATTGTTTAGCTTGGAGTATTTTGTACGGAGCTTTAACTGCCTATCACATAAGCAAAAAAATAAGCAAATGGGTGGTTCCTAGAAAATACTATGTAGCCTTTCCTTATGGGGTTTATGAGCCTGAAAGTCTAAGAGAGCATCGTAAAGAGATCTCAAGTGACAGGGGGTTTTTTGTGTCGCATAAAGGGAAAACAGTACGAAACAATGAGTATTTGGGGTTTACTTTTGGAGAAGAGGAATACAAAAAATGTTGTAGCCTAATACGAAGAGAAGGAACAGGCATAAGAAAACCATCTGAAGATGGCGAGAGGCCAGTGGAAAATTTACCACTTCAGGAAAGGTGGAGTGGTAGACACTTTTCGCTTGAAAAAGTTTTTGGAGGAGTGCCTTTTGACACCAGCAAAGTAATAGAAGTTCCTTGGTATAAAAGTATTGACTCTTGGGAGAAATTAAGGTACTATTTAAGTACAGAGTTCGAAGTTGAAAAGCCCAGCAAAGAACTTTTTTCGTATAAAGAGTGGAACCCCATAGGAGAAGATAACGAATGAAAAAGCCTAATATGCCCTTTGTCGGCCTTCACGCACACAGCGTTGCTGGCTCTGTATTTGATGGATTGGGATATCCCCAGGAACACATGGATTACGCGTTTGATAATGGGTGTGACGCGCTTGCTTTAACCGACCATGGGAACATGAATGGCTTAAGCTATCAGGTTATGCATGCTCAAAAAATGGAAGCAGACGGGAAAAATTTTAAGCCCGTTTTCGGAGTAGAGGCTTATTTTTTGCCCTCCGTAAAAAAATGGAAGCGTGAGTATGAAGCTGTGAAAGCTGATAAAAAGCGTAAAAAGGAAATTGAAAAGGATAGCGGTCTTGTAATCGAAAATGAAGGCGCTTCGAAGACAAGAGTTAAAAATATTCTCAATAGAAGGCGACATCTGATTTTGCTTGCTCAAAATCAAGTCGGTTTAAGTAATATATTTAAAATGGTATCGGCTTCTTATCGGGGTGATAATTTTTATCGATACCCACGAATTGACTATAAGCTTCTTAAAGAACACAGAGAGGGTGTGATCGCAGCCAGCGCATGTCTTGGTGGTGTATACGCGGGTGATTATTGGGAAAACAGGGAACAGGGAAAAGATGCCGTTGTTGACGCAATGCGAAACACCACTCATAATATGTTTGATATTTTTGGTGACCGATGGTATGGAGAACTTCAGTGGAATAATATACCGGAGCAACACGAACTAAATCAATTTATTATACAAATGCACCATGAATTTGGAATTGAATTAATTTCAACAGCCGATAGTCATTACCCCAACCCCGATGCATGGAAAGACAGAGAACTTTATAAAAGACTTGGGTGGCTTGGTAAATCGCGACCAGATTATCTATCTAATGAATTACCAATAGACGTTGGTGAAATTGGATATGAATTATATCCTAAAAACGGCGACCAAATGTGGGAGGCATATAAAATGTACTCACAAAAGGTGGGGGCTTCTTACGATGATAATATGATCGCTGATTCTATTATGCGAACGCACGAAATCGCTTCTAATAGAATAGAAACATTTATGCCTGATAATACTGTTAGATTGCCTGACTTTGTGGTGCCTACTGGCATGACAGCTGACGCAGCATTAGCCAAAATAGGAGTAGAAGGATTAAAAGAGCGTGATCTTTTGGATACAGAATATTTAGAGAGGCTTCGTTACGAAACTGATGTGATTAGCAAACGAGGCTTTGCAAAATATTTCTTAACCATGAAGAGTGTGGCCGATAAAGCTACATTAAACCAGTTAGTTGGAAGCGGCCGTGGCAGCGCCGCCGGATCTTTGATCGCATACGCACTAGGAATCACCCAAGTCAATCCAATAAAATATAATCTTCAGTTTGAGAGATTTATGAGGAAGGAACAAAAGGACTACCCTGATATTGATTATGATGTTTCTGATCCGATGGAACTAAAAGAAGAACTGATGGAGGATTGGGGAAAAACCACAGTAGTGCCTATTTCCAATTTTAACACTCTTCAACTTCGTTCCCTCATCAAAGATGTTTCTAAATTTTATGGGGTACCATTTACTGAAGTTAATCCGGTTACATCTAAAATGATTAGGGAGGCTACACCAATTGCTAAGAAAAAACATGGGATAAAAGCTGGCGTTTATGCTCCTACTTTTGATGAACTAATGGAATATTCTGAATCATTAAAGACATTTCTGAGCAAATATCCTCATATCGCAGACCATATTAATGTGCTTTTCGGGCAGTCGCGTTCTGTTAGTAGGCATGCCGGAGGCGTAGTGATCGGGGAGGATTTAGATAAGCATATGCCCCTTATTAATAGTGGTGGAGTTGTGCAAACCCCATGGGGTGAGGGTCAAAATGTCAGACATCTGGAGCCCATGGGTTTTATTAAATTTGATATTTTAGGATTGGCTTCTTTGAGAATGATGGAGGGGGCCATTCGTCATATTTTAAAACGTCATCACTCCATTGAAGAACCAACATTTGAGCAGGTTAAACAGTTTTATAACGAGAATCTTCATCCCGATAAAATAAATTTTAACGATCAGAAAGTTTATAAGAATATCTTTCACAAGGGAAAGTGGGTAGGCATATTTCAGTTCACAGAGAAGGGGGCACAAGATTTTTGTAAGAAAGCAAAGCCTCAGAGTATTATTGATATTTCAGCGATTACAAGCATTTATCGACCGGGGCCATTGAGCGCCGGAGTGGATAAAATGTATGTAAAAGCAAAAAACAATCCTCAAGATATTGAATATCCTCATGAATTAGTCCGAGAGGCGACTAAAGAAACATATGGATTTTTAATTTTTCAAGAACAGATTGCAATGCTGGCTCACAAACTTGGTAAAAATATTAGTCTTGATGAGGGCAACGCTTTAAGAAAGCTTCTGGTTAAGAAGGGCACTGAGGAAAAGAATGATAAAAAAGAAGACATTAAAAAACGATTTGTTGAGGGTTCAACCCTTAAGGGGCTCACGCGAGGGGAGGCCGAGGAAATGTGGGCCAAGTTTGAATACTTCTCTGGATATGGCTTCAATAAGTCGCATGCAGTTAGTTACAGCATACTTAGTTATCAGTGCGGCTGGCTCTGCAATTATTATCCTGCTGAGTGGATGGCTGCTTTCTTAGATAAAGAGCCCGAGGGGAGAAAAGAAAAAGCTATTGGTATTGCTAAACAGTTTGGTTTTAATATTAAACCACTAGATGTTAATTATTCGGGTAAAGTATGGGAAATATCAAAAGATGGGAAGACTCTTGTTCAGCCCTTAACCTCCATAAAGGGGCTTGGAGATGCTGCCATGCGACAGATTATGGATCATCGCCCATTCAAAAATATAGAAGAATTTTTGTTTAATGAAGAAGTTATATACAGCAAACTGAATAAAAGAGCACTCGATGTGCTGGTTAGGAGCGGGGCTCTTGATTGTTTGATGGATGATCGCTTTACAGGTGGTAAGCACTTTTGGAGTGCCATCGCCGTAGACCGTCCGAGAAAAGAAAAGAATTTATTAGAAAATATTGAACTTTATAAAGAGGAAGGAGATTTTACGAATGAAGAGAAGATTGAACATTTTTCTTCTCTTACCGGTGTTTTCCCCATGGAACTCGTTATGGGTGAACATGTGTTAAGACGCCTTGAAGAATGTAAAATCCCACCAATATCAGAATATGATTCGGACCTTTTGGTGACATGGTTTATCCCAAGAAAAGTTATAATTAGGAAAACAAAAAATGGAAAAGATTATTATATAATTGAGGTGATTGATTCCAATAGTGCACAAACTACAATTAAATGTTGGGGCGCCGATCCAACGCGAGACAAAATCTATAATAATAGACCTTATATGGCCAAACTTCAGTATGATGAACAGTGGGGTTTTAGTACGAGATCTATTCGTCACACTTTCAAATTATTGGGATAAATAATCCTTGACTTTTTTAGTTTAATTTAATATAATGTTTATGTAAGTAAGGAATTTGGGATGAAGACGCCTCGAAATATTGATTTTGTTTTATTTGTTGATTGTCTTAGGAAGGTTCTTGCAAACGAGGGGCGCCTTATTCAGGATAGAGAGCAATTTTATAAAGATCTTAATAACTTAATTAAGAAAAAAACTGATGCACCTTTGCAATCTTTGATAGCGTTATCGATTGGAGACAGCCTTACTGCTGCACAAATCCAGAATCGAATTAGTAAGGCTAAAAAATTATATGATGATATAGAGGTGAAATTTCGTCCTAATGTTAAGTTTGGAAAAAGGAAAAAAAAGGATGAATTAGATAAATTTTATACCAAACCGGAGGTCTCTAAAAAATTTGTAGGAAAACTTTTTGAGTTTTATGACATGAAAAATTTTGATGTTATTTTAGAACCTTCGGTTGGTGGTGGTTCTTTCTTTTTTCACTTGCCGGCAACTAAGAGAGAGGGAATAGATATCGAACCCACTGTTGTAGACGCACGGATAAGCCAAATGGATTTTTTTGATTGGCAACCGCAACCAGATAAAAAATATATTGTCGTTGGCAATCCTCCATTCGGTAGAATCTCTTCTTTGGCTATTGAATTTTTTCAAAAAAGTGCTGAGTTTGCTGATGTTATTGCATTTTTGATACCGCGAACCTTTAGAAGGGTCAGTGTACAGAATAAATTAAATCTAGACTTTCATTTGGTTTATGATGAAGAGGTGCCTACAAAGCCTTGCTGTTTCGAGCCAGAGATGAGTGCTAAATGTTGTTTTCAAATTTGGGAGAAAC
>Ga0209349_1001837_pt1 | contig 10339 bp, 24 predicted proteins | sample ETNvirnome_2_130_FD_184067 | JGI IMG/M metagenome (GOLD analysis project Ga0209349, IMG submission 184067) | Marine viral communities from the Pacific Ocean - ETNP_2_130 (SPAdes) (version 2) | ecosystem: Environmental > Aquatic > Marine > Oceanic | place: Pacific Ocean | collected 2013-06-22
GCAGTATTTACTCCAGATCGCTTGCGTGGGGGGCATACCTGTCCATGCGTTTTAAGCCAAATCTAACGTAGGTAAGCTACCAAGGAGACACAATGAAAAAGCGTTCCGAACTCGCCACAGCCGCACTGTCCATTGAACATGTGTTCGACGAAGGTCGCGTCAGGAGCGACAGGCTGCAACTAATCGCAACGATTGATCAGGGCATCCGGGCCTATGAGACACTCGGAGAAGCACTATTCGATATGGACGAGGCGCTTGAGGCCATGCGGTCAGCGTTACGGTGCGCCATGTCGAGAGAGGGCATTCCGGGCGAGGAGCTCCCCGAACACATCATCAAATCGGCGGAGGAGAACACGAGATTCTCCGGATGCATGTATTGTCGCAGACGGATACTGGACGGATACCGGACAGAGGGTAGTGAAAAGGAGGTGGCACCCACTAACAGGAGGACAGTGAAGTGATGGACGACAAAGATAGATTGCTTTTGGAAATGATCGAAATCGAACTGACAACGCTTGAACCATACTTAACCGGAATATGGCAGCGCAACATTGCGGACATAAAAGAGACAATCAAGGCCCGACTGACCGAGGAAGACGAAGCATAAAAGCCGACGCGGGACGAGGACATGATCTAACCCCCCCCACTCGCCCATCCCATCACCAGAGAGGAAATGAATCATGGGAAGACGCCAGATACTCAAGTCCGGCGACGAGGTTGATTACCTGTATCACAGGCACCTCTTCCACTGGCAGCGAGGCGAGGGCCGACGCATCAGCCGAGGGCTCAATAAGAGGGACAGGCAAGCAGCGAAGGATGAGATCCGCACCTACATCACAGGAGGACAGCATTAGATGGCAGAAACAAAGGTTGAAGCAGCAGAGCGGATGTACCCGGGAATCCCCTTTGACTGCGCCTTACCGCAAGATTGGGTCAAGGAGGCCAGAGAAAAACAGTTCTTCGACGTGCTACCCCACTTCGTGTGGGGCTATCCTGAAGGCCTCACCTTATTTGGACTCCCTCTGCCCTTGAGCGCGGAGGGCGTTGACTTCATCGTGAACCGGAGGAGAGACTGAGATGACACCGACAGACGCTGCCAATTTACGCAAATACGCCAGAAAGGTCGGGGCGGAGTTACTCGACGACGTCAACGAAAAAATCTACGATTGCTGCAATGCACCCGAGTTCCGTATGACAACAGCGGCGCAGGAGCACCTGTTCTACGATACGGTGCTAACGACCCTGCGGACACACCTAAACAACCAGATAGGAGGATGTAATGGAGTATGACGTCGCGTTTGAATTCAAGACCTCAATCACTATCCGGGTGAAGGGTGAGGATCACGACGACGCCTGTGGGGAGGCCGAGTGCGAGATGGCTGCGGCATTCGACTCCGATCGGTGGACAGAGGAGGCGAAATTGGCGCTGGAACAGGCCGTAATGGATCGCATGGACTCGGATTCGTTTGACGACCTGATCGTCTCCCGCCACGGGGTGTCCGTAGTCGAGGGTCAATTTTACATAGAGCCGATACATGAGGAGGCATAGATGACTACTGAACAATTCGCCACAGCCGATATAGAATGGCCAACGCTTGACTTTGAGTATCGGGAATGGCGCAAAGGAGGATCTCCGCTGTATACATCCACTGAGGAAGATCATCTTGCCGCTGAGGTGGACGACTATCTGAGCCAACTCGGACGTCGGATGGGAGAGACCCCATGACAGCATACATGGCTACAGTGCAGATACTCATCACCGACGTCGCTTCAGAGGGAGAGGCGTGCGATGCAGTAAGTGAACCGTTCAGGGAGCTGTTTGCTGACTGGAGCTACCTCCAAGTAGGAGGACAATTCCTGTCTCCTACCGAGACGGCGCGGACATTCGGCCCTGACTACAAGGAAGGGGACGCATTTATTCCGAGGAGGGAGCCCTCGGCCAGACGTGTGCATTATGAACTATGGTGTCCACGTCAGGGAAACGACGTCGCTAACGTATGGTTGCCCACGGCCTTACTTAAGACCATCGATACACTGGCCGAGCAAGACGGCCTGTCACGTACAGACGCCATTGTAAGCCTTATACAGGGAGCTTTGACGCCATAGCAGCCCGCCCCCCACATCACAGGAGACGAGTTGAAATGCAAACGTACAAAATACCGGATCAAAACCTCGCCGCTCTGGAGAATAAGGTCCGCAACGGTGAGCACGAGGAAGACGTCAGGCCCGGGCCCACCGCCTCAGAGTGGGCTGGAGACGTCGGAGATTCCATACAGACGCTTGTGTGCATAGAGGAAATTCGGACCACCCAGTCGAAGTTCGCAGATGAGAATCTGTACATCGTTGAAATGCGGGACCGGGAGGGACGAGTCTTTGTGTGGTTCAAGTCAAAGACCCCTCCGACGGGGCCGGGAAAGGACCTGATAAGGAAGGGCGAAGAGCGCCCGATGGAAGGAAAAATCTCTCGACTGAACACGTTCAGGGACGTAAAGCAGACCGTGATGAACCGAGTCAAGTTAGGAAGTTCGACCTAAGGAGCGGCGGCGTGATGGGCATCTTAGAAGACTGTCCATCGGAAAATTTCCGCTTGACATGGCGGAATCGCTGCCGTATATTTCTGCCCCTCGACAGGGGTCGGCCCGAGAAGGAAGGGCTCCCCTGACGGGGCATCACATCTCTCTCACAGGAGGTTACATCTCATGGCTCGATCCCTTGCACCGTATATCGCCATCCAGACCGGCTGGCCCTCCCTCTGGCTTGGAGGGCCGGGGACGGGGAAGACCAAGCACACCTACCAGATATCTGACGTTCTCCGGAGAGGCCTCGGCCACGAACCCGGGGGGTTCCCCCTCGTTGACATAGTCCTTAACACGAGCGAACCCTCAGACGTCACCGGGCTCCCGCTCATCAAGGGCTCCACAGTAGAACGTGCCCTGCCCGATTGGTTCTCCGTTCTGACGGAGGCCGGGAGAGGCATACTCTTCATCGATGAACTCACCACCTCAGCCCCAGCTTTACAGGCAGCAGCACTCAAGCTCATTAATGAGAGGAAAATAGACAGCCACCGCCTCTCAGATGAGGTGTGGATCGTTGCCTGTGCGAACCCCGCAGACGAAGCCGCAGGGGGGTGGGATCTGGCTCCGCCGATGGCTAACCGCTTCTGGCACTATGAGTGGACCGTGAGCCCTATGGATTGGGCAGACTCTTTCAGGGATGAATTTCCAGAGCCGACAATATCGATGCTCCCCCCGTCGTGGAAGGCGCACGTAGGAGAGTATCGAGGCCTCATCTCAGGATTCATCCGCTCTCGACAGGAACTGCTCTATCAGTTGCCCGAGGACGAGGTTGAGGCGGGCAGGGCGTGGCCCTCGCCACGCACTTGGGACATGACGGCTGACCTGCTGGCTGCGGCCAAGGCCGTCAACGCAGATGGCCTGAGCACAACCGAGCTTGTCACCGGAGCCACCGGAAGGGCAGGGCTTGAACTGCTGACCTACATCGAGCAACTGGATCTCCCTAACCCTTTGGAATTGCTCCGTGATCCTGAGAGCTTTGAGCTACCTGAGAGGGGCGATTTGCAGTATGCAATTATCTCCTCAGTGGGAGGGGCAATCTGCAAGATCATTGGAGATGAGATCCGAAGAGGAGTGAAGGATCTGTCAGCCCACGATCACACATGGATGTCGGCGTGGAAGATACTCGGGGCAGCCGCACGGGGCGGTGCCGCCGACATCGCCACCCCGACAGCCAGAAAGATGTGCCTTGCCTGCTGGGACGAGAAAAACGAAAACAATGGCCTGACGGTCCCCACCGAATACATGGAGCCGTATATCGAAATGCTCACGGCAATGGAATTCTTCAAATAAGGATTGCCAAAGAAGGGAAGTGAAATGACCAACGCAAAGACACTCATGATGGCCGGGAGGGCCTTGCTTCAGGTGGATCGGCCCTACCTGACGACCGCCATCTACAACATGCAGATGGTGGAGTCGAAGGACTGTGCCAGCTTGGCGGTAGACAAATACTGGAGGATCTACTACAACCCCGACTTCCTCAAAGGCTGGAAGGTGCATGAGGTCGCCACCCTGTGGTATCACGAAGTGCTCCATCTCCTGAACGATCACGCGGCCCGGGCTGAGGCATATGCCCGGCAACAATGCATTCTTCACAAAATGACTGAATTGAGCCATCACATCTGGAACATCGCTGCGGATTGTGAGATCAATGATGGCCTTGTCAGAGAGGGCCGCCCAGTTAAAGGCGGGTGGAAAAAGGAGGGATGTACCCCCGCAAAATTTGACCTGCCAGACGACAAGCTGGCTGAGTTCTACTGTAGAAAACTCTATGAGCGCCGCCCTCCGGAGGAGGACAATGACTCAGAGGAGGAGTCAGAACAGAGGCAGGCCCCTTCGGGCACTGAGGCTGAAGAGCCAAACGCGGCGGAAGCACCTCCGGCTCCGGAAGGTTCAGCCGATGGCGGCGAAGATTCATCTAAAGAAACGAAAGATCCACCCAGTCGCGGGCCTCTTGGCCCCTCTTCCGATCACCACGAAGACGTAGGCCACGCCAACGAGGGGTCAGGGGTTACCGGAAAAGAAGAGGCCTTTGAAGAAGGGCCGCCGCCGGCGGAAGGCGACAGGACGCGGAAAAAACAACAGAAGAAAAACGAGAACTTTTCTCCGGACTCCCAATCAAGGCAAGATGAAGTCGGCAAGGATGCCTTGCCGGGCGTTGACCCAAGCAGGGCCGACCTTCTCAGGCAGAAAACAGCCGACGAGATCCTTCACCACTCACGAACCCACGGCTCTGTCCCCGGCTCCTTGGAGCGCCTCGCGGAGACAATCAAGCGGCCTCGGGTAGACTACAGAAAGGAGATTGCAGCACAGGTGCGTCAGGGAATAGCAGCGAAGCGAGGCGCTGTGGACTACAGCTACTCTCGGCCTTCCCGCCGGCAGCAGGACAAGAACTTTGTGCTGCCTACCATGGTTTCGCCTGAGGCGAACGTCGCTATCATCAGGGACACGTCAGGCTCGATGTATATAGACCAACTCGATCAGGCAAACGGGGAGGTTGAGGGGATATGTCGGGCCGTTGGCCTGAAGAAGGTCGCAGTCTTTGATGTGGACACCATAGTTCATCAGGTGAATCAGGTTCGCTCCGGTTCAGAGTTGACCCGCTCTCTGGGTGGAGGCGGAACGAACATGGGGGAGGGGGTGGAGGCGGCGACCCGCCTGAGGCCCCGACCGGACGTGTGCATTGTCCTGACAGACGGGCTGACCCCGTGGCCGGACGTTGGGCCACATAAAATGAAGGTCATCATTGTCCTTTTGGGGGAGGAGTATCCTGCTTACCCGCCTCCATCATGGGCTAAAACAATTCGCATCGAAAACATCTAAAATCAGGAGGAGGAAGTGGAGGTGAAGCACTCGACAGCAAAGAGAAGAGCAGCCGATTTCTCGAAATGGGACAGTACTACTGACTCTCTGTTCCAAGCGGTCTACAGCCTTGACGCATTCGCAGAGGCTCTAATAGAGCCAAGAAACGGCTTTACGGAACAGCGGCAGGGAGACTATTTGATATTAGTAGAATATCTGCACGGAAGGATAGATGAAATCAAAGACCGACTAAAACAGGAGGAGAAATGAAATTAACAAGGGCGCAACGGCGCATCCTCGGGATAATGCACGAGCAATCTCAATCAATCCAGACAGTTGGCGACGCATCGACTGTGTGGGACCGCAAGAGAGGGCCGACGCGAGTGAATGCTGTTACTCTGGCCCTCTTGAAGCGACAGAAACTCATCCGCAAGGCCAGAACATACTCTTCTGGCACAGCCTATGTCCTCACCCGGGCCGGGGAAGGAGCCCTGCTATAATGGCCAAAATGACACCCAAAACCGTCCGCGAGTTGCGGCTGGCGTATGACGGAATCATCCGCGTGGAAGGCATTCCTTCAGAGCCAACGAGGAAGGCTCTGGCCGACCACTATCGGGTCAGCGATTCAACCATCTACACCATCTGCACCGGGAAGACGTGGCGCAACGTCTCCCCCCCCAAATGCTACCGGACAGACCCCAAGCGAGGGCCGAAGCCCCTGACGTCCGGCATGAAGATCCCCATCGACGAGAGGAGAGTCATTCGGGAGCGCTTCTCCAACGAAAAAGATCTTACCAAGATGAGCCTAACTCGTGAGTATGGCGTCAGCAGACAGACCATCTACACCATCCTTCATGAGGAAGATGGAGAGGCGGCATGACGCCGGGTGGCATGGACCCGTATTACGGCCAGTGGAACAGCGACGATGACCCTGCCGACTATCGCCGTGGTCCATCTGGATGGTGCAACTTGGAAGGCGACGAGCAAGCGAAGGAACGACAACCATTAAGGAGGATCGATGCGACGACGTATCCCGCACGTATACCACACCGTCACTACCTGCGCAATCGGAAGGACGGTGAGTGATGACGCGTGATGCTACCGACAGGCTCGGACGGTGGATAGCAGCCATAGCAATGGCCTACCTCACAATGCGGATCGTCCCGGCCCTTTTGCAGTGGCCGTGAATTACAAAACACTTTAACAGGAGAGTATCCAACGCACGCTTGGCGCCCTTAGCATGCACTTGCATGGGGGGCAACAGCATGCAACAGGAGGGAGTGAGGATATGAGTTACCATGCAATTCTCCACAAGGTGGGCCCCGGATTTTACACGGCCCACTCTCACAACAGGCTGTATGTCGTGTGCAGGGCCTCGGCCCGCCGATGGGGGATATGGGAATTGAACTTCATCCCCCCGGCAAAGCGGGGGTATGTCATGGGCCTTGAACTCAACGGCTCCGTGGTGCGAAATCCCCACGATGACATCCCGCCAGCACGCGGATATCCGCCGCCAGATCCATCTTTGAAAACCGTGCCAACTCGCGGGTCAATCCCCGTGCAGGATGTCGGGAGTTACGAAAAATATGAAACGTGGAGGAACCAGTTGGGCTCAACTTCGTTCCATGGCACCATCTACCGGGGGGAGATGGCCTCGCCCTTGGCAGAAGTCAAAGCTCTGAAGCAGGCAGGTGAATGGATCGCACAGCATCACACCAAAGAGGCGCTTCGCATTTTTGCCACCCCCGCTAAGGACCCCGACTCAGACCCGCAGCCGGAAAGGTAGAGATGGATATAAAACTGATCGACTACTTCGCAGCACGCGCTCTGGAGGGGATCACCTCCCACCCGGAGGGCTTTAATTGCCCTGCGGAGGACGCAGCTGCCGTCGCGTACAAATACGCCGTCGCAATGATGCAAGAGCGGGAAGAAGTACAAATACACTATCGCAATGTCCGTCTGTCCGACTTCGACTCAGGAGGGGGAAGCCACGATGCAAAAGAAACTTATCAAAGAAGCACTCCTAAAAGGGATTGACCTCACACCCCTTTACGCTCTGCACAATTTCGGATGCCTTCGACTCGCGGCACGAATAAATGAGTTGCGTAACGAGGGGATGCAGATCGAAACAATCCTGAAACCAGACACGTCCTACGCCACATACACGCTACTTATACCCACTAACAGGAGGAAGTGAAAGGGAGTGAAACTGGCTTACCCACTATGCCGCAAGGACGAAGTGTCAACCCTGCCGACCATTCCCTTTAATTCGTAACACACCATCATGACACGTCTCCGTGCGTTCCTCCGACGTCCTCCATGCGGACTGTCACCGTGGCCCTCACCCACCTCTGTTCACGGACGACAGTTACATCCCGCGTCCATACGGCGATGTCGCCGTCCTCCATCCCGCTGGTATACAGGGACTGGGCTTCCCGGGGGGCCGATCTCAGCATGGCCTCCACCTCAACAGGGAGTTTCGTTCCTGTCCCTTGCAGCTGCCTGCGGAGGCCGCGCAGGGCATGACAGGACAGGTGCTCCCTTTCGGCATGATCCAGCAGAACCTCCTGCTTTGCAGGCGGAAGATCGACCACCTCACGATGGTGGCCCCATGATAGCTCTCGCCTCCGACGCTCCGGAGGGAAGGTTCTGGAAAGGCGCTGTGCGCGGGTCAAGGTATCGAGGTCATAGTCGGTGCCCTCGACCACCTGTGCGTAGCTCTCCCCGAATTTACCCTCACCGAAGTTCAGCAGATCACCGAGGGCCCATAGAACCGACCTATGGAAGGAGCGTAGCGCAGCTACGGCCCTCTCGTACTCATCATACTCCATCTCGGGCGGGGGAGAATACCCCACCTCGCTGTAGTTTCCCGGCAACAATGCGTTATTCACAGAAGGATCTCCACGGTTTTTGTACAGTTTTCTGCCCGGTCAACATACATCTGGTCGAAAGGACAGCGCAATGGGCAACACGATACCTGACGCCGGCTTGCCCAAGTAAGGTATCACCTGACGCCGGCTTGCCCAAGCAAGGTATTCTAACGGCGCTTACAGTGCCTTGGTGGACTTCTTTCGCTTCTTCCGCTTCTTTCGCCAACTCACCAGCTGACAGAATATTCTTGACTTTTGCGCTATAACGGGCTATCTTAGACCTGTTCACCCCCCATCCCAGCACATCTCACAGGAGGTACCATGGCCGACTACGAAAAAATTCCCATTCAGGAAAACGTCCCCCTCACCATAGAACTGCTGTATGACGACTGCCGTCGGTGGGAAGCCTCACAGGCCGGATGGTCTGAGTCGTTCACCCTCACCTGCAACGCCAAATGGAAGGACCGCAGCGGTGAGCACGCAGTGGAACGAGGGAGCCTGCGGCTGACCGCCAAGCTTTTGACCGAGATGCTGCGGATCGGCATCGGCAAGGGGGCGTCAGTCTCTATCGAAAAGTTCCGTGAAGAGAGCCATACCGACTACACCCTCACGCTGCTCACTCCCCCCGAAACCGCAGGGCTGTGGGTCAAGGACCGGGAAGGCACCCTCGTCGGACTCGACGGAGCCCCTCATCATGGCATGGTGGGCAGTGGTGGCGTGGCAGATGCAACCGCCTCTGGCTGGAACAACACCCCAGCAGCAGCCCCGGCGGCACAACAGCCCCTCGGCCCAACTGAGGGCTGGGAACAGGCCCTCGACTTACAGCAGGCGCTGTATACTGAGTGCCTGAAGAGGGCATTTGAGATCTGGATGGGGTACCACGGCGGCAAATCCGACAATGTGGATGATTCGACGCTGCACGCCACCGCTGCCAGTCTCTGCATCCCGCTTGAACGCAAAGGCGTGCGCGTGCCCGTGCTGGAGCCATGGGAGGTCGATGGGATTGATTTCGAGGATTCATCCTCTGAAGCGAATCCCCATCCGATCCCTGAGCCCCCTCAAGACACAGCTGCTCCTACCTCCGGCCCTCAGGAGGAGGTGCCCCACACGGCCGACACTCTTCCGTTCTGATGGAATCCATTAGCGCCCATCCAGACGCAGCGTGGGGTGGCAATAAATCATGGCCGATGCCGTCTGATACAGTCCCCGACGTCACCTACACGGTGGGCCGGCATGGCGACCATGAGCCTGACGAGGATCTATGGACCTGTACCTGCCCCGGCTATCAAGCTCACAGCGGCAGCAAAATGCATTGGTGGTGCAAGCACATCAGAGCCATCATGGAGCAGCAGATCTCGTGCCTCCGATACGGGAGCATGTGGCGGCGGTACGCTTGAACAGTTTTTGACCCCCAGAGGGGGGTCCGGTTGCCCGCTATTGGGAGCGGGCGCTGACAGCATGGAGGACCTCCGCCCGATATCATGTCGGGTCCAATCCCCTCCGCATAATGCTGACTCCTGTGAGACCGGGCTCCCCTCACTTTTTTTAACAGCACCACTCTGCGCGAACCCATCGGCTGCTCCGCTCCCTCTGAGAGGATGATAGAGCAGTCTGGACGCCGACTCGCAGCGGCCACTGACCCCGGGCAGTAATCCAGCCGGTAGGTTTCATCTGTGCCTGCCTTGGGTGGGAGCCGCCGAGAGGTCGCTGCCTTCCCCTAAAACGTCACAGTGATTGTGGGGATAGTTTCATGGGAGCCTTCAAAGGCTGGCATCGGGATGGGCGTATCCCGGGATGAAGGGGGGGGTGAAGGTGTGTCTGAATGGCAATAAAGACATTAATTGAAACGAGGTGGCTATCGGTGTACTGCTGCTCCAACGGGAGGAAAATCACCAGAAGACAATCAGCGAACAACCGGCAGCGAAATCAGTCCCGCCGCCCAACTACAGATGATGTGAGGGAAACGACATGACGCCTGAAAAAATCATTGATATTGCCCTTCGCAGGGCGGGTCTGACATCGAGTTCCTCGGACTTCAAGGACAACGCTCGGGAGTATCTTAACCTCGCGTCCAAGGATATTACGGGGTATTGG